>ENA-OYWG01000168-OYWG01000168.1-human-gut-metagenome-genome-assembly--contig:-NODE-168-length-27354-cov-6.758453_pt1 | contig 27354 bp, 26 predicted proteins | sample MGYA00244811_ERZ653398 | MGnify/ENA primary metagenome ERZ653398 (study PRJEB26926, sample SAMN06165162) | human gut metagenome | biome: ENVO:00009003; feature: ENVO:2100002; material: ENVO:00002003...
GGGCTCGAACCTGTGACCCTCTGCTTGTAAGGCAGATGCTCTCCCAGCTGAGCTATGCTCCCATTAGCTGTCGTTTTGAGTTGTATCTCTCAGCGACGATATTTATTATACACTATTCAAAGCCATTTGTCAAGAGTTTTTTTGAAATTTCTCAAAAAAAGTTTAAGTCCGCAAACGCTTTATTATCGGGCATTTGAATAGTGTACATAAAATATTCATTAAATATTATTCTTTTATTAACCCTAAAATCTCCTCAGGAGTAAAATGATATTTCTTATCACAGAAGTGACACTCAACGTCAGTACCACCGTCTTTAGAAAGATCTTCAAGTTCTGCCCTGCCCAAAGATATAAGAGCATTCTCTACTCTTTCCCTTGAACAATCGCAACGATAATTAACCTCAAAATCATCAAGAACGTTCGGTTCAAGACCCTCCAAGGCTTTCATTGCAATAGCTTCTGTGGTCATACCACCACATATAAGCTTTGTTACAGACTCCATTCCGTTTATATTCTTCTCTATCTGATCTATAGCTGACTCAGGTGCAAACGGCAAAAGCTGAATAAGAAATCCACCAGCACAATTCACTGTCAGATCTGGATTTACAAGTACGCCAAGAGCGCAGACGCTTGGCACCTGCTCACTGACAGCAAGATAGTTAGTTATGTCCTCTGCTATTTCGCCTGAAACAATAGGCACTTGTCCGCAGTACGGCTCTTTAAGTCCCATGTCCTTGACCACACTAAGCGTACCATTAGAGCCTACAGCCCCTCTGACATCAAGCTTGCCTTTATCGTTAAGCGGCAGTTCCACCACTGGATTTTGTACATACGCCTTAACATTTCCCATGCTGTCAGAAACACATATAAGCGCACCTGTAGGACCGTCACCGTCCATTTTTACAGTAATAGAATCATCTTTGCCTTTAAGTCCAAATCCCATGAGTGAAGTACCCATAGCAAGTCTGCCAAGTGCCGCCGTGACCACAGCGGAAGTTTTATGTATCTCCTCAATGCGTGAAACAATATCCTTTCCGTCGATAGCACTGCACACAACGGAAGCGTCTTTACTTATAACTCTAACTATTCTACCCATAAAATCACCCTCTGTTTATTCTCCTGCACACATAAAGAACTCTCTGCGTTTTATCATTAACTGGCGAGTCCTCAAATCCGTCATACTTTCCTATAAGCTCAAAATCATTTGACTTTACAAGCTCGCTCAAAAACTCGTCCGTATATATCCTCTCTGTGAAATCCTCACTAAAACGACAATAAGAGCCGTCCTCCTGCTCCTCAAAGAAGTCAAGATATATGCTCACGCTGTCATCATCATTAAGCTCATTCTGCCATGCACAGAAAAGCCCATCAAGATCATAGCAGAACGCATTGTCTGCAAGGATCACTCGGTGCTTGTACACAGTATTTACATCAAATATGAAAAGTCCACCATCGCAGGTAAATTTTGATACACACTCAAAAGTCTTTCTGACAGCTTCCTCATTTTCAAGGTGATTTATGCTGTCAAGAACACAAACAACAGCATCAACTGCGCCATACAGATCAAGCTCAGTCATATCCTGCATAAGATACTGTATGTTCAGACCGCTTTCATAGCGCTTATCCATGGCTTCTTCCAGCATTTGATCCGACAGATCAACGCCTACCACATCATAATCAAGACGTGCAAGTGCTTCACTGAGCGAACCCGTGCCGCAGGCAAGGTCCAAAACTACCTCATGCTCTGAACTGTATCGTTTTATAAGCTCATGACACCGTGCCGCAATTTTTCCGTAATCGACATTCTCTGTAAGCTTATCATAGTAACAGGCAAATCTGCCGTATCCGCTCATTACTTATCTTCCTTCTTATCCAATCTGTCAAAAACGATATTATATCCGCCTGAGCCGTCATAAGAAAGTGAGCGGTTCACACGGCTTATAGTTGCCGTTGAAGCACCTGTTTCGTTTACTATATCGCTGTAAACATGATCCTTTGTGAGCATTTTTGCAACCTGAAAACGCTGCGAAAGTGCTTTCAGCTCAGGTATAGTGCAAAGATCTTTAAAAAACAATCTGCATTCCTCGACAGTTTCAAGACAAAGCACTGCTTCATAAAGATCGTCTAAATTTTTGATCTCAAGTTTCTCTTTCATGAAAAAAATCTCCTTTACGTTTCATGGTGTAAAGTGTTAAACCATAAATATATTTTAACACAAGTCATGAAAAATGTAAAGGAGAATTATGAATTTTTTATTTACTTACTCTTAATTTTTTCTTCTATTAGGCGTTAGAAAACCGCCGAATGACTTCGGCTCATCAGAAATATCCTCTTTATCATCGTAATATTCCTCTTCTTCGTCCTCTGTATCGCTTTCTAGTTTCTCTGGTGGCGTTATCTCAGCCCCCTCGGATATATCGTCTATTATTGCCCTCAGTTCATCTACACCCTCACCTGTGATCGCAGAGAACTCCACACAGGTGATGTCCTCAAAGCATGGTATCTCTGTCTTGAAAGCCTCCATGCGGGCTTTTCTGGCGTTAGGCTTAAGCTTATCTGCCTTGGTGAACACGATTATAAATGGTATCTCAGCGTCAATAAGATAATTTATCATCATCAGATCGTCTTTGCTCGGCGGATGACGCATATCCACAAGCTGAAAAACAAGTGCAAGCTGTCTGCTGCCGTCGTCAAGATAGCCGCCTATAAGATTGCCCCACCGCCTTTTCTCGGACTTTGATACGCTGGCATAGCCATATCCAGGCAGATCAACGATATAGATATTCTCCACAGAAAAGAAGTTTATTGTAACAGTTTTACCCGGCATAGAGCTTACTCTCGCCAAATTTTTTCTGTTAAGAAGCTTGTTTATCAGCGACGACTTTCCCACATTCGACCTGCCGGAAAAGGCAAATTCAAGTCTGTCAGACTTGGGTATCTGCGAGAATTTTCCAAAGGAAGTATAAAATTCTGCTTTGTTATAATTCATAGGCGGCCCTTTCTATACCGTTAATTTTTTTCGCTCCGGCTCGTTCTTGCTTAGGAGTTCAAGCGGAACATTATTTTTGCTGTTTGGAACAAGTGCAACGTCAAGCACATCCTGAATAGTCTTTGCGAACACGAACTCGCAACAAAGCTTTACTGTATCATCAACGTCATCAAGATCGCCCTTATTAGCAAAAGGCACAATAATAGTCTTTACCCCCGCCTTGTATGCAGCCATAGTCTTTTCACGGAGACCGCCTATAGGCAATACTTTGCCGCTAAGAGTTATCTCGCCTGTCATAGCAACGTCACTGCGTACTTTTATATTACCCAATGCAGAGATGATGCCCGTTATCATGGTAACACCTGCAGATGGACCGTCCTTAGGCACAGCACCCTCGGGAGCGTGTATATGCAAATCTTTTTTCTCGTAAAAGTCTTTATCGATGCCATATTTGTCAGCAACGCTTCTGCAATAGCTTACGGCAATCTTTGCAGACTCCTTCATAACGTCGCCAAGTGAGCCTGTAAGCTCTATTCTGCCCTTTCCGTCAAGTACAAGGACTTCCAAAGGCATGACAACTCCGCCCACTGACGTCCATGCCAGACCATTTACAGAGCCAACAGCATCTTTATCTGATACAACATCAGGAAGATATTTCTCATGACCAAGATATTTTTCAAGATTATCCGCCTTGAAAGTAACTTTCTTAACGCCGTCTTCAACTATCTCCTTAGCAGCCTTTCGGCAAAGCGAGCCTATCTGTCTTTCAAGATTTCTCACGCCAGCCTCTCTTGTGTAGCTGTCTATAAGCTTATAGATAGCATCATTGCAGATGCGTATCTGAGATGCTTTAAGACCGTTCTTACTTTCCTGCTTTTTAATAAGATGTTCCTTTGCAATATGGAACTTCTCCTCCCTAGTATAGCTAGACAACTCTATGACCTCCATACGGTCGAGAAGAGGTGCTTGAACAGTATCGAGAGTATTTGCAGTTGTAATAAACAGCACATCACTTAGGTCAAACGGTACTTCAATATAGTGATCTCTGAAAGCATTATTCTGCTCGCTGTCAAGAACCTCAAGCATAGCAGACGATGGATCACCTCTGAAATCATTGCTCATCTTGTCTATCTCATCAAGAAGAACAACAGGATTTTTACTTCCTGCAAGCTTCATGGCATTCATTATTCTTCCTGGCATTGCACCAACATACGTCTTTCTGTGACCTCTGATATCACTTTCGTCCTTAACACCGCCCAATGAGACCCTTACAAAGTTTCGATTAAGTGCTCTAGCGACAGACTTTGCCACTGAAGTTTTACCAACGCCTGGAGGACCAACAAGACAGAGGATCTGCCCCTTGACATCAGGAGTAAGCGCTCTTACAGCAAGATTTTCAAGTATTCTATCCTTGACCTTTGCCATGCCATAGTGATCCTTGTCAAGTATCTGCTTTGCCTTTTTAACGTCTGTCCTATCCTTTGTGACAGCATTCCACGGCAATGCAAGCACTGTGTCGAGATAATTTCTCAGCACAACACCCTCCTGTGACATCATACCCATCTTGGAAAGCTTCCTGACCTCGCCCATAAGCTTATCACGAACTTCTTCGGACAATATAAGTGAATCTATCTTATGTGTGTACTCATCGATCTCATTTACATCTGAGCCGTCTTCATTTTCACCCAACTCATTCTGTAACGCCTTGATCTGCTCACGAATATAGTATTCGCGCTGACTTTCTTCTATCTGAGAATGGACCTGACTATGTATCCTTCTTTCAAGAGATAAAACATTGGTCTCTCGTGAAAGTATAGTGATCATAAGAATTAGCTTATCTAAAACAGATGGGGCTTCAAGAAGCGACTGTCTGTCAGTAAAAGCTAACGGAATATTAAATGCCAAACTTTCAAAAAGTTGAACAGGCGTTTTAGAACCGAGTATCTGGGCATAAAGCTCTTCAGGCATTTTAGGAACCACCTTAACATACTCTTCAAACTCATCTAAGACCGAACGAAAAACAGCAAGTTGTTCGTCATCGTCAAGCCTATCCTTTGAATAATTTGGTACAAGTCTTACATCAGCTTCATAGCAATCATCATACTGATAAAACTCAGCAAGTCTCGCTTTACGCAGACCTTCTACATAGCATCTGTATATTCCATCAGGTGCTTTAACGATCTGTCTTACCTTTGCTACAGTACCCACCTTGAACATATCCTTTTTTTCAGGCATTTCAAGATAAACGTCTTTTTGCGCACAAAGAAAAACAAACCGATCGCCGTCCATGGCATTTTTCATGCTCTTTATAGTTCTTGGTCTGCCAACATCAAAATGCATAGACATTCCAGGAAAGACTACCAGATCTCTCGTTGGAACACACGGCATAATATTATTTATTTTAACATCAGTTTTATCTTTCATAGTTGCTCCATTTCCTTACAGCTCTACAAATACTGTAATGCTTTGTTATACAGCTTTAGTATATAATATCACATTTATGATACATTTGCAAGCCCCACTCAGAAACTTCCCCTTAACAAAAAGAGGCACCTATAAAGGTACCTCAAAATAGAAAACACTATTAGTCAGCTACATATGGAAGAAGTGCCACATGACGTGCTCTCTTGATAGCTGTTGTAAGTTCTCTCTGATGATAAGCACAAGTGCCAGTTACACGTCTAGGGAGGATCTTAGCTCTCTCTGTCATGCACTTTCTAAGCTTTGCGATATCCTTATAGTCGATCTTTTCAGCTCTGTCTACACAGAACATACAAACCTTCTTACGACCTCTCTTCATAGGTCTGCTTGTATTTCTTTCCTTTTCCATGGTAAATTTCCCTCCTTAGAGAAATATTTTTTCAAAACTCCTCTGCTTAGAACGGTACTCCGTCATCGGTCAATACTTCTTCAAAATCATCAAGGTCACCAATGGACAAAGCGTCATTTGATGGAGCATTGTTATAGTTATTCTGATTAGAATTGTTTGCAGGCTGTGAATATCCACCATTGTTCTGCTGGTAATTATTCTGCTGATAACCACCATTTCCGTAGTTATTGGAATAGTTACCTGCTCCCTGCTGTTTTGGTTCACCTGTGAAAGACACACTGTCAACATTGACCTCAGTTGTATAATGCTTTACACCATTCTTGTCATCATAAGAACCTGTTCTTATCTGACCTTCAAGAGCGATCATTCTGCCCTTTGAAAAGTATCTGTTGATAAATTCAGCTCTCTGCCCCCAAGCAGTGCAAGTAATAAAATCAGTCTGCCTTTCAGCACCCTGACGAACTGGTCTGTCAACTGCAACATTGAATCTCAAAACTGCATTTCCACTAGGAGTCTGTCTTACTTCAAGATCCTGAGTGATCCTACCCATTAAAATAACTCTGTTAAGCATAACTTTTCCCTCTTTCGCAGTTTTACTTGACCGTTACTAAGAAACGGATCACGCCGTCTGTGATACCAAGAATTCTCTCAAGCTCAGCTGGAAACTCAGGCGTAGATGTGAATGACCACAGTACATAAGTACCTTCTGTTTCATAATTGATAGCATAAGCCAGCTTACGCTTGCCCCAATTACTAAGTGTAACGTCGCTTGCGTTAGCCTCGATCAAGTCATTGAACTTAGCTGTGAGTGTGTTTACAGCCTCCTCGTCAAGCTTAGAGCTGAAAATTACCATAGCCTCATAAGACTCATTAATTTTTGCCATTGCATTTGCACCTCCTTTTGGATTTCGCCTGTGCCGCAATTTGCACAAGCAAGGATAACTCAATTATTATAACACAAGACCGATTATCTGTCAAGTGTCACTTGCGTTTTTTTATGAACTTTTTGTAAAATCATGCAAATATCTTTGTAACACCAAAAATGCCAAACACAACTATCGCAGAATAAACGGCAAAGCCAAGAATAACAGCCCCCCATGACGTACCGCCCTTGGCTACTATCTTTTCGGCTATCTCCTGCTCAGTGCCGTCCTCCGACCTTATCTCACGGATCTTTTTTTGTGCAAACTTATAATACATATAATTGCCGAAAAAGCCTGCCACAAACTGAAGTGCCATTGAAACATACCATGTCGCAGCGGAAATGCCCTGAAAAACCCTTCCAGTCACATCGATGCCGATATCAAGCGAGAAACCCATTGTTCCTGCAGAAAGATATTCTATCGCAGTAGGGATATTGAGCAGTGCCGTAGCCACAAGCATGATGATACCCACAAGATTCATTTTTCTAAACAGAAAATACAGGTGTGGAAAAAGGAAAGCCGCAAAGTTTATGGAAATCTTTCCACCAAATTTACCAAAACGTATAAAGTTAGACAAAAATATGAGCGGATTTGTCTTTACAAATTTTGCATAGTCATCTAATTTAATGCCTTCAAGATCTGAGTCCTTATCAAATACAACTTGTCTGCCAAACGGACCGTAAGGCTGTCCGTCAGGGCCGGTCTGCTGAGCGTTATTTTGCGTGTCCATGTCGTTGAATGGACGTTCCTCAGTGTCATTTTTCGTAAGCGGTGTTCCGCACTTTTCACAAAATAGCTTGTCAGGCGGATTTTCAAAACCGCAGCGTATACAGCGTATATTCTCACTTTCTACACTCTCCTGAGTTTGCTCCCAGCTCTGACCACTTTCATGCAAAGCGTCATTTATGCACTTTCCTTCTTTGAGATAACACTCACGATGATAAGGCGTGCCACACTCAGGACATACAACTATATCGTCACCATCTTTGAATACTTCTCCGCAGGAAAAGCATTTTTTTCCTGTATAATTAGCCATATCGGGTTTCCTTTCTTGCTGAAACAGACTTTTTAAAGCCTTTAAATAACATTATAGCACAACTTTCAGGAAAATGCTATAGTTTTTTTATATTTTTCCTTTACTTTTCACAAAAAAAGTTTTATAATATATAATGATATAAAATAAGGAGAAAAAGATATGGTATTTTTAGAAAACTTAAAGTCAGAGCTTGAAGCTCTTAGACCTATCATCAGCGAGTTGCATGACGTATACGATATTGAACGTTCTCAGGAAAGGATCGCAGAGCTTCACGAAAAAGCCGCAGAGCCTAATTTTTGGGACGACATGGAGAAATCGCAGAAGGTTTTGCAGGAAACAAGAAATCTTGAGGGCAAGCTGGAAAAATACAATAAATTCAAGTCGTCATTTGAGGATATCGAAGTGCTTATTGAAATGGCAGCCGATGAAGGCGACGAGGACATGATCGACGAAATACAGTCTGAGCTTAAAACTCTAAAAGAGGGTCTTGACGCCGCACAGCTTGACACTCTGCTCACAGGCGAGTATGATCACAACAACGCTATCATCAACTTTCATGCAGGAGCAGGCGGAACTGAGGCGCAGGATTGGAGCGAAATGCTTTTCAGGATGTATCACAAATGGTGTGAAAGCCACGGCTTCAAAATGACTACTCTTGATTATCTCGAGGGTGCAGAGGCTGGCATGAAGAGCGCCTCCGTTATCGTGGAGGGTGAAAACGCTTATGGCTATCTTAAAAGCGAAGCAGGAATACACAGACTTGTGCGTATCTCACCTTTCGACAGCTCAGGAAGCAGACACACTTCATTCTCAGCGGTGGATGTTATGCCTGAAATAGACGATACAATCGAAGTAGATATCCGTCCTGAGGACATTAAAATGGACGTTTATCGTGCAAGCGGTGCAGGCGGACAGCACATCAACAAAACCTCATCAGCCGTAAGACTTACCCACATACCAACAGGCATCGTTACATCATGCCAGACACAGCGTTCACAGTTCCAGAACAGGGATTATGCAATGAAAATGCTCAAAGCAGAGCTTATCAAAATAAAAGAACGTGAACATCTAGAAAAGATAGAGGATATCAAGGGTGTTCAGAAAGAGATCGCATGGGGCGCTCAGATACGTTCCTATGTTTTCATGCCATACACTCTTGTAAAAGATCACAGAACGGGTTTTGAAAACAGCAATGTAAACGCTGTTATGGACGGCGACCTTGACGGTTTCATAAACGCTTATCTCAAAGCGCTTTCACTTGGCGAGATCGAAAAATAATTAGCATAAACAAAGGACAGTTCAAACGAGCTGTCCTTATGTTTTTTATGAGATTGTTTTGCCTTTTTTTCTGCTCTCTTTGGTCTTGACAGGAGTTTCTTCCGCCGCTCTATCCTCAAAGAGCTGTTCGTCAGGGTCTGCATTCTTGTATGCAAACTCAGGATTGCTTTCACCACGCTGATCGTAGTAAGGCTGGATAACGTGTTTTCTGATAACAGGATAACAATTGAAGCAAGTCACGAAGCATATGAACGAAAGAGGCCAAAATGGCAATATGAACAGAGAATACGGCAGGAAAAGATACATCATAACAATAACGATAAGCGATGCCAGAAGTGACCAAAGAGACTGCTTTATGCCAAGACTCACAAGATAAAACGAGTTCTTTATTATCTGCTTCATGTTAAGGTTAGTGGAGCTTATCATAAGATAGATGTAAAAGTGCATCATGAAGAATACGATAAGACAGCTTATGCAGATAACAAACGGAATGTATATCATGGAGTTCTGCTCTGCCCAATATTTATACATTGGAATCCCGACCATAAATCCTATAGCGAAGATGATATCTATGGCACCCATGATAGTGCCCTGCTTGAAATTCTTCTTGAAAGAATCCCAGAAATCATGTAGCAGAAACGCATTTCTTTCCTGAGAATAATTTCGGCAAACCTTTGTCATTGCAGCCGTTGCAGGTCCTACCAATACTGACGGTATCGCCAGTAAGAGCCATATTGGATTTGATGTCATAAGCATAAGTATAACCATAAGCGTCATCGGTATGCAGAAAACGAAATACAGCAAATTAAGCTCCATAAGCTTCCACATATGCCTGCCATAGACTTCAAAAAACTTAAAAATACCCTTTTTCTCCTGAGGTGCTTTAAGCACACCTCTGCCAGGGGTATTGTAATTACCAAATAAAGACATTACACCGCTCCTTAAAATTAATAGTCCCCGAAATTGCCCCGAATTTTATTTCATTCTTTGTATACTGTATACTAAATTCGTCCTGCAAAAATAATCGTCAGCAGACATTCAAGCGCAGCCGCAACAGCCGCCGCCGCTTCAAGCACAAGAAACTTAACAGCATAAAGCCGCACCGTCTGTCGCAGACCGCTATGCTGTCCTTCAGAAAAAACAATGCACAGCAGGATATTTGACATAGCGACAGCTTCCCTTGCGGCTATCATAAGTGCCGCCGCTGTTATGACCGCAGGAAGAAGTACAAACATCGCTGAAAGTAATGCACCATGTCCGCCGTAAATGCTGTAAAGCTGAGACATTGCAACACCCCAGCCCATGCCGCGCAACAGCAATACTGCAACAGCTAAAGGCTGTCCCAGTGAAGAAAAACCTGACAAAAACACAACTGCTAAAAAAACAGTCGAACTGAAAAAAGACCTCACAAGAATTTCTTCAAGATCACCAGACGACCTCACGTCAACGAAGCTGTTTGAAAACACCGACAGCATTGAAAGCTCGTCGCTGCCCATAAAGCAAAAAGTAACAGCACCCAAAAGCGCACCAATCAGGATAGCTCCTGCAAAAAATGCAAGAACTCCGCTTTTGTATATGCCTGTCCCGCTGTTCATTATACATCACTCCTTTGAGTAATGTATATGCCACGGTGCAGAAAAAATAACTATTTTGAAAGCTCGTAAGCTCTCTTAGTGCATGCCTTGCAGCAGTCCTCAACAGCCTTTGGCAGACCGCCCTCACGGAGCTTTTCAAGACCAGCGATAGTTGTGCCGCCCTTTGATGATACCATTTCAATAAGCTCATCAAGTGACTTACCACTGTCAGTTATCATTTTGGCAGAGCCGATAAGCGACTTTGCAAAAAGATCTCTTGCAACTGTTTCATCAATATCAACGCTCTTTGCATACTCTACGAATGCCTGAGCATACAGATAGATAAAAGCAGGAGATGAGCCGTTTATTGCTATTATCTCTTTCATTTTATCCTTTGATATGACGGCATACATACCGCATGAGCCAAAGATATTGCAAACAAGCTCAAACTCCTCATCTGTTACGCTGTCAGAGCGTGAAAGAGCAGTTGCGCCCTCCCCAAGAAGAAGAGGAGTGTTTGGCATAACAAGGACTACCTTTGCGCCAGCCACAGTTTTTGAAGCGATATAATCATCTGTAATGCCTGCGCATATAGAAACTATGACCGTATCTTTCGTTACCGCAGGAGCTATCTCATCAAGCACCTCGTCAAGCTGCTGAGGCTTAATTGCAAGAAAAACATATTCTGACTTTTCAACTACCTCTGCACAGCCTGAACATTTTACTGTTCCAAGCTCGTCAAGTCTATCAAGTATCGGAGCATATTTATCAAAAGCGTAAAGCTGAATATTCTTACCCATTTTACTGCCTGCAATGCCTTTCATGATAGCATAGCCCATATTTCCTGCACCGATAAAACCAACATTTATCATACACTCAAGACCTTTCTGAATAAAAGGCAGAAGCCTGCCTTAAAAATAACTTAATTTTAATTATACACTAAATCTCAACGGATTTCAAGTGTTTCACCTAAATTTCACAATAACAACTTATTTTTCTTGTATATTTTCACGCAAAAAGCAGCGACATTTCTGTCGCTGCTTTAAATCATGTATTTGTCGCTTTATGTCCAAACTGTGTTCTTACTTTTTCATAAGCAAACTTCACAGCAGGCAGGAATAACATGAGCAAGATCAGATCCACAGGGAGCTGGATAAGATTTTTCGCTATTCTCGGTGTGCAGTATGTAAGAAACCCACTCATTCCTTCTTTAGTGAGGTTTGTGATGCCAAAAGTCTTGTTTACATAAAGTGTATACAGGAAATAAGAATTAAGTCCTATATTACAGAAAAGTATAACACTTCCTCTTGCAATTGCGATCCTTATGTAGCTTTGAAGCTTTTTGTTGTTAAAATCGCACTTATACAACAGACAGCCGTAAATGATACCTGAAATAATAACTACCATTGCAAGCTGTGGGCTATAGGCTCTCGGAGATTTGTTCTGCACTATATATCCTAGAAAGTCAAGCACAAATGTAGACATTCCGCATACCACAGGTCCGTAAAGCATACCTATAGTACAGGTTGCAAGAAAAGTGAAACCGATCCTCAAGTCAGGCGTTACCTCAATGGAAAATGATCTGATAGCAAACGCCAACGCTATCAGTATTCCTGCTGTTGTCAATGTTCTAAGATCTTTCAGTGACTTGAAAGAGTCATAGAACATTCTTCCGAAGCTCTTCATAAATTTACCTCCTTATTCTGCGAGCTTGTCGCTTTGTGCATAACGGAGCATAAAAACAGCTCTGCACACTACCCATGCGGGATGTGCAGAGCCGCTATAAAAAGCTTCAATTACACATTCAGCGGGATGCGAAAACCGAACCGCAAAGATTCTGCCTTTTTCGTTCCGACGGCAACTCCCCGTCCGACGGACACTTAACGCTCAGTTTTCTACTCTGTAATATGTCAAAGTCTTAAAGACTCAGACCTCATGAAAAATTAGAATGCAGTTTCATTGAGGATCTTGTAAAGCTCTTCCTCGAAAGGCTTCTTCATTGAAAGAGCCTCCTGAATATCTACATCATATATCTTGTTGTCCTTCATACCAACAACTCTGTTGCCAATGCCCTGCTCGAGCAGTTCAACAGCGTGATAGCCCATTTCAGTTGCGACAACTCTATCTCTTACTGTAGGAGAGCCGCCTCTCTGAACATGACCGAGAATAGTAGCTCTTGACTCGACACCAGTAATATCCTGAAGAGTTCTTGTGATATACTCTGTCTTGCCAACACCCTCAGCAACTACAATGATAAAATGTGTCTTGCCTGACTTCTTTGTCTGCTCCATCTTCTGAGCAATAGCATTGAGGTCATAAGGCTTCTCAGGTGTGATAACAGCCTCAGCGCCTACAGCAGCAGCAACGTTGATAGCAATGTGACCAGCGTTTCTGCCCATTACCTCAACTACTGAACATCTGTCATGTGACTGTGCTGTATCTCTGATCTTATCGATCATTTCCATAGCCGTGTTCATAGCTGTGTCATAACCGATAGTATATTCTGTGCATGAAATATCGTTGTCTATAGTACCAGGCAGACCGATACATGGGATACCCTGTGCTGAAAGATCAGCCGCACCCCTGAATGAACCATCACCACCGATAACTACGATACCGTCAAGACCCATTTCAAGACACTTATCTCTGCCCTTCTTTACGCCCTCGATATCTCTGAATTCAGGACATCTTGCAGTGTAAAGACAAGTACCGCCTCTCTGGATTATTCCTGAAACAGTTCTTGCATTCATCTCAATAACTTCACCGTTAAGAAGACCGTTATATCCTCTGAGGATACCTACGACTTCCATACCCTTTGCAAGACCAGCTCTGCATACTGCTCTGACAGCAGCGTTCATTCCCGGAGCATCTCCTCCGCTGGTAAGTACACCAATTTTCTTAGCCATGTAAAATACCTCCAAACCAGGAAACAATTTATCCTGTTACTTTCCTAATAATCTATAATGAGCATAGCACAAAGCCCCTGAATTGTCAAGGGCTTTGTTTGTTTTTTAACATTTTATTAAACGTTTTCGTTATTCAGCAGGCGCAACAGCCGGAGCTGCTGTTGTTTCAGAAGAGCTGCCTGTGTTTGTATCAGGCTTAGGCTCTGTTGCCTTTGTTGAAGTGGTCGTAGTAGTCACAAGACCTGCGGAAACTGTAACTGTAAGCACATCACCATTTTTAACATTCACAGTGTTTCCAACATTAACGCTTGTCGCCATAACATATCCTGCAGAAACAGAGCTTGAGAAATCGGTAACGACCTTATACTTGATATTATAAGAATCAAGTAGCTCAAGGTAAGCCTTCTTTGACAGGCCAGAGAAATCAGGAACAGGAACATTTTCAGGGCCTGCACATACTTTAAGAACAAGCTCATTTTTCAAAGACGGATCAAAATCAGTACCCTCTGGTATGCTCTGCTCTTTAACAACGTCCTTATCGTCAACATCAGAATAATAATATTCAGCCTTGATAGTAAAATCCTCACCAAGCTGTTTTACAACAGTATTGTATTCCAGACCTACAACGTTAGGCATTATAGCGCCATAGCCATATTCTGACTGACTTTCAGCATCAGTCACCTTAGGCGTAGCAACTGTGGTGCTGTAAACGAATACCTCGCTGTCAACTCCATCTGCATCATCAGAAGAAATGACCTTATCCTCAGACGAATCATTATTGCTGTCCGACGGACCTGAAAACAACTCATATAGCAGAAAAACTGAAAGCAAAAGCACTATCACAAGCACCGTCCAGCCTATTATCGTAGCCGTTTTATTCTTAGGCTTTTCTTCCTCACGAGTCTGCTGTGGCATTTGCCTTGACTGCGTTCTTTGTCTTGGAACATGCTGTATGGGAATAGTCTGAGTTGAACCCTTAGGGTGTTCCATATGCGTTGTATGCTGCTCAAAAAGTGCAGTAACAAGCTCTGAAACTGTCTGTATTCTTTCTTCGCCACGAACTCTCATAGCTCTTGAAAGAACTCGTGAGATATGCTGTGGTATTCTCGGATTGACTCTGCAAGCTTCGACCATAGTATCATTCTTTGTACGGGTATAAGCGTCAAGGGGCATACAGCCTGTTAGTATTCTATAAAGAACAGCAGCAAGTGCATAAACGTCAGTCCATGTGCCCTGCCATTCTAACGAAGAATATTGCTCAGGGGCGGTATATCCTGAATAGAACTCAGGAGAAAGCCCTGTATTAGATGTTCTTATAGAACTTATGCAAAAGCCTGTAAGTTTAAGCTCACAATCAGTTGTAACAATAATATTTTCAGGAGATATTCCCCTGTGTATGATACCTGCATTATGTATAATGCTCAATGTTGTAAACAATGGCACAAAAAGCTTTTTGACCTGTTCCCATGTGAGAAAGCCTGTATTCGACTGTAAAAATTTCTTTAGCGTCACGCCCTCCACATATTCGAGTATGACATAGGTCGTATTATTCTCGCAAAACATATCCTTTGCCGTGGCGATATGCTGAAGATTTCTCATGCGTGAAAGAACTTTGTTCACGTCTGCAAACTCAGACATAAATGTCTTATACTTAGCCAGACAATCTGGATTCACCACAAGTCGCTGACTTTCGCTGTCTCTTTCGCAAAGAGTGTCAGGCATATACTCTCTTGCCACACACTTGCATTTGCCAACCATATCGTAGCAAATGTAAGACGCACCCTCACCATTATATGAAAGCATTTTTCCGACTATATATCTGTTGTCAAGCACTGTTCTCGGTGCAAGATAAGCCTGTAAATGCGGGATATCGTCGGTATAGCTACAATAATGACAGCGACCGTCAGAACCAAGTTCGTTCATACAGCCCATACATAATTTAGTACTAGGATCCATACCGAACCTCCTTTTTACGTTATTCATCAATTTATATTAGCAACAAACCGAGCATAAGTCAAGTTTTTTTGTGCAATTGTAGAATTTACGCAACAATTTGTATTTCTTTTGTAACATTATGACCCTTTTACAGATACTCAGGATAAATAAGCGTAGAAGAATAATACAGATACTTATTATCCGTATCGAACGTTACATTAAGCACCACTGGCTGATCATCACCTGCGTCATTCTCATACCAATAGCGGTATATATAATTTTTAGTGTCTTTTGACCATACGACGCCGTAATATTCAAGGTCTATGGCATCTGACAAGCCACTCCACTTTGCTCCTTGTTCAAACTTATCAAGGTTGATAGCTTTACTCTTTTTTTCACCGTTTGCATTGTTTTTAAGCACCTTGAAATTTGAATATTTTACAGTTTGTATACGTTCTTCATCATCAACAGTAACAAGCGCCGCCCATTCAGGATAATTTATGCCATCAACATTAACACTGTCATCAGACTCAATGATATAATCAAAATTCAGTGCATTGTTCACTCCCTGAAAAGCCGATTCGTCCTTAAAGTGCATATCAAGCTTTTTCTGAGCCTTTGCAACATCAACGCCGATATATTCAGAAATGCTCTCAGCGGTGTTTTCACCCTTTCCGCTTATAATATTCACAACTATAAGGACGACAAGCACCACAAGAAGCACTACCGCCACTGTTATAAGAATAAGCTTGAGCTTGCTTTCAGACAATTTATGTTTTTTCTCGCCCACTATTTCCACATTTAGCGGTTTATTCTGCTTTTTGAAACGCTTCATGATAGATGTATTTTTGTCTGGTCTTAATCTTGTGTCACAGTTAGGACAGAAAATGTCATCATCGTCAACTGACTTGTGGCATTTAGGACATTCCATAAAAACAACTCCCTTTTGCAACATCCGTGCATTTGCACACTTTTTCAAAACAAGTATACCATAATCTCTGTAAAAAGTCAACAAACGAAAAACAGCGGACAGAAGTCTATCCGCTGTAAAAAACATATATCAGAAGTGCATCTGGTCAGGGTCTTCGATATCCTTTGCAAAACAGCCTGCAACAGGTATCGTTTTGCTGCGGTATTTTGAAAGGCCTGCTGCTGTCTCATCGTCAACGATAAACGCCTTATCAACAACTGCATTCTTCGCTTTAAGCGTCATGACCTGAACGCCTATAGTATCTCTCGTGGACTTAGGCATAAGAAGCGCTGTATCAAATATCATTGCTCTGCCGTTAGTTGTGCGAAGCATTATCTCAGCGTTATCCTGCACAAAGAACATTCCCACAAGCTTAGCCTTTGCAGAATAAGCATTGGCAAGCTTCTTTCTGTTGGTCTTTGTTTCATAGGCATTGAGCGGCACTTTTGCCACCTTTCCGTTTTCAAAACAGAATATCATATAGCCCGAATAATCCACAGTATTCACCATGGACACAACGCCCTCACCGTCGTCAAAACCAAGCTTTGCAGGAATATAGTCGCCAAGAGAGCTTGCCTTTGTGTCGGCAAACTGCGATACCTTCGTTTTGTATACAGCCGCATTGTCAGAGAAGAACAGAAGCTCCGTCTTGTTGGTGCTTTCCATTTCCTGAAGCGGACCGTCGCCCTCTTTATACTTCTGCTCGCTTGCCATTCTCAGTGACTGTGGAGTACACTTCTTAAAGTAACCGCTCTGAGATAGGAAAAGCTTGCAAGCATAGTCAGGGATATCGTCCTCTATGTCTATCTCCTCGATATCTGTCTTGTAATAGAACTGAGTTTTTCTTGGCTGGCCATATTTCTTTGAAACTTCTTTCAGCTCAGAAATGATAATATTCTTTATTTTTCTGTCGCTTCCAAGAATATCTTCAAGCTCTGCGATAGCCTTTTCAAGGTCCTCAGTTTCGGCAGTTCTTTTGAGAATATACTCACGGTTAAGATGTCTGAGCTTTATTTCAGCCACATAATCAGCCTGTATCTCGTCAATGCCGAAGCCTATCATCAGATTTGGAACTACCTCAGTTTCTTCCTCTGTCTCCCTGATTATTTTTATAGCCTTGTCTATATCAAGAAGTATCTTTCCAAGACCTTTCAGAAGGTGGAGCTTGTCTTTCTTCTTTGCAAGGTCAAAGCTTGTTCTGCGTCGAACGCAATCCACTCTGAACGCTACCCATTCCTTGAGTATATCATAAACGCCCATTATTCTTGGATAGCCGTGAACAAGTATATAGAAATTGCATGAATAAGAATCTTGAAGCGGAGTGAGCTTATAAAGCTTCTGCATAAGCTTGTCAGGGTCTACGCCCTTTTTGATATCTATACCTATTTTCAGACCATTGATGTCAGTTTCATCACGGATATATGATACCTCTCTTATCTTGCCAGCCTTCACAAGAGCGATTATCTTCTCGATTATTGCTTCAACTGTGGTAGTGGCAGGTATCTCAACGATCTCAAGACACCTTGAATCCTTGTCATACTGATACTTCGCCCTAAGCTTTACAGAGCCTTTTCCTGTGCGGTATATCTTATCAAGCTCTTCCTCGTCATAAAGCAGTGACGCACCGCCCGGAAAGTCAGGGCCTTTAAGTGTTTCAAGAGCGTTGAAATCAGGATTTTTCATAAGTCCGATAGTCGTTTCACATACCTCGCTAAGATTGAACGGACAAACTGATGACGCCATGGAAACGCCGATACCAACGTTTGCATTTACAAGTATTGACGGATAAGTCGCAGGAAGCAAGCTCGGCTCTGTGGTGGTGTTATCATAGTTAGGAACAAAATCCACAGTGTCCTTGTCTATATCTCCGAAAAGCTCCTGACATATCGGCATAAGCTTTGCCTCAGTGTATCGAGATGCAGCATATGCCATATCTCTTGAATATGCCTTGCCGAAGTTACCCTTGCTCATTACATATGGGTGCAAAAGTGCCTCATTGCCCTGAGAAAGTCTTACCATTGTTTCATATATAGCACCGTCGCCGTGAGGGTTGAGCCTCATGGTCGCACCAACGATATTGGCAGACTTTGTGAGCTTGCCATTGAGAAGTCCCATTTTATACATGGTATAAAGCAATTTTCTGTGTGAAGGCTTAAAGCCGTCTATCTCAGGGAACGCTCTTGAAACAAGAACGCTCATGGCATACGGCATATAGTTCTTTTCAAGGGACATTGTTATCTTTTCGTCTGCAACAAGTCCTGCGCCCTCGATATATGCGTTGTTATTTGGTTTAGCAGTCTTTTTAGGCTCTGCCTTTTTTCTTGCCATAAAATCTATCCTTTCATAAAGTTCATAAGGTCGCTTTCGCCTTAAAAATCGGTGATCTTCTTTCCTGTATACTGCATGGCGATCCTGCTTTCAGGGTCAGCATCAAACATATACAGCACCGCAATAAATATCAATTCAAGTGGTTTCATAAGGATATAGACCACATCAGCACGCAATTTTGTAGTAATATGCTGTGAAATGGGATATCCGTGTTTATCATAAAAGCCTCTCACACATTTGTGAAAACGTGGTAGCTTATCTTGTATAAGTTCTTCAAAAGCATTTGCGACACAAAGCTGTCTGTTTACGATTATCTTATCCCCACGCCGCAGACCCATTCGCTGTGGCTTGACGAGCTTAGCGTGTCCCCCTGCCGCAACTGTGCAGAGATAATGCCCCTGAGAATAATCAGGCGGCGGCGGTATCTGCTGAGAAAAAGTCCAATCCGCTGTTTCTGTGAAAGCCTTTACTATGCTGTCGGGACGCTGTCCGAAAATAACAAGTATCACAAGCAGCACCGCAAGCAGCGGTATCATTGCCACAAAGCTGACAAAATACCAGCCAAGGCTTTTTGTCAGCAGCTTGTAAAGCCAGCTCATAAAGCCGCTTTTCTCCGCCGAATTGCTGAGATATCCCGTCTGCGCCTTTATTTCACGGCGAATGAGCCTTATGGACATAAGCATATAATTCATTGGAAAAACCAACATCATCGCCGAGAAAAAGTTATCCATATTCTTCAAAAGCTGTAGCACCAGCAGTATATCAAGCACATTGCCCATATACACCCCTGCAATGAGCATAGCAGCAAACAACGGCGGTTTTCTCTTTGTTATAACACTCAACAGCACAATGCACACCATAGCTATAAAAAACAGGAAGAAAAAACTAAACCTATACTCCCCTGCTATGGGTGTATGATATTCCCCGTGAACAGTTAGAGGAACAGTTAGAGGAACATCATATTCAACGCCAAGTCCTAAACAAGCAAGATCAAGAAATGACAATATCGAGCCGATAACAACTGTCAGCACATCAAACAGCGGGTTATCCAGTGCTTTAGGTGCATTCTTAAAAAGCCTTATAACATTTATTGCCGTGAAAAACAACGGCATTCCAACACATATCACAAGTGCAGACGACCATATAAAAATTGCTTCCATAATGTTCTCCCCTCAAACAGCTTATGAAATATCCGCCATATCAAGATAATCAACACCATTATTGGTGATGAAATCTTTTCTTCCCTGCAAATCGTCACCCAAGAGCATATCGAACATCCATTGTGTCTGCTCGATATCGTCAGGCTCTATTTTTATAAGACGTCTTGTGGCAGGGTCCATTGTTGTAAGGCTCATCATCTCCGCCTCGTTCTCGCCAAGACCTTTTGAACGCTGGATATCAAACTTTTTATTGCCTATCATTTTGAGTATCTTTGTCTTTTCGTTCTCGTCATATGCAAAGTAAGTCTTGTCGGAAGTCGTTATCTCAAAGAGCGGTGACTCCGCAATATAAACATATCCTTTTTCAATAAGGGTCGGCACAAGTCTGTAAAGCATTGTGAGTATAAGCGTTCTGATATGGAAGCCGTCAACATCGGCATCAGTACAGATAACTATCTTGTTCCAGCGTAGGTTGTCAAGATTGAACATAGATATCTCCTTGTTCTTGCCCGTCTTGACCTCAACTCCGCAGCCTATGACTTTTATAAGATCTGTGATTATCTCGTTCTTGAAAATCTTATCATAGTCAGCTTTCAAACAGTTGAGTATCTTTCCTCTTACAGGGATAACAGCCTGAAACTCTGCATTTCTTGCCATTTTTACAGAACCGAGCGCCGAGTCGCCCTCCACGATGTAAAGCTCACGCTGAGAAAGGTCTTTTGAACGGCAGTCAACGAATTTCTGCACCTGATTTGAAAGGTCGATAGAGCCTGCAAGCTTTTTCTTCAGGTCTATTCTTGACTTCTCAGCCTTTTCACGGCTTCTCTTGTTTACAAGAACCTGCTCTGCTATCTTCACCGCTTCGTCAGGATTTTCAATAAAGTATATCTCGAGATTGTGCTTCAAGAACTCTGTCATGCACTCCTTGATAAACTTGTTTGTGATAGCTTTCTTTGTCTGATTGGCATATGAAGTCTGTGTAGAAAATGAACTTGAAACAAGCACAAGGCAATCCTCGATATCCTGAAAAGTAATAGGCTTTTCGTTTTTCAGATACTTATTGTTGCTTTTGAGATAAGCATTTATCTGAGATGTGAAAGCACTCTTTACAGCATCCTCCGGTGAGCCACCATGTTCCAGAAAGCTTGAATTGTGATAATATTCAAGACATTTTACCTGATTAGAGAAAGTGAACGCCACAGAAAGCTTTACCTTGTAATCGTCTTTGTCCTCACGGTCACGACCCTTGCGGTCGCCTGTAAAAAACTGCACCGAGGTCAGAGGCTTTTCACCTGCTATCTCTGCGACATAATCAGCGATACCATTCTCATAATAGAACGTCTTTTCTTCAAAAGAATTGTTCTCACGCTGTATACGCAGGATAAATGTGATATTAGGGTTTACTACTGCCTGCTTTTTCAGAACGTCCTCAAAATATTCGTTCTCAATTTTTATATCAGTGAAAACTTCAAGGTCAGGTCGCCAATGTGTCTTTGTACCTGTCTTTTTCTGCTTTGTTTCTTCCTTTTTAAGACCGCCAACGTTTCTTCCCTTTTCAAAGTGCAGGTCATACTTATATCCGTCACGGAAAACCTCGACGTCCATAAACTCAGATGAATACTGCGTCGCACAAGCACCTAGTCCGTTAAGACCCAACGAATATTCATAGTTATCTCCGCCATTGTTATTGTACTTGCCACCTGCATAAAGTTCGCAGTAAACAAGCTCCCAGTTATATTTTTTCTCACGCTGGTTATAGTCAACAGGACAACCACGTCCGAAGTCTTCCACCTCGATAGAATCGTCATTGTACTTTGTGACGATTATATTATCGCCATGACCGTCACGAGCCTCGTCTATAGAGTTTGAAAGAATTTCAAAAACAGAATGTTTACAGCCCTCAAGTCCGTCAGAGCCGAATATTACCGCAGGACGCTTTCTTACTCTGTCCTCCCCCTTAAGGGATACTATATCTTCATTTGTATATTCCTTTTTGCTTGCCATTTCTCATTTCCTTTCTTACTGATTAGGAAAAATTTTTACATACAAATTATATTATAACACAAAGTCGATGATTTTGTAAATACATTAATTAAACATTTCTGAATATCAAGCAGAACATATGTTTTGTGACAAATAAACAAAAAATCAGACTATTGATTATTTCAGAAAAATATTATATAATATAGGTAACTTAGAAATATCGGAGGATAAAATGGATATTACGATAAATATGCCGCAGACTGAAAACAACTCTAATTCTGCAAAGGCATTGTCACTCAACAATGGACTGATATGGTTCATATGCTTTGTGCCGCTTATTGGCTTGTTTCTTGAAAACTACGCAAACTCAGCCACTGCGGGAGCGGTGCTTTGGATACTTGTGCCGCTTTTTATGATAGGCTGTTCAGTCGCAGACTGTAAGCAGCTTATAAAGCATGATATCGCCGCCACCCACCTTTATAAATGGGTATGGCTCACGCCGGTTTATGTATACAAACGTGAAAAACTGTGTGGCAGAGAGCTTTACAAAGCGATAATGTGCGGATTTTTCATTATCGCTGCCCTGTTCATGAACGGGTTTACACAAAGCATTAAAATCGACGCTGACTACATGACCGTTTCAGCACAGAACAGCTACGTTCAAAGCCTTGACAACTTCTCAGGCAGCTCTTCAAAGATAATAGGCGAATGTATAGCCTCATACCTTGGCGATGACGCTGAGTGGGATTGCACAAAGAACGGTCACAACTACACAGTAACAGTAAAAGGCAAACATGGCTCTGATAACTACACTATTTCATTTTTAATAGTATATGACGGCTTCACCTACAGAAAATTCACCATTTCAGACGTGATAAAAAATAAATTTTCACTCCGTGACGATGAATTTAGTGCTGTATGCAAAGAGATATTTACAGAAGATAAAAGCGACACCGACAGCAGCAATGAAGAAAGTTCAAATTCACAAACAGAATAATTTCATGAGCGGACTTTGTTCCGCTCTTTTTGTTGTCAGTGTACATAAATGTGTACAAACTGATATGGCACGATTTGTGTATATGCACAAAGGTGATAAATTTGTCACTTTTCTATTGACTTTGCAAGGTAAAAGTGATATTATTGTCACATAAGGTGATAAATAAATCACTTTGTATATGCAACTGTTTAAATCACAAATGAAAGAAGATGTAGAAATGAATGACAAAACGGAGATAAAAACAGACAAAATATCATACAAAAAGTATTACAGACAGATGGGTATTTTGGGCACGCTGGGTGGAGCGATGTGGATATTCTATTGGGTTATGGAAAAGGTGCTGCCTGCGATAAAGAAAGGTCACACTCTTACCAATGTGATAAACCTTATCGTATCTTTGGGAACGCTTGCGCTGATCGCCATATGCATAACAAAGATGATATCCACGGTCGGCAAAAGAGATACAGATGACGAGCTTACTCAGCAGACAACAGCAAAGGTCAATCAGACTTTTATAACGTTCCTGTTCACGATTGCCTGCCTGTTTATTTCAGTTATGACTTTGTTTTCCGATATTTTAGGAAGATTTAAGGTCACACTAAACGAATATGTTATAACGGGCTTGATATGGTTTTGCTATGCGGTGTACAATTTTATAAGGCTGTATTTTGAAAGTAAGTTCGATGATGATGAGAACTAGAGGGATAAAAATGAAAGCGAAAAAAGAAAAGAAAAAGATAACTCTGAGAGAATATCACAAAAAGCGTATGGTAACAGGAATTGCAATACTTGTCACAGAGATATTTGAAAACACTGCGGAGCATTACAAGCTTGATAATACAACATGGGCGACGTTGATATTCGTTGTGTTGGCTGCTATGACGGCTTTATTTGCAGTGATATGGCTGTATGCAAGCTGTCAGAAAGTTGACAAAGAGGACGAAATGGCAAAAGAAAATATGCTCAAGGCACATCAAAGTATCACAAAAATGTTTTTGATAATATTAGCAGTAGCGATCTTTATATCAATGTTCTGGGAAGGAAGTATAACCATAAAGATAAACAGCGACAGACTATATCAAGTATGGTTTATATTCTGGTTCAGTTATATGACCCTTGAAAGCGGATTTTTCCTCCACCATGAGGGCAAGCTCAGCACCGATGAGGAGGACGAGTAATGCCGGAGCTAAAAACAAAACTCAAGGAATATCGTGCCAAGCTTGACATGAAGCAGGGTGACCTTGCCGAAAAAGTGGGCGTCAGGCGTGAAACTATCATACGTCTTGAAAAAGGACAATACAATCCGTCCCTAAAGCTTGCAATGGATATTGCAAAGGTATTTGGTGTATCTGTAGAGGATATTTTTTCATTTGAAGATGAATAAAGCTGAAAATACAGTAAAGCAGACGGTTTGCAGGATTTTGGTGCAGAAGAAAAGCATATACTGAAAATGCAAATACAGACATATAAGCACATATTCTAACGAAGACAGATAAATGTTGAATATACGTTGCTTATGCTATGATTATCTTTAGTTTACGCCATATTACTGTGTATATTAGTGTAAAAAGCAAAAGTGAAATGAATTGTGAGAAATCGAGAGAAATGGAGCAAAACGAAGAGAATTAAAGAGAATGAGGGATATAAATTAGAAATTCAGCGTTTTGGCTATTGACAAATCTCAAAAGTAGTAGTACAATAGACAACGTTGTGAGTTCACAGGGCGAAAAATGCGGCTGTGAACAGACTTTTTAAAATTCTGAATGGAGGAAATAATATGTCAACTTATATGCCAAAAGCAGGCGACATTACTCGCACATGGTATATTCTCGACGCTGAAGGTCAGTCACTCGGTAGAGTTGCTGCAAAGGCTGCTCACATTCTTCGTGGCAAGCACAAGCCAACTTACGCACCACACGCTGACTGCGGCGACCATGTAATCATCATCAACACAGATAAGGCTGTTCTCACAGGCAAGAAGCTTGATCAGAAGTCTTACAAGTGGCACACAGGCTGGATCGGCGGTCTTAAGGAGATCAAGTATTCAGATATGATGGCTAATCAGTCAGACAGAGCTATGACAATTGCTGTTGAGGGTATGCTCCCTAACAACACACTTGGCAGAGCTGCTGCAAAGAGACTCAGAGTATACAAGGGTGCTGAGCATAATAATGCTGCTCAGAAGCCTGTTAAATACGAACTGTAAGGAAGGAGCAATTTAGATGTACGAATCAAAGCAGCCATATTTCTATGGCACAGGTAGAAGAAAACATTCTGTTGCCCGTGTTCGTGTTTACGAGGGTACAGGTAAGATCACAATCAACGGCAGAGACATTGACGATTACTTCGGTCTTGAGACACTCAAGCTCATCGTTCGTCAGCCATTTGCTGTAACAGATACAATGGATAAGTACGATATCGTTTGCACAGTAACAGGCGGTGGAGTAACAGGTCAGGCTGGTGCAATCAGACACGGTCTTTCAAGAGCTCTTCTTCAGGCTAGCGATGAGTTCAGACCTCTCCTCAAAAAGGAAGGCTTCCTCACTCGTGACCCAAGAATGAAGGAAAGAAAGAAGTACGGTCTCAAAGCCGCAAGACGTGCTCCACAGTTCTCAAAGAGATAATTTTATCCCTATCGGAAGTATTCAAAATCACGTATTTACGCTGTTTTGTTCGGTTTGGGCTTATCTGAAATACGGCGAATTTCAGACGGTAACTAACACGTAACTAACGGGTAACTAACAAGAATTTAAGGCATTCATCGGTTGGTGAATGCCTTAAATTGTATAATCGTTACTAAAGGATGTGATAATATTGTATTATATCAGCAAAGTTCATATACAACGTTTTCGTTCTATACTGGATATGAAATTTGAGATTTCAGAGCCGAATATACCAATTTCGATATGTGGGCAGAATAATGTTGGAAAGACAAATACCCTTAGAGCAATTAATCTATTCTTTTATCCTGAATACTTTGATCAACAAAAGGATATTCCTGTTGTAAAAAAAGCGACACATGGTGGTAGTTATTTTCCGATGATCACATTAACTTTTAAATCAAAAGAATATCCAAATAAAATCATAGAAATAACACGTGATTTTAAAATGTACGATGAAAAAAATTCTGGATTAAATGGATTTTTTAAATCCAGTCCAAAAGCTAAGCGTCAAGATTATAAGGAATCTGAAATAAAAAAAATATTAAATCAAGTTGAGTTCAGATTTATTAGATCCATTGATGTAAACACATCTGAACTTATAGAAGATTTAACAAGTGATATTTTAGATACTAAATATCAAAAAGCTCGCTTTGCAAATAAGAAAAAAGAGCTAAAAGATGCTTATGAACAATATAGTAAGGGAATGCAAGAAATCTTAGATGCTTTTTCGAACGATGTATCAGAAGTGTTTCATTCTTTTAAAGAAAACTGGAATATAAAATTTACAGTTCCTTCTAAGGTAGATCGTTTTAGAGATATGATATCTGATGATGTTGAATTAAAAATTGATGATAAAAGCGGATTAGGAGTTAGTAGCAAAGGTTCCGGTCTCCAAAGACTCGCAATAATTCTACTAAACCTTGAAATATTGAAAAGAATAGATAAAGTCAAGAAAAAAGCTTTTATTATTTGTATAGATGAACCTGACATTTACTTGCATGAGGGATTACAAAAGAAATTATATCATTTTATCAAGGATTGTGGTTTTCAAGTCTTTTACACAACTCATTCAAAAAATTTCATTGATGAAAATAATCTGAATAATATTGTATTTCTTGAAGCAACTCATAATTCCCAGTATTATGAACGTGTTAAAAGAGAAGTCGAATACATAACAACAACTTGCGTTCCATTAAACAACAACAATGGCTATTTAAGAATTTGCGAACATTTGGGGATTGAACCAGTTGTCGTACCAGAGCCCGTACTTGGAAGATTTAATATTATTGTTGAAGGTGAATGTGATGAAAAATATTTATCAAAGTTGGCGGATTATTATGGCATTGATCATCGCGATGTAAAAGTTATAATTGCAAACGGTGCTACTCGAATAAATCCGATGTTAGATGTATATAATTCTTTTTCTGCCAATCAATCATACAAACCTATTGTATATGTTTTATATGATGATGACGATGCGGGACGCTCAGAATATGATAGTATCAAAGCATTGATAAAACGACGTAATAGTTTTACAAATATTGATATCAAACCTTTTATTATAAATAATTACGCTGGAAAACGATCAAATAATGGTAATTATGAAATAGAAGATCTAATGTATCCAGAAGTAATATGTTATTTACTTAATACTTTTTTATTAAATAATGGGATGAATACTATCGAAACCACTGAAGTTTTAGATGATATTGTTGAACCAAGATATATTAAAGATCTGTCTCTTATACACATCTGACGCTGCCGACGAACTCTAGGGTGTAGA
>ENA-OYWG01000174-OYWG01000174.1-human-gut-metagenome-genome-assembly--contig:-NODE-174-length-26716-cov-6.299464_pt1 | contig 26716 bp, 20 predicted proteins | sample MGYA00244811_ERZ653398 | MGnify/ENA primary metagenome ERZ653398 (study PRJEB26926, sample SAMN06165162) | human gut metagenome | biome: ENVO:00009003; feature: ENVO:2100002; material: ENVO:00002003...
TCTGACAAAAAATGCATTCGCCATCGCACCAACTCATTTGTGCGGTATTGCCTTAAGGCAACACCGCACAACTCGGCGTCACCTTAATCCGCGAAGGAAGCAACGGGGGCTGCATGGCAAAAAGTGCAGCCCTCATTCTGTTTTGGAGGAGAAACAAACGATGAACATTATCCTGCTTTCCGGCGGCTCCGGCAAGCGCTTGTGGCCGCTGTCCAACGATATTCGCTCAAAGCAGTTTATCAAGATTTTCAAGAAGGAAGATGGCGCTTATGAGTCGATGCTGCAGCGCGTCTATCGCCAGATTAAGCAGGTGGATACTGACGCAACCGTGACCATTGCGACCAGCAAGACGCAGGTGTCTGCTATCCACAACCAGCTTGGTGAGCATGTCGGTGTGAGCATCGAGCCATGCCGCCGCGACACGTTTCCTGCCATTGCGCTGGCAACGGCGTATCTGGTGGATGTGCTGCATATTGACCCGTCGGAATCGGTCGTCGTTTGCCCGGTTGACCCGTATGTGGAGGACGCTTACTTCGAGGCGCTCAAGGAATTATCGGCGCAGGCGGACAAGGGCGAGGCGAACCTCATTCTCATGGGCATTGAGCCGACGTATCCCAGCGAAAAGTACGGCTACATTATTCCACAGAACGGCGAACATATATCGTCGGTAGATACCTTCAAGGAAAAGCCGACGGCGGATGTGGCGGCGGAGTATATTGCCCGCGGCGCACTGTGGAACGGCGGCGTGTTCGCTTACAAACTGTCCTACATGATAAACAAGGCGCACGAGCTGATAGACTTTATCGACTATCAGGATTTGTTCAGCAAGTACGCTGCAATCAAAAAGATTTCTTTTGACTATGCCGTTGCAGAGCATGAAAAACAGATTCAGGTTGTGCGTTTTGCGGGCATGTGGAAAGATCTCGGCACATGGAACACCCTGACCGAAGCCATGGAAGAAACAATCATCGGCAAGGGTGAACTAAACGACAAATGCAGGGGTGTGCATATCATCAACGAGCTGGATGTGCCGGTGCTGGCGATGGGGCTGCATGATGTGGTGATTAGCGCATCAGCGGAGGGAATTCTGGTATCCGACAAGGAGCAAAGTTCCTACATCAAGCCATTCGTGGACAAGTACGAGCAGCAGATTATGTTCGCGGAGAAGTCGTGGGGCAGCTTCCGCGTAGTGGATGTGGAGATGAACTCGCTGACCATCAAGGTGACGCTGAACCCCGGTCACAACATGAATTACCACAGTCATCAGTACCGCGACGAGGTGTGGGTGGTGATTTCCGGCGCGGGCAGAACGATTGTCGAGGGGGTAGAACGTCCGGTCAAGACGGGAGATGTCATAACGATGACAGCGGGTCAGCGCCACACGGTCATTGCAGACACGGAGCTGAAGATGATAGAGGTGCAGCTGGGCAAGGATATCAGCGTCCATGACAAGAAAAAGTTCACTTTGTGATTGACAGGACGCATAAATTGGTATATGCTGGCTCTCGAAACAGAAGAAATGCCAAAACTACTGGAGGCGGAGGATGCCGGATGTGTAAAGTGCTTCTGATTACGAATATCCCTGCGCCATATCGGGTAGATTTGTTCTACTATATGCAGACGCATCAGCAGACGCACGAGTTTTTCGTCATTTACACGAATCGCAATGAGGACAACCGGCAGTGGGTAATTGACGAGCGCAAACTCCTGCAATCGACGATTCTGGAATCCAAAATCATCAAGCGCAAGGGCGAAGGGGATGTGCACTACCTGCATATTCCGCAGCACCTGACGAGGGAAATCACTCGCATCAACCCGGATGTGGTGATTGCGTGGGAGTACAACCCATCCGCGCTGAAAGCATTGCTCTGGTGCAAGCGCCACGGCAGGAAGTTCATCCACCTCACGGACGGCACGCTGCATTCGGAGCGGAACATCGGGCGCGTGCAGAAGCTCATGCGGTATATCATCATCCGCCACGCCGACGCGTGCATTGCCAGCAGCACCAAAGCGAAGGAAAAGCTGCTGCACTGGGGCGCGCCGGAGCGGAAAATCTTCCTTAGCCTGCTGACGGTGGATATTTCCCGCTTCCGCTATGCCGAAAAGCGCGAAAATCAGCATACGCTGCTGTTTGTGGGCAGAATTATCCCCCTGAAAGGGCTGGATTTGCTCCTGCGCGCGCTGCCGAAAGTGCATCAGCCGTTTGAACTGCTGATTGTCGGCGACGGCGAGGCGGAAGAGAAGGCGAAATTGATGGCGATGGCGGAAGAAACGCACGTTGCGCAGCACATTCACTGGCTGGGATTCCAGTCTGGCGAGCCGCTGGCGGATGCCTATCGCCGGGCGAGCGTGTTTGTTCTGCCGACCCGCGAGGACTGCTTCGGGCTTGTGCTGCTGGAAGCGCTCTGCTCCGGTACGCCGATTGTCGCGTCGAAGTATGCCGACGGCGCGTATGACACCGTGCATCCGGGCGAAAACGGGCTGATTGTTGACCCGGAGGATGCCGACGCGCTGGCGGAAGCCATCGACAGCATTCTGGGCAGCGAGGAAATTCAGCGGCGCTATTCGCAGAACTGCCGCCAGTATATTTCGCAATTCGAGTTTGAGGCGGTCATGCAAGGGTATCTGCAGGCGATTGCGTTCGTCACATCAGGCAACAAATAACATCAAACTGCCGTACTTTTGTGGCAGCTTTTTTGTTCCGCCGCTTGACAGTGGTGCTATAATAGGCGTGATGAAGCGCCACACCTTCATCCGAAAAGAGGAAATCAGTATGAAAACAACGCATCACGGTCAAATGTCGGAGTCTTTCCTGACAGCCGTCTTTTTGTCCTTGTCCGGCGGCTTGCAGGATGCGTATACCTACCTGTTTCGCGGCAAAGTGTTCGCAAACGCGCAGACGGGCAACATCGTCCTGCTCAGCGCGCATATTATGGACGGACAGTGGGGGATGGTACTGCACTACTTCATCCCGCTGTGCGCGTTTGCCTTCGGTGTACTGGTGGCGGAGAGAATGCGCGAGCGCTTCCGCTCCATGCAGCGCCTGCACTGGCGGCAGCTGGTCGTGCTGGGAGAAATGCTCCTGCTGCTGATTGTCGGCTTCCTGCCCGAAAGCTGCAATCTGCTGGCGAACGCCATCGTGTCGTTCTCCTGCGCGATGCAGGTGCAGGCGTTCCGCAAGGTGGACGGCTATGCGTTTGCCAGCACGATGTGCATTGGCGACCTGCGCAGCGGTGTCGAGGCGTTCTGCATTTGGAGCAAAACGCACGAACCGCACGCGAAAGATCGGATGCTGCGTTATTTCGGCATTATCCTGCTCTTTGCGCTGGGCGCGGGCATTGGCAGCGTCAGTGCAGGGCGCATCGGCGCACATGCCATCTGGATTTCGTGCCTGCTGCTGCTGGTAGCCTTTGCGCTGATGTTCATCCGCGAGGATCTGGAGCAGAATCCGCTCATCGAGAAGGACATCAGTGCAATCCGCAAGGAAACGGCGGAAATCGACCGGACGCTCAAGCAGGAGCTGAAAGAAGAGCATCGGGAATTGAAGGAGAACGCAACTCACAAACGGTAATCTAAAATAGGAAGTCCGCCGCCGCAAACAGCTTTGCCGCAGCGGATTTTTCTGCATGCAGACGCAGTTGAATTTGTCCAATCTGGTTACGCTAAGAAATCGTTTTTCCGTATTGCAAATTCCGAATCTCGGTGCTATAATGTGCATGGTTTCCCCAAAAGTAACTCACGGAAGCGAGGTATAATATGAAGCAAGAGAAGAAAAACAGCCGTGTACGGCTCATCCTTGTGATGATCGTACTGCTGGCGGCCTTGCTTGCAGCCATCTTTCTGACTGACCCCGGCGGAGAGAAAACCGAGTCCATTCAGGCGGTCATGAAGGATGCCGTGCTGCATGAAGACAACCAGATGGCTTTTCTGGGCATGAGGGTGAATCCATCGGTCATTTCCGACTGGGTGGTTACGGGACTGCTGCTGGTTGTGGCGGCACTGCTGCGAATTTTCGCAATTCCGCACTTCAAGCTCGTTCCCGGCAAGCTGCAAAGCGCACTGGAAGCGCTGGTTTCGTTCTTCCGGGATATGGCGAAGTCGTACAGCCCGCACCGCAACGGGTTCCTCGGCGTGTACATATTCAGCGCGGGAATGTACATCGCGGTTGGTACGCTCTTTGAACTGCTGGGCATTCAGAGCGTGACGACGGAGGGCATGTCAATGTCCCTGCCTGCGCCGCTGTCTGACATCAACGCGGCAATTGCGATGGGTCTGATGTCCTACGGCGTCATCATGTCCGGTGGCATTGCCAGCAATGGCGGACGCGGCATCCTGCTCACGCTGAAAGAATTTTCCCTGCCCATCTCCATGAGCTTCCGACTTTTCGGCGCGCTGCTGAGCGGTCTGCTGGTGTCGGAACTGGTGTACTACACGATTTCCCTGAGCTTCGTGCTGCCGGTGCTTGTGGGCGTTCTGTTCACGATTCTGCACGCGCTCATCCAGACCTACGTTCTCACCATGCTGACCGCCAACTACTACGGCGAGGTCAGCGAACCGCCGAAGAAAAAGGCGAAGAAGGAAAAGAAGCCCGCCGGTGCTGTTCCGGCGGTGAATTGATTTGAGGAGGATTTTGATTATGAAGAAGTTTGCAAGCGTTCTCGTTCTGGCTCTGATGGCTGTGCTGATGCTCTCCGTGTTTGCCCCCGCGCTGGCTGAAGAAGCGGCTGCGGCAGCGACTGACAGTGCGATTCCCGCGAAGGCGATTGCGGCCGCGATTGCGATTGCGGCGGCGGCGGGCGCAGGCGCTATTGCAATGGGCATTTCTATTGGCAAGGCGACGGAGGCAATTTCCCGTCAGCCCGAAGCGACCGACAGCATCCGCGGCAGCCTGATGATCGGTCTGGTCTTCATCGAAACGGCTATCATTTACGCTCTGATTGTTGCGATTCTGGTCGTTTTCGTTCTGTAATTTCTTTGAGCAGGAAAGGGAACAGACGGACATAAACGTCTGTTCAGTCAGGTGAAGATATGCCGCTGAATATCAATTTCCAGCAGATTCTGCTGCACATGTTCAATTTCGTGATTCTGGCGTTCGGGCTGTACATGCTGCTGTATAAGCCGGTTGTCGCCTTCATGAAGAAGCGCGAGGATCACTTTGCTGATTTGGAGAAGCAGGCGCAGGAGGCGAAGTCACAGGCGGAAGCGACGCTGGCGGAGTATAACGCGAAGCTGGCGGGTGCGGATGAAGAAATCCGCCAGAAGAACGCCGCTGCTGCGCAGGAAGCTGACCGCCAGCGTCAGGAGCGGATGCAGCGCGCACAGGCGGACGCGGAAAAGCTGCTCAAGAATGCCCGCGGTGCCGCCGAGCAGGAGCGCAATGCCATGCTTGAAGGCGCGAAGAAGGACATTGCCCAGATGGTTGTGTCCGCTACGGGCAAGCTGATGGACAAAGAAAACGACCCCGCGTCCGACAAGGCACTCTATGACAGCTTCCTGAAGGCTGCGCAGGAGGAGAATGACCATGACTGATACGAAGCAGAGCCGTCTGACGGCCACGCTGCTTTGCGTCACGCCGCCGGATGAGCATCAGGAGCAGGGCATCCGCGCCTTCCTCCAGAAAAAGTATGGCGAAGATGTTGCGCTGACCATCCAGCAGGATGCGTCGCTGAAGAGCGGCTTCCAGCTGCATGTGGGGAGCGAGGTCTACGACTGGAGCGCGAAGGGCCGCATGGAGCAGTTCCGCCAGCAGGTGGAGCAGCTTGTGGCGAAGAACACGCGCAAGGACATCATCCCGCTTCTGCGCAGCAGCATCGACGAGTTCCGTCTGCTTGCCAAGAGCAGCGAAGTCGGGACGGTCAAGTCCATTGGCGACGGCATTGCGGTTGTCGAGGGGCTGGAACATGCCGCGTATGGCGAAATCCTCATGTTCGACAACGGTATCAAAGGCATGGTGCAGGATCTGCGCCGCAACGAGACGGGCTGCATCCTGTTTGACAATGCCGATGATATTTCCGCGGGCAGCAAGGTTGCGCGCACGGGCAAGACCGCGGGTGTTCCCGTGGGCGACGCGTTCTTGGGGCGCGTCGTGGATGCGCTCGGTCGCCCGATTGACGGGGGAGACGCGATTCCGGCAGACGGCTATCGCCCAGTGGAAGAACCCGCGCCCGGCATCATCGACCGTCAAAGTGTTGATACGCCGATGGAAACAGGGCTGCTGTCCATCGACGCCATGTTCCCGATTGGCCGCGGTCAGCGCGAACTGATTATCGGCGACCGTCAGACGGGCAAAACGGCGATTGCGCTGGATGCCATGCTGAATCAGAAGGGCAAGAACGTTATCTGCGTGTACGTTGCCATCGGTCAGAAGGCGTCGAGCGTTGCCCAGCTGGTGGAGAATCTGCGCAAACGCGACGCAATGGACTACTGCGTCGTCGTCAGCGCAACGGCGGGCGAAGCGGACACCATGCAGTACATTGCGCCTTACGCGGGCTGCGCGATGGCGGAATATTACATGCACAAGGGCCGCGACGTGCTGATTGTCTATGACGATCTCTCCAAGCACGCCATTGCCTACCGTGCCATGAGTCTGCTGCTGGAGCGCGCGCCGGGCCGCGAGGCATATCCGGGCGACGTGTTCTACCTGCATTCCCGTCTGCTGGAGCGCTCGGCGCACCTGAGCGACAAGCTCGGCGGCGGCAGCATGACCGCGCTCCCGATTGTCGAGACGCAGGCGGGCGACGTGTCCGCGTATATCCCGACGAACATCATTTCCATCACCGACGGTCAGATTTTCCTCGAAAGCGACCTGTTCTTTGCGGGCCAGCGCCCGGCAGTCAATGTCGGTCTGTCCGTGTCCCGTGTCGGCGGCGCGGCGCAGACGAAGGCGACGAAGAAAGCGACCGGCAGCCTGCGCCTGGACTTGGCGCAGTACCGCGAGATGGAAGTATTTACGCAGTTCTCCAGCGATTTGGATGACAGCACGAAGGAACAGCTGCACTATGGGCAGGGTCTGATGCGCATCCTCCGCCAGAAGCAATATCATCCGCTGAGTATGCACCAGCAGGTCATTGTGCTGGTGTGCGCGATGGGGCATGTACTGTCGAAGGTGGCAGTGAAGGACGTGACGGACTTCCGCGATGCGCTGCTTGATCACTTCGAGCAGGAACATTCCGACCTCTGCCGTTCGCTGGAAGACGAAAAGGTGCTGACGGACGATATGAAGCAGGAGATTCTGCGCATCGCGGAGGCTTTCCTCGCCGCGAACGCTGAGCGCTTCAGGAAGGAGTAATCCATGCCGAGCGCAAAGGAAATCAAAAGCCGCATCGCCAGCATCAAGGATACGCAGAAAATCACCAACGCCATGTACCTGATTTCCTCCACGAAACTGCGGAAGGCGAAGAACGAGCTGAACCGTACCCGCCCGTACTTCGACGCGCTCAAAGGCGAAATCAAGCGCATCTTCCGTACCGTCCCGGACGTGGACAGCCGTTACTTCTATCCGCCGGCGGGTGCGCCGAAGCTGGAAGGGGAGTACGCCTGCCTCGTCATCACGGCGGATAAGGGCATGGCGGGCGCGTATAACCACAATGTGCTCAAAATTGCGCGGGAAATGCTGCATGAGCATCCGGAGACGGAGCTGTTTGTCGTGGGTGAATATGGCCGCCAGCATTTCGCGCAGGCGGGCATCCCGATTGAAAAGTCCTTCCTCTATCCCGCGCAGAATCCGACACTGCACCGCGCACGCGAAATCTGCGATATCCTGTTGGAACGCTACGACAATGGCGAGTTCCAGAAATTGTTCATTGTCTATACCGATATGAAGAACAGCCTGAGCGCCGAAGCGACAAGCACGCGCCTTCTGCCCTTTCACCGGGGCGATTTCGCGTCCGTCGCCGCGCCGGGCAGTGTTCACTTTGAGTTTACGCCCGGCGTTGAGGCGGTGCTGGACAACGTCATCCGCAGTTATATCACGGGTTTCGTGTACAGCGCGCTGGTGGACAGCTTCTGCGCGGAACAGAACGCCCGCATGACCGCTATGTCCTCCGCCGGGGAAAATGCCGACAAGATGCTTGCGTCGCTCTCGGTGCAGTATAACCGCGTGCGTCAGGCGTCGATTACGCAGGAGATTACCGAGGTATCTTCCGGCGCAAAGGCACAGAAAAGAAAGAAGGTGCAGTCATGCTGAGCTATGGCAAAATCGTGCAGGTGTCCGGCCCTGTGGTGGACTGTGAGTTTCAGGAGGGACAGCTGCCGAAGATTCGCGAAGCACTGCGCGTCCAAGTGGAAGACGAAGTGCGCACCATGGAAGTGGCGCAGCACATGGATGAACATACTGTCCGCTGCATCATGCTGGCGCCCAGCGAAGGGCTTTCGCGCGGCATGACGGTGGAGGCGACTGGACGCGGCATTAGTGTTCCCGTCGGCGACGCGACCCTGGGGCGTATGTTCAACGTCCTGGGCGACCCGATTGACGGCGGCGAGGCGCTTCCGGCATCCACCGAAAAATGGAGCATCCACCGCCAAGCGCCGTCCTTTGCCGAGCAAAGCCCGGTCGTGAGCATTCTGGAAACCGGCATCAAGGTCATTGACCTGCTGGAGCCGTATGCCAAGGGCGGCAAAATCGGCCTGTTCGGCGGCGCTGGCGTCGGCAAAACGGTTCTGATTCAGGAGCTGATTACCAACGTCGCGTCCGAGCATGGCGGCTATTCCATCTTCACTGGCGTTGGCGAGCGCAGCCGCGAGGGCAACGACCTGTGGAACGAGATGATGGAAAGCGGCGTCATTTCCAAGACGGCGCTGGTCTTTGGGCAGATGAACGAAGCGCCGGGTGTGCGTATGCGCGTGGCGCTGTCCGGGCTGACGATGTCGGAGTACTTCCGCGACGTGGAGCATAAGGACGTGCTGCTGTTCATTGACAACATCTTCCGCTTTGTGCAGGCAGGTTCGGAGGTTTCGACCCTGCTGGGGCGTATGCCGTCCGCTGTTGGCTATCAGCCGACGCTGGCGACCGAAATGGGGCAGCTGCAGGAGCGCATTACCTCCACGCGCAACGGCTCTGTCACGTCCGTACAAGCGGTTTACGTTCCTGCCGATGACTTGACTGACCCCGCCCCTGCGCAAACGTTCACCCACCTGGACGCAACGACTGTTTTGAGCCGTAAGATTTCCGAGCAGGGCATTTACCCGGCCGTTGACCCGCTGGCATCCACCTCCCGTATTCTGGAGGCGGATATCGTCGGTCAGGAGCACTACGAAACGGCGCGTGCGGTGCAGGAGATTCTGCAAAAATACGCTGATTTGCAGGATATTATTGCTATCTTGGGCATCGAAGAACTCAGCGAAGAGGATCGTCTGACGGTTGCGCGCGCCCGCAAGGTGCAGCGCTTCCTGTCCCAGCCGTTCCACGTTGCGGAGAAATTCACGGGCATCAAGGGCGTGTATGTCCCGCTGAAGGACACCATCCGCAGCTTCAAGGCGATTCTGTCCGGCGAAATGGACGAATATCCTGAATCCGCCTTCTTCAACGTCGGCACGATTGAGGATGTCAAAGCCAAAGCCGCGAAGGAGCAGTAAGCGATGGATACGTTTCAGCTCAATATCCTCGCCGCGTCGTCCGTCTTCTATGAGGGCGAATGCGAATCGCTGGTTGTGCCGACGCCGGATGGCAAGCGCGGTGTGCTGGCGCACCACAGCAACGCCATTGCCGCCATCAGCCCCGGCGAACTCAGCTACACCGTTCCCGGCGAAAAGCCGCGGCTGGCTGCCGTGTCGCATGGGATGATCAAGATTGAGGACAACCATGTGCTGGTGCTGGTGGAGACGGCGGAAAAGCCGGAGGACATCGACCGCATCCGCAATCAGCAGAAGGCGGACGCGGCGCGCGAAGCCCTGCTGCAAAAGCAGAGCCGCCGCGAGTATCTGGAAACGCAGGCGCAGCTGGCGCGTGCGCTGACCCGTCTGCGCGTCAAGCACCATTCGGAGAATCTGGACTAATCGTATCAGCCGAGGCAGAAATGCTTCGGCTTTTCTCGTTTTCCAAAATACACGCAAAATACAGAAAACCTATTGACATGGTAGGGAATATCGTGTATGATGATGTTGTTGGATTTGAGCAAACACGAAGCAAGGAGGTGGCGCAGGATGCTGAACCGGAATTATCAGAGAGAACTGTGCGGCAATCGAATGCGACGCTCCCGGACAAAGCAGTATGGTCGGGTGCTTCGTTTTGCGTGCCGCTCAGCCGAAGCATATCGTCGTTGACATCGACCATTTGTCCGGGAGTTTGCGAAGAACAAGCCCCGGTTATTTTTTGGTCAAATCCTCAGTTTCTCAAAAATTATCGACATAAATCGACATAGAAAGAAAAGAGGACATCACGATGAGCAATTACAAGTTTGAAACCCTTCAGCTGCATGTTGGCCAGGAACAGCCCGATCCCGCAACCGATTCCCGCGCTGTCCCGATTTATCAGACCACGTCCTACGTCTTTAAGAACTCCGCCCATGCCGCCGCACGTTTCGGTCTGGCAGATGCGGGCAATATCTACGGCCGACTGACCAACTCCACGCAGGATGTGCTGGAAAAGCGCATTGCGGCGCTGGAAGGCGGCGTTGCGGCGCTTGCGCTGGCATCCGGTGCGGCGGCGATTAACTACACGATTCAGGCGCTGGCGCAGGATGGCGGTCACATCGTCGCGCAAAAGACGATTTACGGCGGCAGTTACAACCTGCTCGAACACACCCTGCCGCATTTCGGCATCACCGCGACGTTCGTGGATGCGCACAACCTCGCCGAGGTCGAGAATGCCATTCAGGGCAACACCCGCGCGATTTATCTGGAAACCCTCGGCAACCCGAACAGCGATATTCCCGACATCGACGCAATTGCGGCAATCGCCCATCGGCACAATCTGCCGCTGGTGATTGACAACACGTTCGGCACGCCCTACCTGATTCGCCCGATTGAGCACGGCGCGGACATCGTTGTGCATTCCGCGACGAAGTTCATCGGCGGTCACGGCACGACGCTCGGCGGCATCATTGTCGATTCCGGCAAGTTCGACTGGAAGGCGAGCGGGCATTATCCGGCGATTGCTGATCCGAATCCGAGCTACCATGGCGTGTCCTTCGCGGATGCGGTCGGCCCGGCGGCGTTCGTCACCTATATCCGCGCGATTCTCCTGCGCGACACAGGCGCGACGATTTCGCCCTTCAATGCCTTCCTGCTCCTGCAGGGCGTGGAGACGCTGTCCTTGCGTCTGGAACGCCACGCGGAGAACACGAAGAAGGTCGTGGCGTACCTTGCGCATCATCCGCAGGTGGAGCATGTGAACCATCCGTCTCTGCCGGAGCACCCCGACCACGCGCTGTACGAGAAGTATTTCCCGAACGGCGGCGCGTCCATCTTCACCTTCAACATCAAGGGCGGGCAGAAGGAAGCGCACAAGTTTATCGACAGCCTGAAAATCTTCTCTCTGCTGGCGAACGTCGCGGACGTGAAGAGCCTTGTCATTCACCCGGCAACGACGACACATTCTCAGCTGACGGACGAAGAGCTGGCGGATCAGGGCATTGCGCAGAACACGATTCGCCTGTCCATCGGTACGGAACACATCGACGACATTATTGCGGACTTGGAGCAGGCGTTTGAAGCCGTGAAAGCCGCGGAATAATACGAAAAGTCCCCGGTATCAGCCTGATTAGGCACATGATACCGGGGCTCTCTTATGGATGAGACTGAAACGCGCGCAGATAGGGGAAATACGTCTCGCGTCCGGGCAGATTCTCCGGCAGCTGCATCGTCTCCGCAATTTCGCGAAGCTGTGCGTTTGTCGCCTGCTTTTGATGTGGATTTCGCCGATGCAATTCATCCCGATGCAGCTGCAAAATCCAGCAGTACAGTTCCTGCACTGTCATCCGCGGGATATTCGGGATTTCCTTGCCGATTGCGCCGCTCCGGCACGCCGAGCAGTTCCCGCAGGGCGCGCTTTTCTGACCGAATGCGGCGGAGATTCCCTGCGATAGGCACGGCGCTTGCAGACAGAAGCGCAGCACGCGGCGGTACGGTTGCCATTCGCGCTGAATCAAGGCATACTGCGTGAATGGGCGGTGTTTGTGCTGCACACGAATCTGCTGGCAGCGCGTGTGAAAGCGGAGCAAATCCGCCGGGGAGAAGAGCAGCAGCGCATAGGCAGTTCCCCCGTCGCGCCCCGCTCGACCTGACTGCTGCACATAGTCAATCATGTTCGTCGGCAGGTGATCGTGCAGAATCAGCCGAATGTCAGGAATATCCACGCCCATGCCGAATGCGGATGTCGCCGTCACGACGCGGATGCGCCCGGACAAGTATGCCTGTACCACGCGGCTTCGCTCTTCGCGATTTAGCCCGGCATGATACGCCGCAGCGGGGATTCCGGCGCGGTTCAGCCGCTCTGCCAGTGATTCCGTCCGCACGCGCAGTCGGCAGAACACAACCGCTTTGCCCGGAATTCTTTGCAGTGCGCGGAGAATTGCGTCTGTGACGTGCACCGTCGGCAGGACGCTGTAATGCAGATTCGGGCGTTCTACGGGCATGACGATGCGCTTCAGATGCCGCAGCCCCAGCGACTGTACAATGCCGCGCTGCAACTGCTTGTCGGCGGTTGCGGTCATGGCGCACAGCACCGGGCGGCGGGGGAGCGACGACACAAACTGCCCAATCTGCTGATACGACGGGCGGAACGCGTCGCCCCATTGCACCACGCAGTGCGCTTCGTCCACGACGACCATCGCGGGAGGACGCTGCTGGCAGAGCGCGTGAATCTCCGGGTGATTCAGCCGCTCCGGTGCAAGAAAAGCAATCTTTGCCTGACCGCGCGTGAGCTGATTCAGCGCGTCGGCGCGTTCGGCGGGGGTCATCAGGCTGTCGAGATGGACGCTGGGGATACCCCTCTCCCGCAGGTGGCGAACTTGGTCGTGCATGAGGACAATCAGCGGCGAAATGACGACGGTCAACTCATCCATCATTAGCGCTGGAAGCTGCCAGCAGAGGCTTTTGCCTGCGCCAGTGGGCAGGATGCAGAGCAAATCCCGCCCGTCAAGCAAGGCGTCAGCCGCCTGCTCCTGACCGGGGCGAAAGCCGCTGACGCCGAAGGTATTGCGCAGAACCCTGCTGCATTGCTGTTTTCGAGCGGTGCGCATCAGAAGCTGCGTCCTCCGCCGCCGTGGGTTGCGCCGCTGGACGAAACGTGCGTGCCGCTGCCATGACTGCTGCCGCCATGGCTGGACGACGGCGGGTCAGGGTGCTTGACGCGCGTGACGTGCTCGCGCACGAAGTGGCTATCATTCCGGCTGAGTTTGACGTTCGCCAGCCCGTTCAGGTCGTAGGAATAGGTGCTGCCCTTGAGGTTGTACTTTCCGTTCACGGATGCAATGAAGATGCCCATGACCGCCAAACCCGCAATTGCCGCAATGAGAATTTCCATGCCCGTCAGCGTGTTTTCCGGCTCATAGAGCTCGGTCAGACGCCTACCGGTGACTTCATCGTAGCGGAACTGACCGCTTGTGCGACCTTGCTTCAGGTACTTCTCGGTCTGCTTCAGCACCTTGATGACGGACTGGCCGTATTCCTTATCCAGCATCTCGTCCCAGCCCGCGTCGAGGATGCCCTCTTCGCGCTCATCCGTGATGTAGTCAATCATCACGCCGCGCGTGCTGATCCAGCACTGCCGGTTGTTCATGTCGATGAGGTAGAGCATCCCGGCGCGGTCGTCGCCCATCCCCAAACCGTTGTAATCGAAGTAGTCGTCCGCGTACGCCGTCGTCTGCCCACTCGGCACGTCCTGGCTTGTCAGCACGAACATATCCACCTGATACGCGCTTTCAATGCGGTCGCAAATGGCGCTGATTTCGGCGATTTCGTCCGCCGTGAACAACCCCGCGTCATCCTGCACCTGCGTGTCCGCGAGGGCGACGGTCAGCATGAGCATCATCAAAAGGAGACACAACGTCAGTTTCTTTACCACAGAATCGCACCTCCCAGACACAGCAGCCCGAACACGATGCCGCCAATCAGCGCGCCGACCGCGTACAGCTTGCCCTTGTTAATCGGCAGTTTGCCGCAGATGCGCCCCGTCTGCCCGTTCATCATGTAGTAGTAGGGTTCGCCGTCCGCGCGGTGCTTGTAGGTCAGCACCCATGCGGGCAGCAGCAGGTATTTCGTCTTGACAGAATCCGGCTCGAACTTCGCGTGGCCTGTCAGCGTGTTGTAGGGGTTCTCCACGCTGGTGAACATCCGCTCGGCGTATCCCTTCGCCTCTGTCACCATCGACTGCTTCGCCGCGTCCTGCTCAATATCGCGCTTTTCCGCCAGAAAGCCGCTCAAATAGCCCGATTCGTAGGGCTTCACGTCCTCCATTTGATAGGGGTGGATGCCGTCGGACAGTTTGCCATCCGCCTTGGTCAGCGCCTTGCGAATCATCTGCCGGAACGTCAGCCGTCCTTCGCGGTGGACGGCGAAAATCCGCGTGATGGTGACGGTCTCCTTCGCGCCGTTGCGGATAGAGACGTTTGTGCCTTCGCCATCAAACGAGCCTTCGCCGGAAATATCGCACGACCAGTATGGATAGTAGACACCGGAAAAATCCTCCATCTGCGCCTGCGAGAAGAAATCCGGCTGTACGAAGCGCTTTTTGCTGATGAACGATTTGAACTCCGCCTCTGCCGCCTTTTTGTCCAGCTTGAAAGGAATTACGCCGTCGGGGCGGAACTCGTCGGTCAGACGGTCGTTCAACACAACGGGGGAGTGGCAGTAGTAGCATCGGGTTGCGGCGGTCGTCGCATCGGTCACGATTTCCGCGCCGCACATTTGGCAGTGATAGGAACGCAGCTCCGAATTGGGCTCCGCACTGCGGGCCTGTTCCGCCGCCTGCTGCCGCTGCTCGGACTGTTCCTTCAGCTCATTTTCAGCAAAGCTGCCGCCGCAATAAGGGCACTGGAAACGCTGCTTGACCGGGTCGAAAACCAAATAGCCGCCGCACGACGGACATTTGAACGAAATGACTTGGCTCATCCCTCATCCCTCTCTCTGTGAAAGAGCATGAACGCTCTTTTCATGCTGGTTTTATTATACCATGCTCGGCGCTATTTCGCAAGATGCTCCTGACGCGCCCTTTCGCCCCGTCTGCGCGTTTTTTCCGCGAAAAATGTGCAAAATGCTGCATTTTCCCTTGACGGAAGACAGAAAACGTTGTATGATGATACTGGTTCAGTTCGTGTGCGTCAAGTGGATAGGGAAGCAAGCCTTCCTTCATCCGCAAGACCGCTTGTAAACGCTTACAAGCACGCGTAAGACCACAGAGAAAGGACGATGTGTCATGGAATTTTTGGAGAAGCTGTCTTTGGCTGGCCTCGTGCCGGTCATTGCTGTTAATGATGCGGACGACGCTGTGCCGCTGTGCAAGGCGCTGTCTGACGGCGGTCTGCCGGTGGCGGAAATCACTTTCCGTACGGCGGCTGCGGAGGAAGCCATCCGCCGCGTGCATGAAGCCATGCCCGATGTGCTGCTGTGCGCGGGCACGGTGCTGACGACGGAGCAGGTCGACCGTGCGGTGAATGCTGGCGCGGCGGCGATTGTGTCCCCCGGTCTGTCTCCTGACGTGGTGAAGTACTGCGTGGAGAAGGGCATCCCTGTCTGCCCTGGCACGGCGAATCCGTCTGATGTGCAGATTGCGATTCAGTACGGCCTGAAGGCTGTCAAGCTGTTCCCGGCGGAAGCGGTCGGCGGCTTGAAGCTCATCAAGTCGATGGCGCCTGTGTACCCGGACATGAAGTTCATGCCCACGGGCGGCATCAACGAGAACAACATGCTCGACTACCTCGCGTTCGACAAGATTCTCTGCTGCGGCGGCTCCTGGATGGTGCCGAAGGACGCGGTGGCTGCGAAGGACTGGCAGCGCATCACTGACCTGACCCGCTCTGCGGTGGACAAGATGCTCGGCTTTGAAGTGCGCCACATCGGCCTGAACTGCCCCGACGCGGAGAGCTCCATGGAGACGGCGAAGAAGATTTCCGCACTCATGGGCTGGCCCATCAAGGAAGGCAACTCCTCCAACTTTGTCGGCACGGGCTACGAGCTGATGAAGAAGCAGGGCCGCGGCACGAACGGTCACATCGCTATCGGTACGAACAGCGTCCCGCGCGCGAAGTGGCATCTGGAACAGCGCGGCTTCAAGTTCATTGAGGACAGCGCTGTGGTGAAGAACGGCAAGCTGATCGCCATCTATCTGGAAGACGAAATCGGCGGCTTCGCGTTCCATCTGGTGCAGAAGTAATTCATAGGCATCATTTACCAGTATAAAATTAGGAGGAAAAATCCAATGGCTAAGGTTGTAACGTTCGGCGAAATCATGCTTCGCCTCAAGTCCCCGGCGTATGAGCGCCTGTTCCAGTCTCCCTCCCTTGAAGCGACCTTCGGCGGCGGCGAGGCGAACGTGTCTGTTTCTCTGGCGAACTACGGCATGGAAACCGCGTTCGTGACCGTGCTGCCCACCAACGATGTCGGCAATGCCTGCATCCGCGAACTGCGCGGCTTCGGCGTTGATACCACCAAGATTGTCCGCAAGGACGGTCGCATGGGCATCTACTATCTGGAAACTGGCGCTGTGCAGCGTCCATCCAAGGTCATCTATGACCGCGCGGGTTCTGCCATCGCGGAAGCCAAGCCCGGCGACATCGACTGGGACAAGGCGTTTGAGGGTGCGACGTGGTTCCACCTGACCGGCATCACGCCTGCCATCTCTCAGGGCGCGGCGGATTTGTCTCTGGAAGCGGTGAAGGCGGCGAAGGCGAAGGGCATCCATGTGTCCTGCGACCTGAACTACCGCAAGAACCTCTGGAAGTACGGCAAGGACGCCAAGGAAGTCATGACCGAGCTGGTCAAGTACGTTGACACCGTTATCGCCAACGAAGAGGACTTCCAGAAGTCTCTGGGCCTGAAGGCGGAATCTCAGGGCGATGTGGAAGACGGCGCGCTGAACATCGAGAACTACAAGGCGATTGCGTCTCTGGCAATGCAGACCTACCCGAACATCAAGCGCGTGGCGATTACCCTGCGTGAGTCGAAGTCTGCCAACCACAACGACTGGTCTGCCTGCCTGTACAACGGCAAGGACTTCTTCCTCTCCCGCAAGTACGCCATCACCGATATCGTTGACCGCGTGGGCGGCGGCGACTCCTTCGGCGGCGGCCTGATTTACGGCCTGAACACCTACGCGGACGAAAAGACCGCGCTGGAGTTCGCTGTGGCGGCATCCTGCCTGAAGCACACGATTCTGGGCGACTACAACCGCGTCTCCGTTTCCGAGGTCGAGAGCCTGATGAAGGGTTCCGGCACGGGCCGCGTGCAGCGCTAAGCGGCGGTGGGCGAGGAACGAAGGAACGGCATCCGCATTAGAAAGCTGTTGATTTTCAAACATTCCCTTTCTAAACGTGGAAGTTTGCGATTTCGTTTGATTTGATTTCAAAATCCTCTTGACACGGCGATTCCTCCTGCTTATAATGAAAGGCAGGGGGAGATGCTCCTGGGGTGTCTGACAGCACGCTGGTTTTCCCCACATTTCTACAAATGGAGTCCGGGTCTATGTTCGGCTATGTCATGCCCCCGTTGCAAAACGCCAGGGGAAGGCAGATGCAGACGGCAGGACACCTACCTGCTTTAATAGCGGGTGAAAAACATGCAGTGCATCGTCACTCTGGGAGCATCTTTTCTATTTGATGTGTCTGCGCAGGAGGCAGAGGTGAGAGCCTCTGTCTCCTTTTTTGCGCGACCGCAGAGCTGCATTGTTTCCAAATCTGCACATCCTGATTCGGAGACAAGCGAAGGTGGACGCTGCCTGCAGGCGGCGCTGCTCCCCCAAAGCACATCAGGAGGACAAAAATGTACTATATTGTTACGGATTCTTCCACTGACATGCCGCAGTCTTGGGTGGAGGCACAGCATGATTTCCACATCGTGTCGCTTTCCTGCACGATCAATGGCGTTTCCTCCGTTCCGGGAACGTCGGAAGTGGCGAAAAAGGAGACTTATCGTCAGCTCCGCAGCGGCGTGGTGATTAAGACCTCCGCCGTCAATACCGCGACGTGGGAGGAATGCTTCCAGAAGCTGCTGGACGAGGGTCAAGATGTCCTTTGCATTGCGTTCTCCAGCGGACTGTCCGGCACTTATGCCGCCGCAGCGGACGCGGCGAAGGAACTTGCGCTGAAGTACCCGAATCAGAAAATCATCGTGATTGACAGCCGATGCGCGTCGGCAGGCGAGGGGCTGCTGGTGCATTATGCGCTGCAGAACCGCGAACAGGGCATGCCCATCGAGGAGAACGCAAAGTGGGTCAAGGAGCATATTCAGCACCTGATTCACTGGTTCACCGTCGATGACCTGATGTTCCTCTATCGCGGCGGCCGCCTGTCTGCAACCAGCGCGGTTGTTGGTTCGCTCGTGCGCATCAAGCCGATTATGCACGTTGATGAGGAAGGTCATTTGGCAGTTGTGGAGAAGGTGACGGGTCGCCGCCGCAGTATCCGCATCCTTGCCAACCGCGTCAAGGAGCATATCGTCAACCCGGAGGGGCAGATGATTTTCATCAGCCACGGCGATTGCGAGGATGAGGCGAACGCGCTGGCGGACATCATCAAGGCGGAAATCCCCGGCATTGCGGGCGTTCTGGTGACGTATGTCGGCCCAGTCATTGGCTCCCACTCCGGCCCCGGTACGCTGGCGATTTTCTTCCTCGGCGACCACCGCTGAGTGCCATCGTAGAAAGGAAAGTGTATGAATTTCCCTGCTTTCTCGTTTCCACATCTGCCGGGACGCAACGACCCCTGCTGGTGCGGGAGCGGCCGCAAATACAAGAGCTGCCACTGTGCGTTTGACCAGCAGATTGCGTCGCTGGCGGCACAGGGGCACATCGTTCCGACGCATAAGATGATTAAAACGCCGGAGCAGATTGAAAAAATCAAGGAAAGCTGCAAAATCAATATTGCCGTGCTGGACGAAATAGGAAAGCAAATTCATGAGGGCATGACAACGGCAGAAATCGACGACATCGTGTCTACCATGACGCGCGATATGGGCGGCATTCCCGCGCCGCTGAACTATGAGGGCTACCCGTACAGCGTCTGCACGTCAGTGAATGATCAGGTCTGCCATGGCTTCCCGTCGAAGCACGTTGTGCTGAAATCCGGCGACATCATCAATGTGGACTGCTCGACCATCCTGAATGGCTATTTTTCCGATTCCTCCCGCATGTACTGCATCGGCGACGTCAGCGACGAAAACCGCAAGCTCGTGCAAGTGACGAAGGAGTGCGTCGAACTTGGCTTGGCGCAGGTGAAGCCGTGGGGTTTCTTGGGCGACGTTGGGCAGGCGGTCAACGACCATGCCCGCGCGAACGGCTACCGCGTCGTGCGCGAAATTGGCGGCCACGGCTGCGGGCTGGAGTTCCACGAAGACCCGTGGGTCAGCTACGTCACGAAGCGCGGCACGGAAATGGCGCTTGCTCCCGGCATGATTTTCACCATCGAGCCGATGGTCAATATGGGTACGGACGAGGTTGGAACGCATCCGGGCAACACCTGGGAAATCTTCACGGCAGACGGCAAACCGTCGGCGCAGTGGGAAATCATGGTGCTTGTGACGGATACGGGTCACGAAGTGCTGTCTTGGTAAGCGGCTTCACCGCATATTCAGAAAAATCCCTGCATCATGCAAACGGTGCAGGGATTTTCTTATGCTTGCAATAATCGCGCCAGCAGCAGCGCCGTGTCGTCCATCTCCTGCGCCGTGTTGTAAAGCCCCGGCGAGAAGCGAATCGCGCCGCTTTGCAGCGTCCCCAACCACGCATGGACGGTCGGCGCGCAGTGCAGCCCCGCGCGCACGGCAATATCCGCCGCATCCAGCGCATCCGCCAGTGCTCCGCCGTCATGCCCCGGCACGACGATGCTTGTAATCGCCATATGCGCCTGCCCATCGTCGCAGAGGATGCGTACGCCGGGAATCTCCCGCAGCCGCGCACGCAGGCGGTCGCACAGCGCCAGCTCGTATTCCTCGATTTCCGCTCGGTGCGCCCGCACGAACTTCACTCCCGCGTACAGCCCCGCTATGCCGGGCAGGTTCACCGTGCCGCTCTCGTAGCGGTCGGGCAGCATGTCCGGCTGACGGACGCTCTCACTCATCGAGCCGGTTCCGCCAAGCAGCAGCGGTTCAGGGTTCATGCCGTAGCCCAGCACAAGCAGTCCCGTGCCCTGCGGCCCCAGCAGCCCTTTGTGCCCCGGCATTGCCACCATGTCTGCGCACAGCACGTCTGGCGAAACGTCCGCCATCCCGGCCGTCTGCGCCGCATCCACCAGCAGGGGAACGCCGCGCTCCCGGCAGACCGCGCCCAGCTGTGCAATCGGCTGAATCAGCCCCGTGACGTTGCTGGCGTGGGCGATGATCACCAGTGCGGTTTTGCGGCTGATGACGCGGCGTAGAGAAGCAGGGGACAGGATACCGCGTTCATCCGGCGCAAGCATATGCACCGTGATTTCCCCGCGCGAAACGTAGCGGTCGAGCAGCCGCATGACTGCGTTGTGTTCCGCGTAGGAGCAGATGACCTCGTCGCCGCGCCGCAGCGTGCCGGAAATGGCGAGATTCAGCGCTTCGGTGCAGTTTGCGGTGAACAGAATCCGCTCCGGATGATGCACACCCAGCAGACGCGCAGCTTCCTCCCGGCAGTGCTCCACCACCCGCCCCGCGCGCAGTGCCAGCCGATGCCCGCCGCGTCCGGGATTCGCGCCCATCTTCTCCTCTACGCCCGCCATCGCCCGAATGACCTCCGGCGGCTTCGGGAAGCTCGTCGCGGCATTGTCCAGATAAATCATCGACGCATTTCCTCCATCGTCCGCGAACCTCGGCGGGCGTTTTTTCATATTATTCTAATGGCGAAAAGGAGGCGGTAGAACCGATGAGGGAGGAGTTTTGCATTGCGGCGTTCCGTTCGCGGCAGCAGGTGATGGCGTTTGAACGCGATTTGCGCCAGCACGGGGTGCGTGCGTCGGTGATGATTACGCCGCGCGCGGTGGCGATGGGGTGCGGGCTGAGCGTCCGCATCGAGCGGGAGGATTTGCGCCGCGCCGTGCAGGTGTATCGGGCGACGAATCCGGGCAACTTGATTGGCTTCTATGACGTGTGGCAGGAGCCGACAGGGCGGACGACTGTGCGCCCGGCGGGGATTGAGTAACGAAAAGCGCCGCCTGATTTCGCAATGAGACCAAGCGGCGCTATTGTTATGCAATTGTACCTTTTAGTGCAGCTTCCGGCACACCTTGATGATTTCCTTGCCCGTGACGGTCGATTCCTGCCCAAGCGCGTCGTGGCCGTCCTTCATGCGGCGTGTAATGAGCAGCGTGTCGTCATCAGGCGCTTCGATGTCGCAGTAGCCGAGGCGCAGCAGGTCGGATTCCTGCCGATGGCGCAGCTTGTTTGCGACGTATTTCTGCAGCGACTTGTCTTCGCGCCCCCACGGGAAGGCGCGGCGATTCCACGGGTCGTGGCAGCCGGTCAGCCCAACTTCGTCCCCATAGTACACCGTTGCGCAGCCCGGCAGCGCGCACAGCAGGTCGATGCAAAGCTTGTAGCGCCTCACAGCTAACTCGTACTCTTCCACGTTCAGGTGGACATGCTGCTGATCCGCCTTGCTAAGTTCCTGACATTCGCGTCCAGCAAGGATGTTCAGCGCACGGCAGCGGTCGTGGCTGCCGACGAGGTTCATCAGCGCGTAACGGAACTGCGCCGGGTAAACTTCCTCCTGATGGTGGATCAGGCGCACAAAGGTGCTGGCGGACGTTTTGCCCATCACAAAGTTGAGAATCGCCTCGCGCACGGGGTAGTTCATCACGCTGTCGAGCGTGTCGCCTGTGCAGTAGCAGCGCGTTTCGCCGTAAGCAACCTTGTTGCTCGCGTCCTCCCACACTTCGCCCAAGACAACGGCTTCCGGGTCGGCGGCCTTTGCGGCGGCGCGCAGCTTGCGCAGGAAGTCCACCGGTAATTCGTCCGCCACATCCAGCCGCCAGCCGCAGCTGCCCGCCTCAATCCAACGCGGCACAACACCCTCGTGCGGCTGGAACATGAACTTCTGGTATTCCGGATTGTCCTTGCGCAGCTCCGGCAGGGAGAGAATGCCCCACCATGCCTTGTAGTCTTCCGGATAGTGGTTGAAGGTGTACCAGTCGTAGTAGGGGGAGGATTGCCCCTGATACGCGCCGAGCGTCGGATAATGCCCGAAGTGGTTGAAGTACACGCTGTCTTCGCCCGTGTGGGAAAATACGCCGTCGAGCATCACGCGGATGCCGACTTTCTTCGCTTCTTCGCACAGTTCGGTGAATTCCGTGTTCGTGCCGCACAGCGGGTCAACCTGCGTGTAGTCGCCCGTGTCGTAGCGGTGATTCGACCGTGCGCGGAAAATCGGGTTCAGGTAGATAATGTCGATGCCCATGTCCTTCAGGTAGGGCAGCTTCTCCTGAATGCCGGTCAGCGTGCCGCCGTAGAAATCCAGTTCCTGATACTTGCCGCCGCGCAGGTCGCCCACGCCCAACAGCTCTTCGTCCCAGTTTTTGTGGACATAGCGGTCTTTGCGGTCATCAACAGCTTTTGTTGGCGCATGGCGGAAGCGGTCAGGGAAAATCTGGTAGATATTCGCCCCGTGGAAGGCTTCCGGCGTCTTGTAAGCCGGGTCGTAGAGCGTAATCTGGAAGGATTCTGGCTCGCCGTGGTCATACGCGACACCGACGCCGCCAAGTTTGTCCGGCTGGTTGCCATAGCGGATGGTGCGGCCGTCCTTGCGGTAAATCAGGAAGTAATACCAGAAAAGCCCCGGCGTGGTCGGCAGCGGAATGGCAACTTCCCAGACATGCTCAGCGGTCGGCAGCATGGTGTAGCAAAGTTCTTCCGTCATCCAAGTGCGCAGGACGACGCTCGTCGCTTCGTCGCAGTGCAGGCGAATCAGAACATTGCTGCCAGCCGGAGCAGGGCCGGACGGTGTGCGATAAAATTCGTTGTGGGAATCGTGCAGCAGCATGATATCCATCCATCCAATCATCAATAATTGCGGAAACACGGCAAAAAAGCCCGAAATGCTCCGGACTTTTGAACCGGGAGCACTGCGGATGGATATTTTTCCGCAGTGCTCTCAAAAATATGCAGTTTATACCTTGCGCTTGAGCGGGTCAAGATGCCAAATGGTGTCGTTGTACTCGCGAATTGTGCGGTCGGAGCAGAAAACACCGGACATTGCGGTATTGATGACCGCCATGCGGTTCCACTTGTCGCGGTCGGCATAATCCGCGTCGATGCGGCGCTGCGCCATCGAGTACGAGCCGAAGTCTTTCAGGACGAAGAACGGATCGGCCATGTTGCCCCAGTCGCCAATCAGCAGGCTGTGATACAAATCCTGCAGGGCGCTCGGCGCGTCCGGCAGCACGGTGCCGTCGATCATCTGGGTCAACGCCAGACGCAGTTCCTGATTCGTCTCAAAGATGGTCATCGGGTTGTAGTTGCGCTCACGGTACATATCCAGCACCGTGTCGGAACGCATACCGAAGATGTAGATGTTATCCATGCCGACCTGCTCGGAAATCTCGACGTTTGCGCCGTCCATCGTGCCGATCGTGATGGCGCCGTTCATCATGTACTTCATGTTGCCCGTGCCGCTGGCTTCCTTGGACGCGGTGGAAATCTGCTCGGAGATTTCGGTTGCCGGAATCAGCAGCTGCGCGCTGGACACGTCGTAGTTTTCGAGGAAGACGACCTGCAGCATCTTGCTGGCGCGCGGGTGCTTGGCAATCAGCGCGGACAGACCGTTGATGAAGCGGATAATCAGCTTGGCGCGGTTGTAGCCCGGCGCTGCCTTCGAGCCGAAGATGAACACACGCGGCCGCATGGTGAAGTTCGGGTCATTGACGATGCGGTTGTACAGCACAAGGATGTGCAAAGCGTTGAGCATCTGGCGCTTGTATTCGTGCAGACGCTTGGACTGTGCGTCGAAGATGAAGCTCGGGTCAACGATTGCGCCCTGATGTTCTTTCAGGAAATTCGACAGGCGAACCTTGTTGTTGTGCTTAATCTTCTCAAACTGCTCGCGGAACGCCGCGTCGTCAGCATAGGGCGCAAGGTCATGCAGCAGTTCCGGATCTTTCACCCAGTCTGTGCCGATGGTGTCGCAGATAAGCTTGGTCAGTTCCGGGTTGCACGCCATCAGCCAGCGGCGATGCGTGATGCCGTTGGTAATTGCGCTGAACTTCTCCGGCATAACGAGGTAGAAGTCGTGGAACGTCTCCTGCTTGAGGATATCACCGTGCAGCTTGCTCACGCCGTTGGTGGAGAACGTCATGGCAACGCACAGGTTCGCCATGTGGATGTAACCGTAGGCAATAATCGCCATGCGGCCCACGCGCTCCGCTTCGCCGGGGAAGAAGTTCCACAGGCGCGCGCAGAGACGCTTGTTCATTTCCACCAGAATCTGATAGATGCGCGGCAGCAGGCTCTTCACCATGTCTTCCGGCCACTTTTCGAGCGCTTCTGCCATGATGGTGTGGTTGGTGTACGCCATCGTGCGGCTGACAATCTGCTGCGCTTCGTCCCAGCCCAAGCCTTCTTCGTCCATCAGCAGGCGCATCAGTTCCGGAATCGCCAGACCCGGATGCGTGTCGTTGATGTGGATGACGACCTTCTCCGGCAGCTTGCTCCAGTTCGTGCCGTTGAGCTTCTTGAAGTCCTTGAGGATGTACTGGAGGGTGGCGGAGGTGAAGAAGTACTGCTGCTTCAAGCGGAGCAGCTTGCCTTCGTAGTGGTTGTCTTCAGGGTAGAGGATGTTGGAGATGGCTTCCGCCAGTTCCTTTTCCTCCGACGCCTGCACATAGTGGCCGTGGTTGAAGTCGCTCAGGTCAATGCGCTTCGGGGCGCGGGCGCTCCACAGGCGCAGACTGTTGACAGTGGAGGTGTCATAGCCCACCAGCGGCATGTCGTAGGGGACGGCCTCGACCGTGTTGTAGCCGACGTGGCGGAACACCGTGCGGCCGTTCTCGTTGCCCATTTCAACGTGACCGTTGAAGTGCACCTCGCAGGCATCCTCCATTACGGGCATTTCCCACACGTTGCCGTTGCCCAGCCAGTAGTCCGGCAGCTCGACCTGCTGACCGTCCACAATCTTCTGGCGGAACAGACCGTATTCATAGCGGATGGAGCAGCCCATCGCGGGCAGATCAAGGGACGCCAGCGAGTCCATGAAGCATGCTGCCAGACGGCCCAGACCGCCGTTGCCCAGCGCGGGTTCAGGCTCTTCCTGAAGCACCTTGTCTACGTCGATGTGCAGTTCGTCCAGCGCCTGCTTGTAGGCGTCGAGTGAGACGAGGTTCAGGATGTTGGTGTACAGGCTGCGGCCCATCAGAAATTCCACGGAGAGGTAAAACAGACGCTTGTTGTTGTTCGTCTTGCGCTCTTCGCGGGAAATCATCCACTTCTGCATGATCTGGTCGCGGACGGTGGACGCCAGCGCGCGATAAATCTGCCCATTCGATGCTTCCTCGATGGTGCGGCCGTTATAACGCTGCAGCTTGCCGATAATGGATGCCTTGATGGAGTCCTTGTCAAAAGATGTCGTAGGCATGGAGATCCTCCTTTTATTTGCAAAGGGGCTTTCGTGGAATGCCATTGAATGCCCTGCTCCTGAATCAAGCATTGCGATGCAAAATCATTGTTTGCATTGCCGTTGTGTATCATACCACAGAAATGGGAAAATGACAAGTATGCTTCCCGCCAGCTTTCACGACAATTTGTCTGAAAACGCCCAAATCTGCCAAAAGACGCTGACGAAAAGTATCGAAAACAGCGAAAACCTATTGTTTTAGCAGCAAAAACCGGGCTGCACAAGGGTTCGCAGCCCGGAAATGCCTCCGTAAAAAATTGTGCTGATTATTGCAGCAGATACAAACAGGTTACATACAGCCCGATGCACAGCAGCAGCAGCCCGAAGGAAATGCTCACGCTCATGCTGCGGATGCCGCTGGAAACTTCACGGAAGGAAGCGTCCAGCACATACTCGAAGTCCGTGCGCATCGGGTGGCGGTGCAGAATCGTGCGGTTAAGCAGCCGCGCCAGTGCGTTCAGCGCACGCCCCAGCGTGTAGGTGAAGCGGTTGCCGACAGGCACGGGCTTACGCGTCAGGCGCATCCGGAAGATGGTCGCGCGGCTTGCCATCACGATGTTTTCCGGCAGCTCCGCAATGAAGCGGAACACCAGCGTCAGCACCTGCGGCAGCAGCGTCAGCAGCAGCGGACGGTAGACGGCGTTCTCCAAGTCGAACTTCTCGTTCCAGCGATTGACGTACAGGCGCACGCCGCCTTCGTCCTTGCGTGTCAGCAGCGGCAGGACAATCAGCAGATACACCGCCGCGCCGATGATGATGGAGATCGCCGCGCCCTGCAGGTTCTCTGCCGAGAAGTACGCAATCGCTTCCTTCAGCGCGGGTACGCCGAAGAACGACGCGCTTTTTGCTCCGAACGGCGTGAGCAGCAGCCCCGGCAGTGCGCCCAGGAAGGGGAGCGCCGCCGCACTGCCCAGCAGAGCAAAAGCGGTTGTGCCGTTCATGTAGTGCGTCACTGTCTCTTATACACATCTGACGCTGCCGACGAACTCTAGGGTGTAGATC
>ENA-OYWG01000187-OYWG01000187.1-human-gut-metagenome-genome-assembly--contig:-NODE-187-length-25459-cov-42.629625_pt1 | contig 25459 bp, 13 predicted proteins | sample MGYA00244811_ERZ653398 | MGnify/ENA primary metagenome ERZ653398 (study PRJEB26926, sample SAMN06165162) | human gut metagenome | biome: ENVO:00009003; feature: ENVO:2100002; material: ENVO:00002003...
CTAGAGTTCGTCGGCAGCGTCAGATGTGTATAAGAGACAGGTTCTGGGATTTATTATGGTGATATTTGTCATCAATATCTCCGCTATTATATTTTTTATGTATTGCTCAGATTCTTAATGATTTCCAAAGTTAGCTGGGTAGCTTTGGAAACCTGTTCGGCAGAAAGTCCCATTGCCAGCAATCGTTGTGCTGTTTCTGTGTTGGCCTCATGCTTGCCTTCTGCTCTACCTTTCTCCATACCTTTTTCCATACCTTTCTCCATGCCTTTTTCCCTGCCTATTTCTATACCCTCCGCAAGACCTTCTTGTTTGCCTTCACGCTTGGCAGTGTCTACGGAATTCTTGATGTCACGATATGCCATCTTGCTGGTCTCGTACTCCCTCATTTCCTGCGGGGTAAACTTGGCAATCTCGGCTTCCTCGAAGAGGCGGTCGAAGACCTTGTCGCACAGTTCTTTAGGGCGCTGGGTAAGCTTATAGAGATTCTTCAGAGCATAGAGCCACTTCTCGTAGAGCGTATCCAGTTGTTCCAGGGATTTGTTGAACTTGGAAATCTCTACATAGATATATTCGAGTTTGTCGTAAAATACTTTGTGGGTAGCAGTGTCGCACAACTGCACATGATGGCGGATTTTCTCCTTGTCGAATGCATCCTCGTTCATGCTGAAGTTGAGCAGGGCAACGGTATAGATATGATTGAGCTTGAAATCCCACTCATTCCCCTTGGGCGCCTGTTCTCGGATAGGGAAGGTGGAGTAGAAGAGGGCGCGATCCTTGAAATACGTCTGGTACGCATTCTGCATTTCTACAATGAACTTCTCGCCGTTTTCGCCTTCGCAATATACATCAAAGATGGCTCTGCGGTCGGTATAGACATCTCCCACATGCTCCGGGTTCAGATACGATACGTCCTTTACAACCTGTCTGCCATTAAACAAGCTGTTGAGGAAGCAAATGAGCAAATCCTTGTTCATTGCTGTTCCAAAAATTCGCTTGAAACCGAAGTCGGTCAGCAAGCTGATGTATCTTTCTTCTACCTGCTTCATAATCATCTGTATTAAAAATCCATGCCGCAAAGTTACGGTTTTATTTTCATATCTGCAAGAGATTTCTGGGATTTTTAAAGGTAAAAAAGTAAAAAGGTAAAAAAGTAAAGATTTTGCTATCCCCAATACTATCTGATAACTTTTTCTAAAACTTTTCGACCTGTACGGTTGAAATTACCCACACGCCCTTTTAGGGCGTGTGGGGCTTACATGCGAAACTTCAGTAACGAATTAATCTATATAATATAAATATTAAACAAATGGTATAAAAAATCCCAGAATCGCTCTTCCAAGCAGTTCTGGGATTTATTGTGTCTGATAGTTTGTTTACCATTTAAAGAGGTGAGGAACAAATTCCTTGAAGCAACGGCGCCAGGTGAGCCACTCATGATGAGTGCCTGGTGATACATAAACATCGAGCTTGATGCCCAGTTCCTTCAACTGCTGTGCCATCTTCTCGGTACCGAAGTTCTCTTCCGAACCGCAGCCCATAAACATATAATGAATGTTCTTGTTGTATTTCTCTGCATCGGCAAAAACTCCATTGAAACAGGTCTTTACATCCACGCCAAAGAGTGCACCGCTAAAGGTTCCAAGGGCAGAAAACTTGTCCATGTGAGGCAATACGGTGTTGAATGTCTGGTATCCGCCCCATGACAATCCTGCCATCGCACGATGCTCGCGGTCGGTATAAGTGCGGAATGTCTTGTCAACCATCGGAATCAGATCCTTGATAATCACATCATAGAAAGAAGCTCCATAGTGGCTGCGCTCTTCATCTACATTCTTGCCTGGACGGGCAACGAAAGGCTTCTTTACATCGCCACTCTCCATGACAACAATCATAGGCTCAGCCTTGCCTTCTGCTATCAGGTTGTCCATGATGTGCTGCATCATTCCCTGCTTGCTCCAGCCCGTTTCGTCTTCGCCCATGCCATGCTGCAGATAGAGCACAGGATAGCGCTTGGTGGTGTTGGTTTCATATTCGGCAGGGGTGTAAACCATGGCGCGGCGGAACTGTTTCTGAGAGGCTGCATAGTAAGATACTGAGCGAACCTGACCGTGGGCTACGCCCTGCTGAGGACGGTAGTAGTTGCCTTCTGCTCCTTCTGGAACTTCCAGACCGCCTGCTTCACGGCAGCAGCCGAAGTAGGTTTCGCTGGCAGGGTCAACTACCTGCACGCCATCTACATTCAGAAAATAGTAGTGGAATCCTACTACCAGCGGATCGCTCACGCCGTACCAGTCGCCATCCAAATCCTTTTTCATCTCATATTGCTTGCCGCAGATGTCGAAGATTACTTTCTTTGCCTCAGGAGCATGGAGCTTTACATAAGCTCTGCGGTCCTTATCTACACGCGGATAGTTGCTGTCTGGAATGATTCCCTGCAGGGCGAGCATCATGTTTGCATAGCGCTTGCCCATGGTGCGGTAGCTTTCTGCGATGAAGTGGAGACCGTCGCCACGCTGTGGACAGCCCTTTGAAGAAATGACATGGGCTGTAGGAATGGTCTTGGCAATATCATCAACGATGGCGATATGTGCCCAGCATTTTCCGCCCATATCCTTCTGTACGGTTTCGCCTACGAGCAGAGGTACGTCTTCTGCCTTCAGATTCAAATCCTTCAAGATGTCGTTATAAACAGTCTTTACACGGTTAGGCCAGTTGGCATCGCCGTTGTTGGTTTCGCCCTGATGCAGGAGGATGCCCTTGATAACACCCTGCTTCTTGGCTATTTTTGCCAGTTCTATCAGTCGGGCGTATGGATTTCCGTTATACTGGGATGCAAAGTTCTTCATCCAGTCGGGTTGTTTCTTGAGATAAGCCTTATAGGTACGCTTATCGAAGAGGTCGATGCTGGCTCCGCCCACGGCCACGGTGATAGTTCCCACCTTGATGCTGTCTGGCAGGTTATCCACCATCTTTCTTCCGAAATAGTCAACAGGAGTCAGTCCTGTAGAGGGTCTTGCCTGTGGCGGCACGGCGGTGTGCCATTGTCCCTTCTTCCATCCCGCCTTTTCATCATTCACGGCATACATAGCCTGGAATCTCGGGTTCACGCACGTTCGGTCGATGTCTTCGATAGCCGCATTTCCTTCCATGTTCGACTGTCCGAAGCAGAGATAAATCTGAAAATTTGGATCAGGCTTTTCCTGAACCTTACTGCCCGTTTTCTGTGCCATCATAGGTAGGCACGCCATCGCGAGCATCGATGCTAAGATTGATAATCTCTTCATAGTTTATATTTAATTAAATTATTAGATTGATTTTCATCTTCTGTTCTGTTTGCAAAGTTATGAAAAGATTTCCATACGTGCTTTGTCTCATATATCAATAACTTTTCCCTTTGTTATATAATAAGGTGATTCTTTTTTCTCAGGTCTCAGAATATGTTTCATTTTGTTTCTTTTGGGGTAGATGTTATGTTTGATAAAGTATTTGTTACTTGAGGTAAAATGCGTTTTAATGTTTTTATCTATTTTTGCGACGTGTTTCAGCATCTTTAATGAAATTTTTGAGAATTTAGGATGTAGAATATAATAATGTAATATTTAGCAACTGACAAGTAAGTATAACTATTAATCTATTTTTAAGACGATGAATTTTAAAATGATTGAAAAGCCGTTTGTATTGCTATTCCTGCTCTGTTTGCTTCCTTTGGGAGTTTCGGCTCAGAGCATAGTAAAAGGTATAGTGACTGATCCAAGTGGAGAACCTGTGATTGGTGCTACTGTTAAAGTAGATGGTAGCAAACTGGGTGTTGTTACCGACTTGGACGGTAAGTTTAGCATTGATGCTGCACCTGATGCAACATTGACAATTACCTATGTGGGTATGGAGCCTAAGACCGTGAAAGCTGAGGCTGGTAAAACCCTTTCCATTACCTTGAAGGATGATTCAAAAGTTCTTAATGATGTCGTTGTCATCGGTTATGGCGTTCAGAAGAAGAGCGACCTGACTGGTGCAGTTGCATCTATCAAGAGCGATGACATCAAGGGTTTGTCAGCTACCGATGCCGGTGCTGCCCTCCAGGGTAAGGCTGCCGGTGTGCAGATTATCAACTCGGGTGGTCCGGGTGAGGCTGCCGATATCCGTATCCGTGGTTATTCTTCCAATAGTGGTAATATCGGTCCGTTGCTCATTGTCGATGGTCTGAAGGTGGATAACATCCAGTACCTGGATCCATCTATGATCGAGAGCATGGAGGTATTGAAGGATGCCGCTTCAGCTGCCATCTATGGTGCGCAGGCGGGTAATGGTGTCGTTATCATCACAACCAAGACGGGTGCTGCCAATGGCGGTAAGGCACAGATTTCTTACAGCAGCAAGTTCACCATCCAGTCGTTGGGAAAGAGGGCTGAAATCTTTGATGCTCCTGAGTATATTGAGTATCACAAGTATTTGGGCGACTTGACCGATGATCTTCTGAAGAAGAACAACTATAATGGTCAGAACACCAACTGGTATGACGAGGTATTTGAGAACAGTCTGGCTCATCAGCATAGCCTCACCGTACAGGCAAGCAATGGCAAGGGCCGTTTCCTCGCCAGCTTGAATATCCTGAACAATGATGGTATCGTTAAAGGTAGCAAGGATACTTATAAGCGTTTCACTGGTCAGATCAATGCCGATTATGATATCTATAAGTGGTTGAACATTACTACCAATACATCTTTTGAAAAGTGGAAGACCAAAGGCGTGACCAAGGGTTATGGTTCATTGCTGAACTCTGTGGTTTCTATCGATCCTTTGACTCCAGCTTATATCAGTAATGTGGAGGATTTGGCTCCTGGCATGAAGGCACAGGTAGAAGCCGGTGGCCCAGTTCCAAGAGATCCAAGCCATAACAATGACTACTATGGTACTTCTAAATATGTAGATGATGCTACTGGTAACCCTCTCTATCAGCGCGACCGTCATGACACATGGAATTCTGGTATCAATGTACGTGGTACCGTTGCTGCCAATATCAAGCCATTCAAGGGCTTTACATTTACTTCTCGCTTAGGTTATCGTATCACTCAGAGTAACTATCATAACTACGAGACTCCATATTGGTTATCATCTATGGCACATAGTGAAAACTATACCATTGAAGCGAAAACCAATAATGGCTTGTACTATCAGTGGGAGAACTTTGCCAACTATTTGACAACAATCGGCAAGCACACTATTGGTGCCATGGCAGGTATGTCGTTTACCAAGAATCATTGGGACAATAGTTCCATCAGTTCTACAGGAGGTAACATACTCTCATCTTATGAGCCAAACTTCCATTACATCGACTACTTGTTGGCTAATGCAACCAAGAATGTAGGTAACGCTCCTTCAGATGCTACAGAGTTATCTTACTTTGGTCGTGTATCTTACAGCTATGACAACCGTTACTTCATGCAGGTTAACTTCCGTCGTGATGCTTTCGATACATCAAAACTTTCAAAGAAGGCACGTTGGGGTAATTTCCCATCAGTTTCAGCAGGATGGGCTATCAGCAATGAGAAGTTCTTCAAGGACAATATAAGTCGTGATGCCATTTCTTTCTTGAAACTTCGTGGTTCTTGGGGTCAGAATGGTAACGTCAATATCTTGAACAATTATCGTTATGCTTCTACCATAGCTCTTAATCAGAGTTTCTATCAGTATAATCCTTCTATTGGAGATGGTAAGCTGACTTTTGGTTCTAAGCCTTCTGGACTTGCTAACCCAGACTTGAAGTGGGAAACTTCAGAGCAGATTGACCTTGGACTTGATGCGCGATTCCTTAACGACCGCTTGACTTTGGGCTTAGACTGGTATCGTAAGACAACCAAGGACCTCTTGATTGAAATCGCTCCTCTTCCTGAGATTGGTGTAAACAAGAGTGTTGTTAATACAGGTAAGGTACTTAACTCTGGTCTTGATTTCGAGTTGGGTTGGAGAGACAACATCAAGGACTTCAAGTATAGTGTGACCGTAAATGGTTCAACTCTGAAGAATGAGGTGAAGGAGGTTTCTAACCTTATAAGCCGTTTGACCGAAATAGGTATTGATGGATTCAATAACCAGCTTAAGCCTACATTCGAGGCTGGCCATCAGGTATGGTATTTCCGTGGTTACAAGTATGCAGGTGTAGCCGAAGATGGTAGCGCTCTCTATTATAATAAGAATGGCGAAACAACTTCAGCTCCAACCGATGAAGATAAGCAGGATTTGGGCTCAGGTATTCCTAAGTTTACTTATGGTATTACTCTTAATGCAGAATATAAGGGCTTTGACCTCACCGTATTTGGAACAGGCGCTGCTGGCAACAAGATTTACAACTTGATGGTTTCTGCAGACCGTCCGTTGATCAATGGAATTGATACCTACTGGAAGGATTCTTGGAGAGCAGACCGCACCAATGCTAAATATCCTGATATGAAAAAGGTTGCTACCGACTGGAAGTTCTTCAGTTCTGATGCAGCTGTGTTCAGTGGCTCGTATTTCAAGATCAAGCAGATTCAGTTGGGCTATACATTGCCAAAGGCTATCACTAGCGTGGCAGGTATCAGCAATCTTCGTGTATATTGCTCACTGGATGATTTCTTCACCATCACCAAGTATCCTGGTGCTGATCCGGAGACCGCTTCTATCAACAGTGGTGCCTCTCGTGGTTTTGATAATGGTACTTATCCAACTTCCAGGAAGGTGGTATTTGGTATCAATGTAACATTCTAACCTTTAATATTCAAAAACAATGAAGAAAATATTATTTTCAACAATATTGGCTCTTGCTGCCACAGGAACAATGACGCTCACTACGTCTTGTGAGGATCAGCTAGACATTGAGCAGAAGGGTGTAATACCTACCGAGAACTTCTATAAGACCGATGCTGATGCAGAGGCAGCCCTCGTTGCTGCATACGAAGGCTTTATGTGTAATGTGATGGGACGTAACCACGATGGTGGTGGCCCAGGTATTTATACTCCATTGAAACTGATAGTCAATGAGTGTGGAGACGATGTGTTGGCAGCAGGTGCCAACTCTGGTGATAATACGTTTGGTATCATGCTCAATCAGTTCTATTATGATGCTGAGGCTGAGGTGCCAAAGTTTATGTACACAGGCCTCTATCACTCTGTATATGCCTGTAACCTTGTACTCGATCACTTTGCCGATGCTACTACCGCTGTGCAGAAACGTTGTGCCGCAGAGGCTCGTGTGCTTCGTGCTTATGATTATTTCCTGTTGGCTAATCTCTGGGGTACTCCACCATTGGTAACTCATGTTCTGGATGCTTCTGCACAGCCTTTTAATTGTGATAAGGATCCTGAGCATCCTATGGATCACAAACAGTTGATAGAGTGGATTGCGCAGGAATGTGAGAATGCTGCCAACGATTTGGATGAGCGTAAAAGTAAGGATGACAAGGATGGAGCTGTGAAGGTAACCAAGGGCTTTGCATATGCTCTTGCCGGAAAGGCTTATTTGTTTGCCGGTCAGTATGATAAGGCTAAAATTGCCCTTAAAAAGGTTATAGACTCGGGCAAGTATGACCTTGTTCCTGGTGAGAAATATGCTGACAACTTCCATATCGAGGGTGATGCCAACGAGGAGAAGGTATTTGAAGTCAACTTCGAGTATAATGCAGGTAAGACCGATTGGGGTGGTATGATTCAGCGTTCTAGCTGGATGGAAACCAACTATTGGGATTGGCGTGCTGATCACTTTGTGGTTTCTCCTAACAAGGTTTATTGTGGCGGCGTTGATGGCTGGGGTGGCCTTGGCGTGCCTCAGTGGTTTGGTGACGAGTTCTATAAAAATGATGGTGACTCTTATCGCTTGAAGGCTACTTTAAAGCATATTGATGATGCGGTTTATCATATGTCTTACGGCAAGGATGAAATCGATAATATGACTGACGAGCAGAAGAAAACCAGTAACAAGATTGGCATCAATGACCCTGTTCAGGGACTCTACGGCAACTCTACCTGGTTGGCGTTCAAGCAAATAATGAGAGCTTCTGATACTGAAGGCAAGAAATATGGTGATAACATTCGCTTGAATAATTATCTTGTCATGCGTTACGCTGAGGTTTTGCTCAATTATGCAGAGGCTTGTTTTCAGACAGGCAATCAGGCTGAAGCTAAGAAATATATCAACATGATTCAGAAACGTGCTGGTTCCAAGACAATCAGTGAAACTGTTGATATGGATGTGTTGAAGAAAGAAAAGTCATATGAACTTTGGCTTGAAGGCTGTCGTTGGTTCGATATTATGCGATGGAAGGATACAAAGGCCATTGAGCGTTTGACTAAGGCTGGTACAGTCGTGCCACATTTGTTTGATAAGGTTTTCAGAGCTCCAAAGGCAGACGACCAGAATGTAACTTGGGAGCATGGATCAGAAGCAAACAGCCGTTTCTATACGACCAACACTCCTGAGACTAATTTCAAGGTAGGTTTCAAGAAGGGCAAGCATGAGTTCTTCCCTTATCCACAGACCGTGATGGATAAGAATCCTAACCTGAAGCAGAATCCTGGTTGGTAATCATGAAGTTGTTTTGTTAATATAGTGTTTTTAGTTTAAAGAACTATAGATTGTTTGACAATTAGGGGGTGTTTTGAAAAAAGCACTCCCTTTTTTCTTCTTTAAAGGAATTTACATATGAAAACATGGATGTGTGCCTTGATGCTGGCGTTATCGACAGGAGCTTCGGCTCAGAACCCGATTATCAGCGGACAGTATTCTGCTGATCCTACGGCTCGCGTATTCAACGGGAAGGTATATCTTTATCCTTCTCATGATATTCCGAGTCCTATCGAGAAACTGAAGGAATGGTTCTGCATGGCAGATTATCACGTTTTCTCTGCTGCCAATCTTACAGAGTGGCAGGATCATGGAGTCATCGTTTCGCAGGATAAAGTACCTTGGGTACAGGACGGCAGTTATACGATGTGGGCTCCTGACTGTGTAGAGAAAGACGGGAAATATTATTTCTATTTCCCTGCTGCTCCGAAAGGGGAGGAGAAGGGATTCGGAATAGGTGTGGCGGTTGCTGACCAGCCTGAAGGACCGTTTATGCCGATGTGGAAACCCATAGAGGGTGTGCACGGCATAGATCCTTGTGTGCTGATAGATAAGGACGGACAGGCTTATATCTACTGGGCTGGAGCTGGTTTGCACATGGCTAAGCTGAAACCAAACATGACGGAACTTGCCTCGGAACCCAAACTGGTAGAGGGATTGCCTGAGGGATTCAAGGAAGGACCATTTGCTTTCGAGCGTAACGGCAAGTATTATTTCACCTTCCCTTGGGTACGTGAAAAGAATGGAACCGAAACGCTGGCTTATGCCATGGCTGACCATCCGATGGGACCTTTCACATTCAAGGGTATCATCATGGATGAGTCACCTACGAAGTGCTGGACCAATCATCATAGCATCGTGGAATATCAGGGACAGTGGTATCTCTTTTATCATCATAATGATTATTCGCCTAAGTTCGACAAGAACCGCTCGGTGCGAATCGACTCTCTGAACTTCAATCCCGACGGAACGATACAGAAGGTGATACCTACGCTAAGAGGTGTGGGATTGACGAACGCTCGTTCGCGTATTCAGATTGACCGCTATTCTGCGTTGCATGGCAAGGGTATTGGTATTGAATATCTGGATAAGAACAACTGTTTCGCCGGATGGAAGACTCTCTTCTCTAAATCGAATACTGCCCTTATATATAATAAGGTGGATTTCGGTAATGAGAAGGTGGAAGAAATCACCGTTCGTGCCAAGTCTTCAAAGGGCGGTGTGCTCGTAGTCAGAGCCGATGGCAAGAAGGGTAATATCATCGCTAAGGTGAAGATTCCGAAGTCGGCAGCCTGGAAGAATGTCCGTGCCCAGGTGCTTCATGCTCCTCAGGGCGTTCATGCTCTCCATGTATCCTTGCAGAGTGGAGCCGATGTTGAGGTAGACTGGCTGGGCTTCGATGCGTTGCCTTGGGAAAAGGGTGCTTTCGAAACTCACCAGTATCGCAATCTCTTTGCCGAGATGGGCTATAAGCAGGCTGATATTGACAAGAAGGTGAACGAAGTGTTCAATGATGTGTTCTACGGTAAGAACAAGGTTTATTTCGAGGTGGGCGATTCCATGGGATATGTCAGCGATATAAAGAACAATGATGTGAGAACCGAAGGCATGTCGTATGGAATGATGGCTGCCGTGCAGTTTGACAAGAAGGACATCTTCGACCGCCTCTGGCGATGGAGCAAGAAATACATGCAGCATCAGGAAGGACCTTATAAGGGCTATTTCGCATGGAGCTGCAAGACTGATGGAACGAGAAATGCGCAGGGAGCCGCATCGGATGGTGAACTCTATTTCGTAACTTCGCTCATCTTTGCATCCAACCGATGGGGCAATGATACGGGCATCAACTATCTGAAGGAAGCGCAGCATATTCTGGATTGCAGCATGCAGAAGGCGGGAATGGACCGCACAGCTCCGCTCATCAATCTCGAACATCAGCTCATCACCTTTACGCCCGATCATTGGGGCGGGAAGTTTACCGATCCTTCTTACCATCTCCCTGCCTTTTACGAGGTTTGGGCGAAATGGGCTAACGACGGACGGTCCCAGTTCTGGAAGGAGTGTGCTGAGAAAAGCCGTGAGTTTTTGCATAAGTGTATCAATGAGAAGACGGGCTTGAACCCGGACTATTGCAACTATGATGGCAGTCTGATGAAGACCGGTCGGTTGCTGGGTGATGCTTTCCGTTATGACTCATGGCGAGTGCCAATGAACATAGCGCTCGATTATTCCTGGGCTTGCAAGGATAAGGAGTGGCAGCAGAAATATGCCAATACGCTGCAGAACTTCCTGTATAGTAAGGGCATTGATTCTTTCTTGGATCAGTATAATGTAGATGGCACAATGGTAGAAGATATTCTGCCGGCAGGTACGGCTCCTAAGGCACTCCGTCATTCTATCGGTTTTGTAGCCACTTCGGCTGCGGCTTCATTGGTCAGCAATCATGTGAAGGGCAGGGAATTCGTCAGTCATTTCTGGAATGCCAAGCATGAACCAGATAAAGAAGGCTTCTTCGATGGCTATTACGACGGACTGTTGCGTCTCTTCGCCTTCATGCATCTGAGTGGCCGTTATCAGATTATCGAACCTCAATAATAATGAATAGTCTATGTACAAATTTTTTAATAAAATAGTTAGATTGTTTTGTTTATGTGTATTCCTTTTGGGGCATTCCTCTGCGGATGCCCAAAATAGGAATTTACCTGCAGACATCAATCCTTATTTCGGACCAGTCGGCAAGCAGGCTGTCATGCCTAATGCGGCTGGCTTTATTCAGAGATGGTTGCTCCTGGAGCCCATCTCTATGCCGGTCAAGAGCAATGTCGTTTTTACAGATTCTTATCTGAAGGAGATATTCCATACGCAGTATTTCCCTAAACAGATGGAAACTGTTCCTAAGGATGGAGCCGTCGTGAAGGTGGGCAAGGAAAAACTGAAATGGCATGCGCTGGACAGTAAACTGTTTAATGTGAAACTCTTCCGTTTCGCCACATCGTTTAAGAAACCCAAGTATGGTGTCTTGTTCTGGGCGGTTACCATTATCGATTGCCCTGAGGAGATGAAAGACGTCCGCTTGTCTGTTGGCTCGAATGGTGCTTCCATGTGGTGGCTCAATGGCGAGGAGGCGGTGATGCTCGAAGGCGACCGAAGAATGGTTCGCGATGATGTGGTTTCTAAGAAACTTACCTTGAAGAAAGGTAGGAATATTCTTCGTGGTGCAGTCATCAATGGTCCTGGCATGAGCGACTTCTGTGTCCGATTCATCGACGGACAGGGCAAGCCTGTCAGAAACCTGTCTATTCACGTGAAGTAGTGCAATCAATAAAGAAAGTTATGAAACAGAACAATATATTTTTCAGATATTTTAGCCCGGTTGCTGCTCAGCAGAAACTTTATGCCGCTGCTTTGGTTGCCTTGTTGTCTTCCTCTGCTTACGAGGCAGAAGCCCAGGTGGGCGAACCTTTCATTCATGATCCTTCTACCATTGCCCTGTGTGATGGAAAGTATTATACCTTTGGAACGGGTGAAGGTGGAATCTGGTCGGAGGATGGCTGGACCTGGCAGGGTGGTGCTGTTCGTCCCGGAAGAGGAGCGGCTCCTGATGTGTTGAAGATTGGCGACCGTTATCTTGTAGCCTACAGTGCTACGGGTGGTGGATTGGGAGGCAGTCATCGCGGTGATGTCCTGACGATGTGGAACAAAACGCTTGATCCGAAATCGCCTGATTTCAAATATACTGAACCGGTGGTGGTAGCTTCTTCATTGGATGATGAAGACTGTGATGCCATTGATGCGGGCTTGTTGCTCGACCCTACTACCGGCAGACTCTGGCTCAGTTATGGTACCTATTTCGGATTTATCCGTCTGGTAGAACTTGACCCGAAGACGGGTAAGCGGATGGAAGGCAACGAACCCGTCAATATCGCCATCGACTGCGAGGCTACTGATTTGATTTACCGCAACGGCTGGTATTATCTTCTCGGCACCCATGGCACCTGTTGCGATGGTCCTAATTATAAAATCTGCATAGAAGGCACTACTCGCTATCTTACCGCAACCGCTCAGCATGATGTCATTGCCAAACCTGAGTTTACGGGTGAAGATGCCCAGCTTTGGCGTATCGAACAGCTCACCGATGGCACCTATCGCATCATGCCTAAGGCAGTGCCAGGCACAGAAGAGAAACTGGCATTGGTTTCACTCGGCGATTGTACCCCAGGCTTGGCTCCTTTCGATTTCAATAGCGATAATTCTAAATGGAATTTCAGACAACAATAAATTCATGATGATTTGACAATCGAGAAGCGTTCCAATCATAAACCCTCTAATAAAATAAACAGAAGTATGCTAAAGAATTTATCTCTCATTGCCCTTTTGGGCATCGCTGTCGTTGGCCTTCCAAGTGAACTCAGCGCCAAGAATGTAAAGGTGGCAGGCACCCAGAAAGGTGCGGCTGCCAAGTCTATCACCCGTCAGGTGGCTCAGCAGAATGTAACCATCGAATTCTATTCTCCATCCATCGTCCGCATCTTGAAATCTGATGCCGGACTTGGTGCTCCTGTTCAGAAGAAAAGCTATTCTGTCATCTTGAAACCTCAGCAGATGAAGGGCGTTCAAATACAGGAAAACGGTGATATTGTAAAAATCAATTCTAGTTTTATTTCCGTTGAACTGAATCAGCAGACTGGCGAAATCCGCTTCCTTTCGAAGGATGGAAAGCTGCTGCTTACTGATACGAAGACCCGTCTGGAAGCTCGCAAGGATGAAGCCAACAAGGGCAAGTACCGTATAGAGCAGGACTTCCGTCTTGCTGATGACGAGGCCATCTATGGTCTGGGACAGTTGCGCGATGTTTACATGAATCAGCGTGGTCGACAGAATATCGTACTCTGGAACAATAATACTTATATCGCCATCCCTTATTTCACCAGTGAGAAGGGCTATGGTCTTTACTGGGACAATGCAGGAAAAACCTATTTCAATGATATCGTAGCATCCAAGAATAATGGCAACCAGCCATCATGCACTTCCTTTACCAGTGAAGTGGGAACCTGCGCCGACTACTATTTCATGTATAAGGATGGTACGCAAGATGGAGTCATCGCCAGCATCCGTGAACTCACCGGACAGGCTACGATGTTCCCGAAATGGGCGATGGGCTTCTGGCAATGCCGTGAGCGCTATAAGACCAGTGATGAACTGGCTGGCGTGTTGGACAAGTATCGCGAACTGAAGATTCCTACTGATGCCATCGTGCAGGACTGGCAGTATTGGGGATGCGACTCCAACTGGAATGCGATGAAGTTCCAGAACCCATACTATATAAATAAGGTGAGCGACTCAGCCTATGCCAAGTATCTTCCTACCGATATGAAGCAGATGAAGGTACAGGGAGAACCCCGTCTGAAGAGTCCGGAAGAGATGGTGAAGTATGTTCATAAGAACGATGCCCATCTGATGATTTCCATCTGGGCAAGTTTCGGTCCTTGGACAGAGCAGTATCGTGAACTGAAGAAGATGAATGCCCTCCTTCCTTTTGAAACGTGGCCAAGAAACAGTGGCGTGATGCCATACGATGTCTTCAATCCGAAGGCTCGCAACCTCTACTGGAAGTATCTTACTCATCTCTACCAGATGGGCTTTGATGCCTGGTGGACCGATTCTACGGAGCCAGACCATTTTGAGAAGCCGGGCGATGAGAACTATCAGACCTTCGATGGTTCATGGTTGGGCGTGAAGAATGCCTTCCCATTGTTGCACAACAAGAGCATCTACGAGCACCAGAGAGCGATGAAGGGCAACACAAAGCGTTCGCTCCAGATGACTCGAAGCGGCAGTCTCGGTATTCAGCATTATGGCACCATCTGCTGGAGCGGTGATGTGGTGGCTTCCTGGGACGAGATGAAGAATCAGATTCCATCGGGCTTGAACTTCTCGCTCTGCGGTATCCCATTCTGGAACACCGACCTGGGTGGTTTCTTCTACTGGGAGTTTGAACAGAATCCAAAGAATCCAGCCATTCAGGAATTGCAGACCCGCTGGATGCAGTGGGGAACCTTCATGCCATTGATGCGCAACCACTGTTCTTCACCGATGGTAAGCGAACTGTATGAATTCGGAAAGCAGGGCGACTGGGCTTATGATGCTATGATTAAGGCCATCAAGTTGCGCTATCGCCTTTTGCCTTATATCTACAGTACGGCTGGCGACTGTGTACAGAATAGCGGAAGCATGATGCGTGCCCTGGTAATGGATTATGCGGCAGACAAGAAGGCTTCCCGTCTGAACGATGAGTATCTCTTCGGCCGCAACATCCTGGTGAAGCCGGTAACCGATCCTTTATACACCTGGAAGGATAAGGAGAAGAAGGGACATACCATCTATCCTGATGTAAGGAAGGCAGCTGCGCCTGTGAATGTTTACTTGCCAAAGGGTAATAAATGGTATGATTTCTGGAGCAACACCCAGTATGAGGGCGGTCAGGATATCCAGCGCCTTTGTCCTATCGACATCATGCCTGTATTCATCAAGGCAGGTACCATCCTGCCATTCGGTCCTGAAGTGCAGTATAGTTCAGAGAAACCTTGGGATGAGCTGGAAATTCGTGTCTATCCTGGTGCTGATGGTAAATTTACGCTCTATGAGGATGAGGGCGACAACTATAATTACGAGAAGGGTAAATTCTCGGAAATCCAGTTTGTTTGGAATGAAGCAGACAGAACCCTGAGCATCGCTCCACGCAAGGGCAGCTATAAGGGAATGCTCCAGCATCGCAGATTCCATATCGTACTGGTGGATACCAATAGTGGTGCGGGCGATCAGCCTATGCAGGCAAGCAAGAGTGTGGAATATGACGGAAAGGCTGTAAAGATACAGCTGTAAGTGTTACATTATATAAAGTATTTGATACTTGTAATAAAGTAGTATTCTGCTTTTTTGTTTATCTTTGCAGCACAAATAACAATTTAATATACTAATAGCTTAATAGTAATTACAATGAACAAGAATGTTATATACGCAGCTTTGATGTTTGTGGTAACTATGTCCTCCGGCAATGCCTCAGCTCAGCAGTTTCCTTATCAGAATCCAGCCCTCTCGGCTCATGAGAGAGCGGTAGATTTATGTGGTCGTCTCACTTTGGAAGAGAAAGCTTCTCTGATGCTGGATGATTCGCCGGCTATCCCACGATTGGGAATCAAGAGATTCCAGTGGTGGAGCGAGGCACTGCATGGTGTGGCGAACATGGGAGATGTAACCGTCTTTCCGGAACCTATCGGAATGGCAGCTTCGTTTAACGACAGAATGGTGTATAGAGTCTTTGATGCAACATCTGATGAGATGCGTGCCAAATGGAATGAACTGCAGCAGAAGGGAGGAGATGTAACCCGTTTCCATGCCCTCTCTGTCTGGACTCCAAACGTGAATATCTTCCGTGATCCTCGCTGGGGACGTGGACAGGAAACCTATGGTGAGGATCCTTATCTTACCAGTAGGATGGGATGTGCCGTGGTGCGCGGATTGCAGGGACCTGAAGATACGAAATACCGCAAACTCTGGGCTTGTGCCAAGCACTATGCAATTCATAGCGGACCGGAATGGGCTCGCCATACAGACAATATTACCGATGTTACACCGCGCGACCTTTGGGAAACTTATATGCCCGCCTTCAAATCGCTGGTGCAGGATGCCAAGGTGCGTGAGGTGATGTGTGCCTATCAGCGTTGGGATGATGAACCATGCTGCGGCAACACCCGCCTTTTGCAGCAGATTCTCAGGGACGAGTGGGGATTCAAGTACCTGGTAGTTTCCGACTGTGGCGCTGTTACTGATTTCTGGGAGAACCATAAGGTTTCGAGCAATGCCAGAAATGCAGCAGCTAAGGGCGTATTGGCTGGAACCGATGTAGAATGTGGATTTAATTATGTATATAAATCAGTGCCTGAGGCTGTGAAGTATGGTGCCCTGACGGAAGAAGAAGTTGATAAGCATGTGATTCGTCTGCTCGAAGGTCGTTTCGACTTGGGTGAGATGGATGACAACAAGATAGTATCATGGTCGAAGATTCCTGTATCTGTGCTTTGCAGCAAGGCACATCGCCAGCTCTCGCTCGATATGGCTCTGCAGACCATGACGCTGCTCCAAAACAATAATGAGGTATTACCTCTCGATAAAAAGCTAAAGAAGATTGCTTTCATCGGACCAAATGTGGATAACGAACCGATGATGTGGGGAAACTATAATGGTACTCCACGACAGACAATTACCATCCTGGATGGTATCAAGAGTCGTTTGAAGAAAAACCAGGTCGTCACCTTTAAAGGGTGCGACCTGGTGAACGACCAGACTTTGGATTCTTACTTCGACCAGTGCAGCATGGATGGCAAGATGGGCTTTAAGGGCACTTTCTGGAACAATCGTGAAATGGAAGGTAAGCCTGTTACCATCACTCAGGAAAAGAATCCTGTGCAGGTAACTACCTATGGTCAGCATTCGTTTGCACCCAATGTGAAGTTGACGGGCTTTTCTGCCAAGTATGAAACCGTATTCCGTCCTAAGCAGAACGCCAAGGTATTGCTCGATGTGGCTGCCTGCGGTCATTATGAGGTTTATCTGAATGGTGAGAAAAAGTCAGAAAAGAGTGATTGGCGCACAGCAGAATCCCGCATCGAGTTTGAGGGCGTGAAAGGCAAGGAGTATAAGATAGAAATACGATATGCTGAGATGCCAACCTATAATGCCAATATGAAGATCAATATCGGTCATGAGAATCCTATCGACTATCAGGCTTCGCTCAAGCAGTTGAAGGATTGCGAGACAGTAGTCTTCGTAGGTGGCATCTCTCCACAGTTGGAAGGTGAGGAAATGCCTATCGAGATTTCTGGCTTCAAGGGTGGTGACCGCACCAACATCGAATTGCCTAAGGTTCAGCGCAATTTCCTGAAGGCTTTGAAGGAGGCGGGCAAAAAGGTTGTCTTTGTCAACTGTTCGGGTTCGGCTATTGCCTTGACTCCAGAGACAGAGAGTTGCGATGCTATTCTCCAAGCCTGGTATCCTGGTCAGGAAGGTGGTGAGGCAGTGGCTCGTGTACTCTTCGGAGAGTACAATCCTGCCGGCAAGTTACCTATTACGTTCTATAAGAATTCTGAGCAGTTGCCTGATTTCAAGGATTACAGCATGAAGGGCAGAACCTATCGTTATATGAACGATGCGCTCTTCCCATTCGGTTATGGCTTGAGCTATACTTCTTTCCGTATTGGCGATGCTACACTTTCCAACTCTATCCTGAAGAAGGGTGAGAAGATTACGCTGAAGGTACCGGTAAGTAATGTTGGCAAGAAAGATGGAACCGAGATTGTGCAGGTATATGTGAAGGATCCTGCCGATACCGAAGGACCATTGAAGAGCTTGAAGGCTTTCGAGAGAGTGGAGGTGAAGGCAGGAAAGACTGCTGAGGCTGTCATCACGCTGGATAGCAGAAACTTCGAACTCTTCGATGCTGCAACCAATACCGTCCGTGCCAAGGCAGGAAAGTATGAGGTTTATTACGGCAGCAGTTCGGCTGATAAGGATTTGAAAAAACTGGATGTTTCTATAGAATATTAAGTAACGGTATAATAGTATCAATCCAATAAAATAATTGAATTATGAAAAGAATCCTTTGTGTACTTATTGCAGCCATCTGGCTCTGTACTTGCTGGGCAGGGAATGGCAAGAAACCCATTGTCTGGGAACAGCCGATAGCTGAATCGAACCAGCTATTTTATAATCCTTTTCAATCTCAACTCAACATCTATCGTGTGGAATTTGCAGATGATGAAACACGAGTGTTCATGCACATCACTTTTCCCCCACACTATTGGATAAAGTTTGTGAAGGAAACCTATCTCCTTGCTGATGGCAAGAAATATCTCGTCAAGAGCTGTGATGGACTGAAACTTGACGAAGAACACTATATGCCTAGCTCAGGCAAGGAGGATGTGGTCTTCCATTTCGCACCGCTCCCCAAGAAAACCCGAAAGTTTGACTTCCTGGAAGGTGACGGCAAAAAGAACTTCAAGATATTGGGCATCGAGAATATCGATACCCGCATCAAACAGCTCTTCTCCTCGCTTTGGCGCAACGATGCGACCGGCGATTGGGAGATAGGATTCTATGAAGATTTCGCCATCTACGACTGCCGTTACTGGCAATACAAGCAGAAGAATCAGAAGGGCGACAAGTACTCTTTCATCCTTACCGATGGCAAGAGCGACCTGGCTGTCAACATCGACAAACCTCAACATGGCAAGCGCACGATGAGCATCAACGGCAAGAAAGCCGAATATTCGCTCATTACCACTTCCACCCTTCCGGATTATCCGCAGAAAGATGAGACCACAAGTCTGAAGGATACTCATAACAAGCCCGATACGGCTATTGTTGTGGGATGGCTCAGAAATATGCCTAAGGAATTTTGGGATAGAGGGCAGGAGTATAGTGTGCAGTATTATGATCTCTTTTCCACATTCAAGGAAGTGAGCAATTGTAGCAAGCTCGATTCACTTGGCAGATTTGAGATCAAAGTGCCTCTCATCAACTCTACCGAGGTTTTCATGGACTGGAAACATACTTATATCAACACGGTGTTGGAGCCAGGTGAGACCTATTATCTGCTCTATGACTTCAAGTCTGGACATTCCATCTTCATGGGTAAGAACTGTCGCTTGCAAAACGAACTGCTGGCGCATCCTATCCCAATGATTAACGCAGACTATGCAGGTAAGTATGAAAATAAGGTTCCAGCTCAGGAGATGATGCAGATTCTTGAATCCAGATATAAGGAGGCTGAAGGGAACTTACGGAAACAGATAGAAAAATCGGCATCTATTTCCAAATGTTATCAGGAGTATGCTGCCCGATATCTTCTCTGTAGTTATGCATCATCAATCTTACAGGGAGCATATCGTGTAAAAGACCATATTTTCCCTCAGGAATATGTAAGCCAAATGGAAAAAATATGGAAGGAGATTCCGCAGCCTTATACTCAGTTTCGTGACTATAATATGCTGACTAAAGATCTCATCGACCAGGAAGCAAGGTTAAAGTACAGTACACCCATGGGGAAGACCTATGGATTCTTGTTCACCAATTATTATCCGGAACTGTTGAGAAAGCACAAGGTTCAGGGGGATATTGCGATAACCGATTCAGAAATTGCTACGGTGGAACAATGGGCTAAGAATCTGGATAGCATGACTATCAAGCAATATCAGACGACAGATGCCAAGGAGCAGAAGGAAATAGAAAATGCTTTTTCCAACTCTGTTCTTGCCAAGCGTGCTACGGCTATCATTGGAAGAGAAGACATAGCCAAGATGCTTAAGGATGAGACTCCTCTCATCGATGTATATTATGCCCAGCATATAGCTGATAGCATGGGATGCAGCCAGCAGAAAGATGTCATCATCACCAAAGCCATTCTTCAGATGTTGGAAAGACTAGCTATGCCACTCAATAGTTATGGGCTTGACCTGGTAGAACACAGCATCAGTTCTGAAGTTCTCAGGGAGAAAGTATTGGCAGAACACCGTAAGTACCTGTCTTTGCAGAACAGGGACATTACTGCCAGTATCAAGACAGCTCCGCAGGATATGAGCGATGGTGAGAAACTTCTTCGCCATATATTGGAGCCTTATAAGGGAAAGCTTGTATTGCTGGATGTCTGGGGAACTTGGTGTGCCCCTTGCAAGATGGCTCTTGCCCATTCGAAGGAAGAGTTCGAACGCTTGGCGCCATACGATGTGGTATATCTTTACATGGCAAACAACAGTCCTGAAGAGTCATGGAAAAATCTCATCAAACTGAATAATCTGGTTGGCGACAATATCGCCCACTACAATTTGCCAGCGGCTCAGCAGAGTGCCATCGAGAATTATCTCAACATTCGCTCCTTCCCATCCTATCGCCTCTTCGACAAGGAAGGAAATCTGGTAGATGTGAAAGTGGATGCCCGCCAGCTTGACAATCTGGAGAAAATCATCAAGGAACTGAACAGATAGTAAGAATACTGATAAAATCCCCTTCAAGGTATTGGGGACATAGTTGAATACATAATAAATCCCGAAATCGCTTGGCGGTTTCGGGATTTTTGCTTATCTTTGCCAACGTAAATAGTAAATTGTTGATAATATGGCAACGAAGTTATATCCAATAGGCATGCAGACCTTCTCTGAGATTCGAGAGGAGGACTTTCTCTATGTAGATAAGACGGAGTACATCTATCGTATGACTCATACGAGTGGAAAGTATTTCTTCTTGAGTCGTCCACGTCGTTTCGGAAAGTCACTCCTCGTCTCTACTATGCAGAGCTATTTCGAGGGAGAGAAGGAACTCTTTAAGGGGCTTGCTATTGAAAAACTGGAGAAGGAGTGGACGAAATATCCTGTGCTTCACTTTAGCTTGGCTGGTGGTAAGCACATGGAGAAAGACCAACTTGTGCGTTATCTCTTGTACATATTGAAGGTAAATGAAGAAAAATTTGGCATCGTCAATGAGTCTCCCGACCCGAATGTCCGTATGCTTAATTTAATAAAAACGGTATATGAACAGACTGGGCAGAAGGTCGTTGTGCTCATCGATGAATACGATGCTCCTTTGCTTGATGTGGTACATGAGGATACTAGTTTGGGCGTCTTAAGGGAGGTGATGCGCAATTTCTATAGTCCCCTAAAGGATAGCGACCGAATGCTGCGTTTCGTCTTCTTGACAGGCATCACCAAGTTCTCGCAACTTAGTATCTTCAGTGAACTCAATAATATCACAAATGTGAGTATGGATACAGAATATGCTGGCATTTGCGGCATTACCAAGGAGGAACTTGTTACAGAAATGCATGAAGATATTCAGCAGATGGCAGATGTGTTGGGCTTGTCGTATGATAAAACTTTGGAAAAGTTGAAGGAAAATTATGATGGCTATCATTTCGCTTGGCCTTCTTCTGACATATTCAATCCATATAGCTTGCTCACTTGCTTTTCAAAGCGAAAGGTTGATTCCTATTGGTTTGGCTCAGGCACTCCTACTTATCTCCTTAATATGATGCGGAAATATGACTTTACACCGATTGACCTGGGTGAACAGATGGATGCATCAAAGGATGATTTTGATGCAGCCACTGAGACGATGACTACTATCATGCCTTTACTTTATCAGAGTGGTTATATCACTATCAAGAATTATGATCCGGAAACGGAACTCTATACCTTGGCTCTGCCTAACAAAGAAGTGAGGATAGGTTTGTATCGCAGTATGTTACCGCATTATTTAGCGGCAAAGTCTGCAATGTGCAATACGACCGTGGCCAAGATGTCTTCTCTTATCAATAAGGGTAACATGGATGGTGCTCTTCAGCTATTGAAAACGTTCTGGGAGACGGTACCTTATTGCGATAATACCGATTATGAGGGGCATTATCAGCAGACAATGTATATCATCTTTGCCCTGCTTACGAATTTCCGTATATTGGTGGAACAGCATACTTTCCGTGGAAGAACAGACATTACGATGGAAACAAAGGATACCATCTATATGATAGAACTGAAATTTAATAAGTCGGCACAAGAGGCTCTTGACCAAATCAACAACAAACATTATGCTGATGCTTTTGCCCTAAGAGGCAAAACCATGGAAAAGATTGGTATGAACTTTATGATTGATGAAGATAAGACGATTGTATTGGATTGGGCAAAATAGTTCCCTTAGTAGCAGAACCTCTTCTTCCTGGATTGGTGGAAGTTTGGGGAGTAGCAACAGAAAAGATGGCCTTGCAAAATGCGGGGTCATCTTTTCTGTTTTATAAAACAGACACTCTTAGATAATTATTCGACATGAAAACCATAACAAAGTATTTGTTACATGAGATAAAGTAATGAATAGAATAAATCGCTATTTTTGCGTCGTTTTAACAGCTTTAATAAAGAAAGCCGGTGAAAATCATCGGCATCATAACAATTTTAAACTTTTATATTTCAACCTAAAAACAAATGAAAAAGAGATTTTTGGCGATATTGGCGGCTGCGTTGCTACCGTCATGTCTGTTCGCCCAGTTTGGAGTGGTTTCGCCGCTTCATGTGAATGGCAATCAGTTGAATGATGCCTATGGCAACAAAGTGGTTTTACATGGTGTGATGGATACACCGAGTCCTTACTTCAACAAATATCGTTGGGGTTATAGCTGTACCGACAATAACATCTCGGCATGCATAAGCTATTATGACAAGATTTTTGGAGCACTCCAGAATCCTGCCAAAGGTACCTATTGTAATATCTTCCGTCTTCATCTCGAACCAGGCTGGACCAATGATCCCAACAAGAAGTCAACGGGTTCTGATACTGGAGAGGCTAATATATCGCGTTTCAGTGCTAGCCGTTTGCAGAAGTATCTTGATGCCCTTTATCTGCCTATTGCGCAGAAGGCCATCAATCATGGCTTGTATGTGGTGATTCGTCCTCCAGGCGTATGTCCTAAGGATTTGAAGGTAGGCGATGCTTATCAGAATTATCTTAAAACGGTGTGGAACATTGTTTCCAGCAACAGTTGGGTGAAGAATAATTCCGGCATCGTATCGCTGGAACTTGCCAACGAGCCTGTTCATATATATAATAGGTATGGTCAGAGTTCTGCTACTGCCATGCGGGATTATTTCCAGCCAGTAGTTGATGTGATTCGCAAGAATGGCTTCAAGGGTATTATCTGGATTCCTGGCACGGGCTATCAGAGCCAGTATGAGAATTATGCCTCTTATCCTGTTTCCGACAGTAACTTCGGCTATGCCGTGCATGTGTATCCGGGATGGTATGGGGCAAGTGATACCAGCTATGATTCCAATGCTTTCATCTATAATTTCCAGAAGCAGGTGCCTGTGGTAAAAAATAAACCGATTCTTGTTTCTGAGATAGACTGGAGTCCGGAGAAACCTGGTGCAGGTAAGTATAATGAGTTTGGACAGTGGGTGGCCAGCAACCTGGGTTCATGGGGAACTGCTACCACAAGCAAATGGGGTAATGCCTGGAAGAAGGTGATGGATCATTTCGGAAACATCAGCATGACGCTGACCAGTACTGATGATTATCTGGATATCGACAACTTCCTGAAAACTGGTCAAATCAAGGCTGGATTGGAGGCTAATCCGGAGGCTTGCGGTCAGACCTGCTTCTACTGGTATTACGAGTATTCCAAGAAAGACTATGCTCATAAGTCTGCTGGTACGTCTTCTTCTAACCCGAATACTCAGCCTTCTACCGGTTCTTCTACTTCTGGCAATACCCAGGGCGAGAACATCATCAAGTCGTGGGGCAATGGCAGCGGATTTGTTCCTTCGGGATGGACGGTGGCAGATAATGGCACTCAGGTTTATGTCGGCAATAAATCGAGCGGTCCACGCATCATGAACTTCTCTGGTGATTTCAAGAATGCTTTCTATGTGAGAACTGTTTCTGCCGATAAGGCTGGCTATATAGAATATGGTAATACAAATGGTTATACCCTGCCTCTAGTATATGGCGAGTATGAGCTGAGCTGCAATGTGGCAGCATGGAAGGGTGCTCCATATATGAAGGTGGAGGTGTACGACCCTCAGAATGCCGTGCTTGCTTCTACCATCGTCAAGGCAAATGGCAATGCCAATGGCAATATGGGGGCTTATCTCTCGGGTACCACCAGGGTTTCTCTCTCGTTCTATTCCATGATTAAGGGCAACTATCGTGTACGTTTCACCCCTGTGGCTGATGCCAAGGGCACAGGTGGTGCCTGGGTTGAGGCTCTGGTAGGCAATGTGGCTCTTTACTTCAAGGGAAATCCGCTGGCACTGAATGCCGTGGGACAGGTTCCTGCCGGATGGAAGATTGTTGATGCCGGAGAGCAGAAAGCGGCTGGTGCAGCTGGCATTGGTCCACGCATCTTCAAGTTTGCCGGTGGTGATTTTTCTACGGGTCTTTACATCCGTCAGAGCGATGCCAGCAAGGCAGGCTACGCTGAGTTTGGTTCTACTTGGGGCTATGGCTTCTCGTTGAAGCAGGGCAGCTATGTATTCTCTTATAATGCCGTGGCGTGGTCGGGGTCTCCTTATCTGAAGTGTGAGGTTCTCGACGAGAGCAACAACGTACTGGGTTCTCAGATTATCCAGTGTACCAAGAATGTGAACAAGAATACCGGTGCAAATACTTATGGCAGCAATAGTGGTCAGGTACGATTCACTGCTTCCCACACGGGTTACTATCACTTCCGCTTCACTCCTGTAGCAAACAGCTGGGGTGGCAGTGGTTCATGGCTTGAGGTAGTGGTAGGTCATCTGAAGATTTCCATGACCAGTGCTTCTCGTTCAAGAAGCATCGATGGTGGTTGGAACGATGGTACTACGGGCATCGAGCAGGTCGAGAGTGCTGAGCATATCAGCGGTCAGGAGACCAGACAGAACTCCGGCTGGTACACGCTTCAGGGTAAGCGAGTAGAACACCCAACCAAGGGTATCTATATCCATAATGGCAAGAAGGTGGTTTTGAGATAAAATATGTGAGATAGATTGTTAAATGTGAAAGATGGCCTCGCAAAACGTGAGGTCATCTTTTTATTTTTTTGTCTTTTTCTTTATTATGTGTTATCATGCAAATATTTTGGAACATCTGCCAAACAGTATTTTTGAGTTTTGTAGTAATTTTGCAGTATATATAATCATAAGATATTTATTTTTAGATTTATGCTTTTATATAAAGAAAAACAGTTCATATTGATGAACTGCAAGACTGTTGTGAAACAGGTTAAATTGTTCACGAGAAGAGGGTGTGTCATAAGTCTATGGCGCACCCTCTTTTATGTTATTTATTGTA
>ENA-OYWG01000206-OYWG01000206.1-human-gut-metagenome-genome-assembly--contig:-NODE-206-length-23240-cov-9.695234_pt1 | contig 23240 bp, 20 predicted proteins | sample MGYA00244811_ERZ653398 | MGnify/ENA primary metagenome ERZ653398 (study PRJEB26926, sample SAMN06165162) | human gut metagenome | biome: ENVO:00009003; feature: ENVO:2100002; material: ENVO:00002003...
TTGTTGATGTTCCTTTAGATATGGAAGAGCCTCCTCAATGGTCATGCCATCAATTCCCGGTGCTCCCTTGTTTGCCTTAACTCTCTTATACGCTCTGTTAAAGTTGTCTTTATACAGTATCGCTTCCAAAAGTCTCGGCTGTGCACTGTCTCTTTCTTTCCATATCCGATTGAATGACCTGGACGCTTTCACATACCCTTCATGTTCCGCATTATCTCTTTGCGAACAGCCATTGTTTTCAATGTTTTCTGCCATAGACGGTCATTCCTCCTTTCTCGGTCATACTCAAGACTCCTACTGATTCGGTCCTTCACCTCGAACGGAACTTGTTCCGTTTGGCTACTATGACCTCTGCTGACTTCTGTGCGTTCAGCATTGCTTTATGCAATGGTTGCCTCTTTCAAGGCGTACCGCACAGACCTCCCTAGGTACCACACGTTTCTTCCTCTCCATCCATCTGCCTCATTTATCATGCATGATTCCGTGTAGTTATTGGGCTTCGATTTGGCGTGCAACCTTACCCTCATGCATAACCTCATATAAGATTTCTGTCCGTCAGACCAGAGATTTGCCCATGAGTTAGTATTTTCCTCACATCCAGCTTCCTTCAGATTCCACCTCACGATGGACACCCTTGCCTTCGGCTATATCCTTCCCACTACCGGGCGGATTCGGGACTTTAACCCGTTAGAAACGTGCGCCGCTAGGCGCACACACTCAAAAATCCCCGGAGATTTTCATCTTCCGGGGATTTTTCTGCATACGGCTGGCTCTACACAACTCCATGACTCTATTCATAGATCACAAATTTCTCATTTTCAAAAGTCTTCTCATACCCATAATCTTCCATGAATTTTCCGATCAGCAAAAGCTTGGGATTGTCCACGATCAGGCCGCGCTCTTTTTCCGTGGGCTGCAAGGCCTCCAGTGCATTCTCTCCGGCTTCCAGATACACGGCATATTTCTTCTCCAACAGTACCACCGGGCGATAAGAAGCATCCGCATCCATCCGCTCCTGCATCTTAAGCATATCCTGTTCCAGTTGTCCGCTCTGGTAGGAATCCAGATCCGGCCAGGGATTGAACGCTGCAGGCATCTGTAAATAATAAGACAGCGCCGGGATCTGTCCGTAGATCAGTACATCTCTTCCGGCAAGTCCCCGTTCATTCACATACTCTGAGATCCCCTGCATCCATCCGGCCCGTTCCTCGCTCATCCACACACCTTTTAATGTCTCATTATTCGTCACCTGCGCATTGATGTCCTGTATGCCGGTACCTTCGGCAAATGCAAAGTTTCTGCCGAACAGTCCTACCTGGACAAAGAACAACAGAAAGAAACCGCCCAAGAGACATTTTACCGGCATAGCAGATATGGTGATCCGCTTCCACCGAAAGCTGCCAACATATTTGCAGAACCTGTAGAACTGCCAGTACATATAGGGCAATGCCAGAAACAGATTGTTCATGCTGGGGTATAGCTTGTTGTTACTGCCCAGGGAAGTGATCCATACGATCAGGAAGATCAGTCCGCTGATCAGCTTTTCTTCCTTCGGTGCGGAGGGCGTAAAGATCCGCCACAGGGTCACCAGCAGAGTCAATGTCAAAAACGTCACTCCGGGCCAGATAATGGCACCGTAATTCGTATATTCTCTGGCACAGAAGCCCTGGCGGTACAGCCAGAACACCATCACAGCCGCCAGTGCGATACTTCCCGCCCATTCCAGGATCCGCAGAACCTTTGTTACTGTATCTTTTCTCACATAGGAGCCGATGAGTTCCAATACTCCCACAGCGACAATCCCCACTACAAGGAACACGCACATCCGGATCTCCCAGTACAGATTCTGAAAATACCAGTCGAACATGCCCATAATCATGGATGCAGCCGTATAGTCCGTTGCCACCTCCGTCATGGAAAACAGTCGCAGAATGCCCTTCACATATTCATCCATGCCGTAGCGGATCTGGATATAACCGAATAATACCAGCAGTGCCGTCAGATACCCCGCCAGACACATGCCGGTATCCTGTAATAATTTCTTACGGAGTTTCACCCCCGCTGCCTTTTTCCGCGCTTTTATTTTTTCCGCAGTTTCTGTCGTCTCCCCAGCCTGACCGAGACTCTTTCCAATCTCTTTGCGCGCTTCCAGCCAGCAGATGATTCCGTAAGCCCACACGCCCACGATCATGGCCGCCTCCGGCAGATTGGAGAATCGGGACAGCACATTACAGCCCAGCGCTACTCCGGCGGCAAACAGCCACCCCTTTTTCCCCCGGGCAAGGCCCAGATACAGACAGACCACCGATACCAGATAGAACACGTAGGTCACATAATTGTAAAAAGAGCCCGTGGGGCACCAGCAGAAGCTCACCGCTGTAAATTCTCCCAGGAATACCAGAAGTGCCGGGATCTTCAGTACTTTCGTGCAGAAATAATACCCAAGCACCGCCAGCAGACTGATACTCAGTCCGGTATAAAAGTTCATGCCGATCAAAGTCCCGGCCCCGGGCAGCAAACTGAAAAAATGTCCGATGGCTGTGGTCAGATAGGTGGAAAACAGCCACATGGGATCCATATGCTGCGTCCCCATATATTCAAAGTTCGCATAGCCGTAACCGGTATCCCACAGATCCAGTCCCCAGGCAATATGCCGCAGAGGATACAGCACCAGGATTGCCACGAATACAAATTCCCAGAGACGTCTCTGACTGTCAATACCCTCTTTTTTATTTTTTATTATCTCTGTCACTCCATTACCTCTCTTTTGAACATAGTATCTACGTCCCGTATTTTCTCTGTCAGACTGCGATAGGAACGGATATGCAGGAATATCTTATGCAGTCCGTCGCAGATAGCTTTCCGCACAAAATCCACCAGAATTCCCAGTACAAATACTACCACAACAACAAGTACCGTCCACAACAGCAACGGCAGTACACCGTCGATTTGCTCCACACCAAGCCACTTCTGCCAGGCATAGCGCACACCCAGATTTTCATGCAGCAGATACACTCCCAGCGTATAGGGCGCAATCCTCACCGCCACACTGCCGATCTTTCCCTGTATGCTGCTGTCCAAAAACAGGCAGAACAGCCCCAGTGAAGCCAGAAACGGGAAAATATGGTTATACTCATACGGAATCTTCAGGATCAGCTCCAGACTGCCTGTTTTCAAATAAAACAGGTGCAAAAGCATGGCTTCTCCAAAGGTTCCGAAGATACCGATCAGATACAACAATAATGCCCGGGATTTTTTCTGTAAAAACGGGATTCCAAATCGGCGCAGGTAAGCCGCCGCGCAGAATACACACAGATACCAGAGACAATCATAGCCTTTACCGTCTTCTTCCAGCCGGAAGGGCAGCACAGATTTTAACAGGCAGAAGGTGGCAAACAGCAGTACTAATGCCACCTGAAACTGCTGCTTCGTCATCCGCCGCAGTCCCATTCCCACAAAGGGGAGCAATATATATAAGAAAAGATACGCTGTCAGGAACCAGTAATGTCCCATAGTCACCGGGAACAACAAGGTCAGATAATAGTGAGTGCTGACTTCCGCCGCGGGAACGATCCCCGTCACCGCCGCCAGCACACCGATTCCCACAGAATACAGCCACAGCTGTACCCACAGCGTGAGCAGTCTGCTCAGTTTAAAGGAGCTTTCGCATAAAAAGTAGCCGCTGATCATCATGTAGACATTGACCGCCACGATGCAGAATGCTTCCAGCAGCCATGCCACGGTATCCTGTGCGGACAGCGGAGCCGTCAGATCCGGCAGCAATCCTCCCTTGCCCAGATAGTGCAACACGACCACCATCATCATTGCCACACAGCGCAATACCTCCAGATTTGCCATACGTTCTTTTTTCTGCATAATGCTCCTGTTCCTTCCTGCCATTGATTCTACACCCATTCGGGTCAATAAGGCATAGCTCTCTTCCTTCAGGCAGGAACGAGTTATGACCTTTGACTCTGTATCATTATATTACTTTGCGGCACGGGATGTAAAGGATAGAAATTGCTATACACTCCATAGAAAATATGTTATACTGATTACATCTTCTGACAAAGAAATTTTTAGGAAAAATACATATAGAGAGGTAATCTTATGAGCAAAAAAAGAGTTGTTGTATCTCTGGGACATGATGCCCTGGGCTATACCACTACCGAGCAGTGGGATGCGGTAAAAGTAACCGCAAAAGCACTGGCAGATCTGGTGGAGGCTGATTATCAGCTGACCATCACCCACAGTAACGGTCCTCAGGTCAGCATGATCCACAAGGCCATGACAGAGCTGCGTCGTGTCTACATCGATTATACCCCCGCACCTATGTGTGTCTGCTCCGCTATGAGTCAGGGTTATGTGGGCTACGATATCCAGAACTCTCTCCGGGCAGAGCTGCTGGACCGCGGTATCTCCAAGCCGGTCAGCACCATCCTCACCCAGGTAACCGTAGACCCTTATGACGAGGCTTTCTATGAGCCCACCAAGGTCATTGGCCGTTACATGTCCAAAGAGGACGCCGAGATCGAAGTGAAAAAGGGCAATTATGTCAAGGAAGATCCCGGTAAAGGCTTCCGTCGTGTCGTTGCTGCTCCCAAGCCCATCGACATCGTGGAGATCGAAGCCATCCGTGCTCTGGCAGCCGCAGATCAGGTCGTTATTGCCTGCGGTGGCGGCGGAATTCCCGTCATTGAGCAGAAGCATGCGCTGAAGGGTGCCTCCGCTGTGATTGAGAAGGATGCCATTGCAGGTAAGCTTGCTTCCGATTTAAGCTGTGATGAGCTGATCATCCTGACCAGTGTTCCCTGCGTTTATAAAAATTACAGCAAAGAGGATCAGACTGCATTGGAGACTCTCACCGTTGCGGAAGCCAAGACACTGATGGCAGAAGGTCAGTTCGAGGAAGGCACCATGCTTCCCAAGATCGAGGCAGCCATTGCTTATCTGGAGAAGGTTCCAGCAGGAAAGGTTCTGATCACTTCCATGGATCACGTCAAGGATGCCATCAGGGGCAAGGCCGGCACCGTGATCACCGCTTAATTTTATATCGTAAGCAGTTAAGGCAACACAAAAGGAGATATCCGCCACGGATACCTCCTTTTTACATGTCATGATTCTAATATCTCTGGGTTCTATATCTCTGATCTCTATGCCTCTTTTCCGGTCAGATGGTTCGACAGGATATTATACAATATCTTCGGGTTAATGGGCTTGGACAGGTGATAGTTCATTCCGGCCTCCAGCGTCTTTTTCTTCTCCTCTTCAAAAGCATCCGCTGTCATGGCAATGATAGGTACCGTTTTGCAATCTCCACCACACATCCGGCTTTTTCCAGGATCAGCTGGGCCACATAAATGTTGATCTCGTTATCTTCCACCAGTAAAATTCTGGCATCCATCAGATTCTCCGTGATGTTTTCCTCGGAATGCTCCTCCACCTCGGCTTCTGCCAGCGGCACATACAGGTCTACAATAAATTCTGTACCCTTCCCCAGTTCACTCTTCACAGAGATCGTACCACCCATAATGTCAACAAGACTCTTCACGATGGGTAGTCCCAGACCGGTTCCCTTGACCTTGTCTCCCATCTCGGCTCCTGGGAGAACGGATCGTACAGGTGCGGCAGGAACTCCGGACTCATTCCGATACCGTTATCCCTCACACGAAACCGGATTTCCACCTTGTCATCCTACTTCATTTCTACACCACAGATACAATACCAACATTTTCTTTTTCGTTCTGCATACCATGCCATACTTAACTTATACTCTCCCTCTAAATAATTGCTATCTCTGTATAGATGTACTTCTGTAATAAACATTCCTAGGCCAGCCATCTACAACAAACTGATCGGCAAATTTATAGCCTGTACTCTCTATGCTACATACAGACGGAGTATTATTAGGATGAGCACAACACCAAATAGTATCATAACCCATCTGTCTAGCTTCTCTTATAGTAGCATCCATGAATCTCTTCTGTATACCATTACCCCTATATTCCATATCAACCACAACGAATTCATGACACATAATTTTATTGCCAGGAATTTCCATCCAATCAGTAATAGGCTTAGAGAAGAACAAACCACCTTCAAATGCAAAGCTTGCTGCAATAAGCTTATCTTTATTATATACGCCTAATAAGATATAATCACCATCCAAACATTCCTGTATAGTTCTTTGATCTGTAGGATAATAATATTCATCATGCAGCAAAGTCTTATTAACTTCATACTGTAATTTAATAACAGGTTTCAAGTCTCTTTTTGGTTTCTTTATCTCAATCCTTCTTATTGATAAATCAAAATATTGACTCATATGAAACCTCCATTTACTCCGGCTTTTTTACTCGTATTTTTCCAGATAGAAGGAATACAGGATCCTCTCCTTCACGGGCAGCTGCATCAGCTTCGTCAGTGCCTCCTCATAGTATTGGATCTGGACGCTGTAGCGGTTCCAGAGGGCTTGCAGGGAATCGATCACATCGGTCTTGTAGTCCAACAGGACGATCTCTCCGTTTTCTATAAAGAAGACATCGATGATACCCTGAATGAGAACCTTTTCCCCTTCAGGAAGGTCCTGATCCAAACGCTTCGCATCAATGCCCAGCACGAAGGGCTGCTCTCTGTACAAAAGGCCCTGTTCGAAAGCTCTCCACATGCGGTAGGCCAGCTCCTGTTCCAGAAAATGCCGGATTTTGGGAAGGCTTACGGCCTGCGCATACTCCTCTGTCAGTCGTAGGGAAGCTGTCTCCCGCTGCAGGAATTCCTTCAGACGTACCTGTAACCGGTCCGTATCCAGGCCCTGACGGTATTCCTCATAAGTCCCAGGGCATCCGGCAAATAGTCCGGATTCCATAAACAGATAAGAAAAGTCCAACAGTTCCATGGTCCGGTGGAACGCGTTACCGCGGACGGCTCCGCTGACCTTTTCCTGTTCTCTGCGGAAAGCCGGGATATAAGGCACCACTTCTTTTTCTTCGAAGGTATGAAATGCCGCTTCATCCTTCTCCGCCATGGCCGCAATCTTCAGTTCCGATACCGTGGTCTTGGTATAGAGCTTCTGCAGGCCGGGATACGGATAGGCATAGGCAAATCGCTCCCGCAGTTTCGCAAGCTTTCGTTCGTTCTCCTCCGGGTCCCCAGGCAAAGGAGTCTCGCCGTCCGTCACACGCTGCAACAGTTCCCTGCGGTCTCCCATGCGCAGTTGTTCCCTGATCTCCTCTGCCACCAGGTCTTCTGTTCCCAGCGTTGTTACTGCAATTCCTGTCTTAGGCAGGATTGGCAGCAGAAAATCCATATAGCTCCCCGCCTCACAGAAATCCAGATAGGTCAGCTTCTCCTGTCCTGTCATCCGGGACAGCTCCCATTTTTCCTCCGCCTTATCCAACACCGCTGTCAGGATCAGTTTTTCTCTGGCACGGGTCAGTGCCACGTAAAGCACACGCAGTTCCTCCGCCAGATTGTCCTCCTTCATTTTCGCTGACAGAACGGCCCGGCGGAGGGTCTTATTTTTAATGCGGCGACCGGAATCCACATAGTCCACCGCTACTCCCAGATCCATATCCACGATCAGGGACTGGTTCGCATCCTGCATGTTGAAACGCTTCGACAGCCCGGAGACAAATACCACGGGGAATTCCAGACCTTTACTCTTGTGGATGCTCATGATCCGCACCACATCGGCATTTTCGTCCAGGGTATCCGCCTCACCGTAATCCACATCGTATTTTTCCAACTGTTCCATATAACGGATGAAATGGAACAGTCCAAAATAACTGGTCTTCTCAAAAGCAGAAGCCTTCGTCAGCAGCATCTCCACGTTGGCCCGGCGCTTGCTGCCAGCAGGAAGTGCCGTCACATAGTTCAGATAATCGTGATCGTCCAGGATCCGCTGCAGCAGGTCGCGGATGGAGGTGAAGGGAGTCAGATTACGGTAATGATCAATACGTTGTAAGAAAGTATCTGCCTTTTGGGAAAGTTCTGTCTCCGGTTCCATGTCCTCCGGTACTGTTGCAGCTTCCAATGCGCGCTGCCAGTACTGTCCGGCCCCGGCGGTTTCTTCCCCGGCGCTTTCGCCCGCTGATGCCTCTTCTCCCGCTTCCGCCATCCGTCCCCTCTGCGCCACTTCTTTCAATGCCTCATACAGTGTCATTCTCTTCCGGGAATGCCCTTTGCTTCCGCTGCGGATCCGGGCGATCTCTTCCTGGGTAAAGCCTCCGAAGATCGACTGCATCACGCCGAACAGCGGAATATCCTGTCTCGGGTTGTCCAGCACTCGTAAAAACTGCAGCAGTTCCTGTACTTCCAGGGCCCCGAAATATCCGGTCTTGGATGTAATGTAGACAGGGATTCCCTGCTGTTCCAGTACTTTCTTGAATTCCTCATCCCAGCCACTGGTGGTACGAAGCAAAATCACCATATCCGAGTACCGCACCGGGCGCAATTCTCCCGTAGCCTTCTCCATGACTTTCAGACTGCCCTTCAGCTGCTTGATACGTGCCGCAATAGCCAGTGCTTCCAGCTGTCTTACGTTGTCATAGTCCACGGGACCTCTTGCCCCGTCGGGACGCTGTTCTCCGCTGCCGCCTTCCGCACCATCCCCCTTCTCCGGCTTACGGATCAGTAATAGTTCACTGCCGTATGCAGGATCCTCTGTGGCGGGATATGTGGCCCCGGGATACAATGCTGCCTTATCATCATAGGCAATGCCGCCGATCTCCTGGCTCATGATGCGGGAAAACACATCGTTTACCGCATCCACCACCTGCACACGGCTTCGGAAGTTCTTCGCCAGGTCGATCCGGCACAGATCCCCACTCTCCTGATAGGTGTCGTATTTTTCCAGGAAAAGTTCCGGTCTGGCCAGACGGAATTTATAAATACTCTGCTTCACATCACCTACCATGAAGCGGTTATAATGTCCCTCCACTTCCCCGGAGATGGCACTTAACAGATATTCCTGTACCAGATTACTGTCCTGGTATTCGTCAATGAGGATCTCCCGAAAATACTGGCGATACTCCAATGCCACGTCACTTGGCACAATGTCATATTTCACACCGGTGCTATCCATTCCTGTATCACCGGTGCTGTCCGTCCCTGCATCGCCGGTCTCTTCCACTTTTTCCCGTTTTAGCAGAATCTGTAACGCATAGTGCTCCATGTCGGAAAAGTCGATCAGATGTCGCTCCTGTTTGGCCGCAAGAAGCCTTCTGTCGAATTCCAGCACCAGGTTAAGCAGCATCCGGAGCGGCTCTCTGCAGGCTTTTCCCTGTTCCACCACCAACTCTAACGGTGTCTTGAAATATTGTTCCGTCAGATCCGCCAGCGTGTCTTTTACGCTATTACGGATGGATTTCGCCAGCTCCCGTTTGGCGGGATCCACGCTCTCATCCTTCTTGGAAGAAAGACGGCCGAAAGTCACTGCTGGAACCTTTACTGCCTGTTCCTTCAAATCCTTGCAGGCAGCCAGGCGTTCCAGCTGTTCGCTCTCCGCTTCTGTCAGTTCTCCATACATATATGGACCGTCCGGCAGCTCACACAGCTTTTTCACTTCCACCAGTTTTTCCAGACACCCTTGCAGGACACGGCTCACACGCTCTGCCAGATATTGTCCGTAATCACTGTGCAGCAGGGCATCCAAATCTCCCGCCGCATAATCGTTTTTACGCTCTTCCAGCCATTCTGCGGGCCAGGGAAAACTTCCGGCATAGCGGGACAGGTTCAGGATATGCTGTTCCAGCACGCTCTCTCTGCCGCCGGGGCAGAAATATTCCACACAGGCGTGGAAACGTTCCCGTGCCTCCCGGGATGGGTCCTCGCTGTCACGTTTTCCCGGAACCTCTTCCGCAAAATCATTCCCTGACGCTTCCTCCGGTATCATCGCTCCGCTGTCACGGTTTTCCCGGGACGTCGGAACATCATCCGGAACAAATTTCCCCGCATAGGCATCCTCCAGCAGCTGTCCCAGCACCTCCTGCTGCAACAGCTTGATCTCACCCTCGTCTGCCACACGGAAATCCGGATCCAGACCGATCTCATTAAAATGATTCCGGATCAGGAACAGGCTGAAGCTGTCGATCGTGGTGATCTGGGCATTGTGTAACAGGGCGGACTGCTTCTGGATATGGTCGTTCCCCGGATCCGCTTCCAGTCTGGCGGCGATCCCGGCTGCGATACGCTCCCGCATCTCCGCAGCCGCCGCATTGGTGAAAGTCACGATCAACAGGCGGTCAATGTCCGCCGGATGCTCCCCCTCACAGATCATACGGATGATACGCTCTACCAGTACCGCCGTCTTACCGCTTCCCGCGGCCGCCGATACCAGAATGTTGCTGTTATGCAGTTCGATTACCTTTTGCTGTTCCGGGGTAAAATTCATTCCCATACGCTACCTCTGTTCCTGTTTCTTTTCTCCTGTTGCCGTCCTGTTCCTCCGGGCAGCGGGTGCTTTCTCTTCGAGCTTCCTGTCAGGCACACACTCCCGCCGGGCACCCTTTGCCCTAAGCTTCCACGGTCTCCTGCATCCGCTGCATCAGAGCCTGCTTATCCAGATCTTCCAGCTGTCTCTTCTCATAGCCCGGAATACTGCCATCGAAACCGCAGACCTTTTTATAGGCGCAATAAGTACAAGCCTCTTCATTGCCTTTCTCATAGGGATTGGCTGCTATTTTTCCGTCCAGGATCTCCCGCCCGATGCTGCGGATCTTGGCATCTACATAAGAAGATATCAGCTGCATCTCCTCCCGGCTTAAGACACCGGATCTGGCACTGAAGCTTCCATCCTTTTTCTTCTCCACCGGAATCACCACAGACTTATCCTGCATATAGCGGTCCAGCCGCTCCACGACCTCAGGATCACTGTTTACTACACCGTTCATACGAAGCTTTGCAAGGATCTGTTCATTGATCTGCTCATCCGTGAGCTCCACCGGTGTCTCTATGGTGGGATCATCGATGTGATAATACAGAAGTGCCGCCGGAACGATCTCCTTGTCCGGATGCTTTCGGCTCTCCATCTCCATGGCTGCATTCATATATACCACCAGCTGCAACTGCAGACCGTAATACAATGCCGCCAGATCAAATTTCCGGTTGCCGGACTTATAATCAATGACCTTGACGTAGACATGCTCTGCATCTTCCGACACATCGATACGATCGATCCGTCCCTGCAAATGCATCTTCTCGTCCTCAGACAGATCCACATGAATGCTGTCCAGATCCTCCGCAAACCGGAAAGAAAGTTCATAATCATCTGGCTGGAAACTGCCCTGTTTCAAATGTTTCTGCAAGGTCAGCACTGTACGGGTCAGGATCCTGCTCATGCGGGTAATGGCATATTCATTCCGCGCAGAACTGTATAATACCGTCTCCCCGTAGGTTGCCGCATAGGCTTCCACGGATTCTTTGACGGCTTTGGCTGCAAAATCCTCCGTAAAATCCCACCATGTCAGGTTGGATTCTGCAAGTTTTCCTGCAAAGTTTTCCAGTACTGCATGATATACCGTACCCATATCCGAAGCCTCGAAGCCGAATTCTTCCCGTTCCTGCAGGGAAAGACCATATTGCAAAAAGTGTCTGCAGGCACAGGCAGCATAAGTTTCCAGACGGCTGACACTGTTTTCCAGCTGCTGTCCGTACAATGCTCTGGCCACGATCCGGGACAGACCGCTCTCCCTGTATCTGCGAAATGCCGCCCGGGTCAGCAGGTCTCTGCCCACCGCATCCGCCTCGTAGGCACGGTACATGAGATAGAAGTCCTGCCTCTCTTCTTCCGGCAGGGTTCCTTCCACATATTCCCGCAGTTCCTCCGCCAGATATCTGGCACCTTCCTGTCTGCCCTCGATCTGTTCCAGACGGCTGCGGTTCTGGGGATACTCCACGCTCATTGCCGGGAACAGCTTCCGCACCGTATCGATCAGGTAGGACGGTCTTATGCCCTTTCCTTCACTGTTTACCTTGGCATAGGACAGATACAGCTGTTCTGAGGGCTTGGTCATATTCAGATACAGATATAATCTCTGGATATACATCTGCTGTCTCGGGCTGGGTGCCATCTCTGTCCCGGATTCAATCAGGAATTCCCGATCCATATCCGAAATGATCCCGCCCTTGGAAGCATTTTTCGGAATATTTCCGTCATTGACTCCCAGGAAAAACAATACCTTCACCTGTTTCAGACGAGTTCGCTCCATATCGCCCACCACGATACGATCCACGTTCTGAGGGATCGTACCGACAGTGATCTCGCCGAAACCGGCCTCTAAAATATCCGCAAATTCCTGTCTGGAGATTTCTTCCTCTCCCAACAGTTCATAGACCTGATCCAGCAGATCCATGACCAGCCGGTAAATCTGTGCATACTCTCTGGCTCTGGATAAGTCTCCCTCTTTTTCAAACTGCTGCTGATAGTTCAAAAGCTTTTGCTGCACCTGATTCTGTTCCAGGAAATCGTACAGATGGCTGACATAGTCTCCAGCCTTTTCCTGGCTTCCCATGTGCAGAATCTCCACCGCATCCATGAACTGTTGCCGGATACGGTTCAGACGCTCCATGGTCTTCTCTTCCGCCTGTTCGCTCCCCTCCGCATTTCCCTGCATTTCTTCCGTTCTGCGGGTAAACAGACGGCTATAGGTCCGATAGCCTCTCGCTCCGGTGCGGATCACATAGTTTTCCAGCTCATCAATCTCTTCTCTGGAAATATCCGCCATGCCGCTGCGCAGAAAATGAAACACCGTATCATAGGAAAAGTCCTTAATATACAGCTGCAATGCGCTCTTGATATATTCGATCATGGGATTCAGCACGATCCCTCTGGTACGGTCCAGGAAACATGGGATCTCCAGCTGTCCGAATTCTGTTTCCACATAGGAAGCGTATCCTTCCAGATCTCCGATGACCACGGCAATGTCCCGGTAGGTCATCCCCTGCTCTCTAATCAGGTGCCGGATGTACAGCGCTGTCTGATGGACTTCCTCTCTGGGGGAAAGGGCTTCAAACATATGGATCTCCTGCTGTTCTCCCGCATACGGTTCATACTGATACCGGAACAGATTCTGTTCCAGATAGTGTAATGCCGGTGCCTTGGCAAAGCGATTGGGCCCCCCCTTGACAAAGAGATCCTCTCCCCGCTCTACCTCTGCCTCCGCTGCCAGCTTTTCCAGATCCGCCACCGTCTTCTTGCTCAGATGGAACAGCTTCTGTTCACCATCCATTTTATACGGATCCTCTCCCACTCCAATGGTCACGGTAACGATGGTCTCTGCGCACACGCGCATCAGTTCCTGGATCAGCCGGTTCTGTATGGGAGTAAATCCCGTAAAGCCGTCAAACACCACTACACTGCCCTTTAAGATCTTTGATTTGGACAGGGATCTGCGCAGTACATCCAGTGTCTCCTCGGTGGTGATAAAATGATCCCTGATATAATCCTGAAAGCCCCGGTACAGAGTCTTTAAGTCTTTCAGTTTCATGGCCAGCGCGCCACGCTTCTGTGCACTGGTGATCAGCTTGTCCATATCCTGTGTGCTGATACCGTATTGCATGAACTCGGAGATCGCACTTTTCACCTCATGGATATAGCCCTGCTTGTGCAGGAGACTTCCCATGGCCGGAAGCTGTTCCTTCAGATCCGCCGCCACTTTTTGCAGCACCAGGCTTTTGCCGGTGTCATCCAGTACCGGCATCTCTTTGGTCCCCACTTCCTCCAGAATGCGGTGGCTGAGTCGGCCGAAGCTCAGGACATCGATATTCAGGATGCCATCCCGGTCACTGCGCATGACCAGATCCTTCTGGGTCTGCATGGTGAACTGATCCGGCACAATGATCAGGAAATTCCTGCCCGGTTCCTCTGCCGCCCGCTGCATGATCTCTTCATAGATTCTGTGGCTTTTGCCCGACCCGGAAGGGCCAAAACAGAAACGTAAGCTCATAAGTCTCCTCCGTTATGCTGTCCGTTTATTTCAGATCCAGTTCAATGGGACAATGATCCGATCCCAAAATTTCCGTGTGGATCTTCGCATCCGCCAGCCGGTCTTTCAGACACTCCGATACCACGAAATAATCAATTCTCCATCCGGCATTTTTTGCTCTCGCCTGGAACATATAAGACCACCAGGAATACACCCCGGTCAGGTCCGGATAAAAATAGCGGAACGTATCGATAAATCCGTTCTCCAGTACCTTCGAAAAGCAGGCTCTCTCTTCATCAGTGAAGCCCGCATTGCCACGGTTGGTCTTCGCATTTTTCAGGTCGATTTCCTGATGCGCCACGTTCAGGTCTCCCGCATAGATCACCGGCTTTTTCTCTTCCAGCTTCTTAAGATACGCCAGGAAATCCGCTTCCCACTGCATGCGGTATTCCAGTCTCGTCAGCTCTCTCTGGGCGTTCGGTACATAGACTGTCACAAAATAGAACTCCGAATACTCTGCAGTGATCACCCGGCCCTCATGGTCATGTTCCTCCACGCCGATGCCGTAAGTCACCTGTATGGGCTCTTCCTTTGTAAAAATTGCAGTGCCGGAATAGCCCTTTTTCTCTGCGTAATTCCAATACTGATGATATCCGGGCAGATCCAGTGCGATCTGTCCCTCCTGCAATTTTGTCTCCTGTAAGCAGAAAATATCTGCATCCGTTTCCTGAAAGAAATCCAGAAATCCCTTCTGCATGCAGGCTCTCAGCCCGTTCACATTCCATGAGATCAGTTTCATATTTTCCCTACCTCTTTCCTGATTTGTCTTATGCCATCTTATCCCGGTCATAATTTTTATCCGCTTTTCTGTCATCTATTCGTTCTATCCGCCGTGCTTTTCCATCCATTCACATTCCTTCCGGGCAGCCTTCAGAGACGCTTCGTACCCTTTCAGGATCTCCATAAGTCTCTGTACATCGATGATGCCGCTGGCTTTATTTTCCGGGTGATCCATCCATGGATGCTGTTTTTCCGGCGGATAAATATTTTCTATGGTATTTTCCCCGATCCGATACCATTTCTTCTGATAGCAGATCGTGTTGTCCGCCGGGTTTAAAAAGGTTTCCAGTTCCGTCAGTAGATAGATCTCTGCCGGCGTCCGGGGATTACCTTCCAGACCTCTCACGGCAGTGACCTTCACAGTTCCACCCTCCGGTACTACACACAGCCACATGGGCTCTGCCGGTTTTTTCCATAATTTATCCAGTATAAAGTTCAACGGTCCCAGCAACAGGATCGTCATGAAAAACGCCAGCGCTCCCGTCAGTTCCGGAATCCAGTCACCCCACAACAGCATCTGGAACAGCAGATGGTCACTCTCCCGCACACCCCAGACCTTCATCACTACCAGCACGGTTGCTACCATATAGATCAGTATAGTGATCAGGGCAAACGGCATCAGTACTTTTTCTTTTTTCATGCCCCATGCGGCATAAGCCTTGCATTCATCGTCCGTAAAAAGCACGGGCAGTTCATAGCTCTCTGTCATGCTCCGCTTCTCCCTCTTTTGCTATTCTCCGAGAATAATATGCAGGAACCGCTTGTCCAGCATCAACGTCCGGTTCCAGGGATTCAGGATCACACCCTCGATATCATCGGCAGTCAACGTCATGCGGAACAGCTGCTCCATATCCGTGAGAAAAGTGGACATTACGCTGCCGCTTCCCTTTAATTCTTCCTCAAATCCGGTGAAGGCCGACCACCATTTTTTCCCATCGGAGGTCTGCACCGCCTGCAGGCGCATGGCAGTTCCGGCGGCCTGTGTCACCGCTTCCTGCACATCTGCTGAGGGCGGTTCCACCGCCACGATAAGCTGTCCCTGCTCCCGCATACGTCTGCGCACCACCGTCAGAGCATGAGCCAGAAGTTCTTCTGTCGGCTCCTGCTGTAATGCCAGAATTGCCTCCTCTATTTTCTCATTTCCCTGTAAACCTTTATCTTTCTTTTCGTCCATAACCGTAATGTTGTCCTTTTTAATTGTAGTCGTTAAATCACTTCATCCTATTTCCCATGTCCCTTGCGCAATCTTGTATGCAATCTGTCGAATTCCATAAGAGCCACAGGCAACACAGCTCATGCCTATGCCCATCATACCATAAATGCCTCCGCAATTCCACTCACGTTTCCCTCCAGAAGCCGTCTTTTCCTTGACAGTGGGGGTATTCGTTGCTAACATGAACCTGAGCGTTTGATGCTTAGAAATGAGGATAATTATGGATACTTTTGACCCGAAGCACATTTACAGCGATGCCGCAAAGCTGGCTCGTCTGAAAGATAAAAAGCTTTTCCTGTTCGATATCGACGGCACCATTGCCGTAGGCGATACCTTGTATGAGGGAAGTGCGAATCTTCTCCGCTACATTCAGGCCATCGGCGGCAGGGCTTATTACATTACCAACAATTCCACAAAAAGCGGACTGGACTATGTGAAAAAATTCTACGATGCATTTCACCTGGACAGCACGGAGGATCATTTCATCACCTCCGGCTATATGACGCTGCGTTTTTTGAAGAAGAATTATGCAGACAAGAAAATCTTCGTGCTGGGAACCGCTTCTTTTGTGGCGGAACTGCGAAAGAATGGCCTCTGGGTAACCGAGGTCTGCGAGGACGGCATTGACTGCGTGGTCGTTGCCTATGACAGTGAATTAAATTATGCAAAGCTTACCGAAGTCTGCAAGGTTTTATTCACCCAGGATGTTCCTTTCTACGGCACCAACCCGGATTTGCGCTGCCCCATCGACTTCGGCTTTATCCCCGATTGCGGTGCCATCTGCGACATGATCACCGCCACCACAGACAAACAGCCCATCTATCTGGGCAAGCCCAGCAAAGAGGTCGTAAAGCTTTGCCTTGAAGTCTCCGGCTTCACTCCCGAGGAGACTCTGGTGGTTGGCGATCGTCTGTACACCGATATTGCCTGCGGCATCAACGGTGGTGTGGACACCTGTGTTCTCTTCACCGGCGAGGCACAAAAAAAGGATATTCTGACTCCCGAGGGGGAGCCGAATACCCAATATCTGCCGGACTATGCTTTTGAAAATGTGCAGGAATTATTAAATGCCTGCCAGGGTGAAATAAATTTTAAATAGCTCTCTTCACGACACCGATTCCCAACGGATAAGGTCCGGTGTGTACGCCAATGGTGGCACCAATCTGGAAGATGGGAATGGTGTCGATGTCGTATCCCTTTTCTTTCAGTCTGCCTGCCAGTCTGTCGCGGAACTCTACGGCTTCTTCATAATCGTAGCCATATCCCACGCAGACGTTGTAATTGGCAATATCTGCCTTTTCCTCTGCAAAATATGCTAACAGCAGATCGATATTTTTATCTACCGTCTTGCGACGGCTTCTGCCGATACCGGAGGGGAAGATTTCTCCCTCTTTTAAGGTAATGATGGGCTTGATGCCAAGCAGGCTGCCGGCCACGCTGGCTACTTTGCCGATACGTCCGCCGTGCTTTAAATATTCCATATTTCCTACGGTGAAAAAGATTCTGCCGGAGCTCTTGATCTCATTCAGGCGATCGATACTCTCCTGGTAACTCTTCCCCGCATCTCTAAGGCGTACCGCTTCCAATACATAGATGCCCTGCAATACGGTATTCACAGTAGAGTCGCAGACATAAATCTGTGCATTGGGATATTCCTCTTCCAGGATCGCTTTTGCATTCAGAGCAGACTGCATGGAGCCGCTGAACTTGGTTGTGATACAGATGCAGATGATGGGAATTCCCGCCTTGACAAAAGGAAGAAATGCATCTACATAATCCTGCACGGAAGGCATGGAAGACTTCGGATATACATCCGGGTGATCCACCATTTCCTGATAGAACTCACGGACACCGATCTCTATCATTTCCTTCTGGTATTTCCCCTCTTCAAAAGATACATAAAAAGGAACTACCGTAATGTCTTTTTCTTTGGTCATCTCCATGGGAAGATCACAGGAACCGTCTGATATAATATGAAATGCTTCGCTCATTCTCGCATACACCTTTCTACTTGTTTGCAGAGTTTAGCTTACCACGTTGTGGAGTAAAAAGCAATGAGTTTTTGTTATTATATTTCATTTTGTGGTGTTTTATGCTGTTTTATGTAGTTTTTATAACTATATGTATGAAAAATCCGAATTACGCGATATTTGTCGATGAAAGTATGTCAACCGACATACGACATTCGTTGACAATGGGCAGTTCTCTCGATATACTTGAGTTGTTAACCATTCATTCCCCCGGTTAACATTTTCTGCAGGAATGACCCCCTTTCATTCTTTGCAAACCCAAAAAACAGCCCGGCAGGATCTCCTGTCGGGCTGCGTTATTGTCTTCTATTATTCCTATCTTTATATGGAGTAATCCAGATTCTCCAGGCGCTTGTTCCGTCGTTCCACCAGATCCGCAATGGTGACTCCGTCCACTACCTTGTTCACTGCATCATACAATTCCTGCCATACCTCCAGAGTCTCACAGGTATCACATCGTTCGCAGATGTCAGCGCCTTCCTCCAGACATGCCACCGGGGCCAGTGAGCCTTCCGTCAGTCGTAAGATCATTCCTACGGTAAAATCTGCCGGATCCTTGGCAATACGATAACCGCCCTGGGCACCACGGACGCTTTTTACATAACCTGCCTTGTTCAAAACAGCAATGATCTGCTCCAGATACTTTTCGGAAATCCCCTGTCTGGCAGCAATTTCTTTTACCTTGATACACTCTCCGTTGTTGTTCAATGCCAGATCCAGCATGACACGTACTGCATATCTTCCTTTGGTTGAAATTTTCATCCTATCCTCATTTCCGAGCATCTTCCTGCTCTGTTTCACTTTTAATGTCCGCCGGCTTATGCCAAAGCGATTCTGAACTGCTCCGAATTTTCCACGGTTTCCACAGATTCTATCTTCTTTTCTCTTTTCCCAGAGTTCATATAGGATTTGTGGAAACAACAGAAAAATCAGGAGAGCACCCATGAATGCTACTCGATGGAATGCTCTCCGGATTTTCGCATTACTTTACTGGCACTTCACCTTACTTGTAAGGGATAACGCCACCGTTATAATTGTCATTGATGAACTGCTTGATCTCATCGGACTTCAGGGTATCTACCAGTGCCTTGATCTTAGGCAGATTCTCGTTGCCTTCCTTTACAGCGATAACGTTTACATAAGTAGCTGCTGCCTCAGAATCAGCACTCTCGAATAACAGAGCATCATCTGCAACAGTCAGGCCTGCTTCCATAGCATAGTTGCCGTTCAGGACACCGAAGGATACCTCGGGAAGGGTTCTGGGAACCTGTGCTGCTTCCAGCTCTACGAAGGTGATGTTGTGAGGATTCTCTACGATATCCTTGGTAGTAGCGGTCAAACCTACACCATCCTTCAGAGTGATGTAACCATTATCCTGTAACAGTAACAGGGCACGTGCCTCGTTGGTGGTATCGTTGGGTACTGCGATGGTTGCATTGTCAATGTTGTCCAGGCTGGTCTCGGTTCCGGGATACAGTCCGAAAGGCTCATAGTGGATACCGCCGGCATTTACCAGGTGAGTGCCTTTCTCCTCGTTGAAGCTCTCCAGATAAGGGATATGCTAGAAGTAGTTAGCATCGAAATCACCGGACTCTACTACTAAATTAGGCTGTACATAGTCATCAAAAATCTGAATCTCCAGAGTATAACCCTGCTCCGCTAACAGAGGCTTTGCTGCCTCCAGGATCTCTGCATGAGGTACTGCACTTGCAGCTACCTTGATAGTGGTATCAGTGTCAGCTACTTCCTTGCTTTCTGTTGCCTCGGTAGTCTGGGCAGCGGTTTCCTGGTTAGCTGTTGTTGCAGCTGCCTCGCTGGTCTGCGCAGCTGTTTCGTTGCTGCCGCAGCCGGTCAGTGCGCTCACGGACAATGCTGCAACTGCAATCAAAGCAATCACTTTCTTTTTCATAATTCTTCTCCTCCTAAATCTTTTGGTAAAAAATTTTAGTCTATTGAATCAGATGCCTTACATCTGCCTCAATCTTTTCGTTTTCCCTAACGGGTTCTCTTATCCAATTTCTTGGAAATCGTCATTCCGATATATTGCAGCAGCTGTACCAACAGTACCAACAATACTACTGTCACCAGCATAATATCGGTCTGGTAACGATAATAACCGTATCGGATCGCAATATCACCGAGTCCGCCTCCACCTACGGCACCTGCCATAGCGGAGTAGCCTAAGATTGTTCCCAGTGCAATGGTCGCATTCACAAGCAATGAGGTTCTGGATTCTGCCAGCATAACCTTCCAGATGATCGTCCACAGGTTAGCTCCCATGCTCTGTGCTGCTTCAATCACTCCGTGATCTACCTCCAACAGAGAAGATTCCACCATTCTGGCAATGAACGGTGCCGCTGCCAGAGTCAGAGGAACGATGGTAGCCGTCGGACCGTAGCTCTTTCCTACAATGATACGGGTCAAAGGGATGATCATGATCAACAAAATCAAAAACGGAATGCTTCGCACAATGTTGACTATCACATCCAGAATCTTATAAATGATCTTGTTCGGACGCAGTCCCTTCGGTGCAGTGATCACCAGGGCAATTCCCATAGGAAGTCCGAGTACATACCCCATAAATGTGGAAACAAGGGTCATATACAAAGTAACAAAGGTGCCTTCCACCAGCATCATAATCGTTGCATTATCCCACATAGTCTTTCAGCTCCTCCACTTCCAGTTTTCTCTCCTGTAAATAATGGATCATCTTGTTCGCTGCCATTTCATCCTCCGGCAGCTGCAGGATCATCTGTCCATGGGCGATACCGCCAATGTCCTTGGTATCCGCTAACAGGATATTAACGGGAGCCTTGCACTCCAGCACCATATTGGCGATCACAGGCTCGAAAGAAGAATTCTCGGTGAAAACAATGCGGATGCAGCGTTTGCCGGACATTTCCTTTGCCTTGGGATCCACCATGAACACCAGCTTTCTTGCAGCTGCGGACTGGGGTCTGGAGAATACCTCCTCCACAGTACCATGCTCTGCCAGTTCTCCGGCATCGATGATGGCTACATGAGAACAGATCTCCTGTACTACTGCCATCTCATGAGTGATGATCACAATGGTGATTCCATACTGTTTGTTGATATCCTGTAATAGTTTCAGGATCTCCTTGGTCGTGGTGGGATCCAGTGCACTGGTGGCCTCGTCACACAGCAGGATCTTCGGAGTGTTGGCCAATGCTCTTGCGATAGCCACACGCTGCTTCTGTCCACCGGAGAGCTGGGAAGGATAAGCGTCTGCCTTTTCCTTCAGTCCTACGATCTCAAGCAGCTCCATGGCACGCTTTCTGGCTGCCTGTTTTTTCACACCCACGATCTCCATGGGGAAGCACACATTGTCGAGGACACTGCGCTGCATGAGCAGGTTAAAATGCTGAAAGATCATAGCGATGCCCGTCCGCACCTTGCGGAGTTCCGCCTCAGTCAGTGTCGAAAGATCCTGATCCTCTACCACAACAGTTCCGGTGGTGGGCTTCTCCAGGTAGTTCAGGCAACGCACCAGGGTAGACTTTCCGGCACCACTCATACCGATGATGCCATAGATATCTCCCTTGTTGATATCCAGGCTGATGCCCTTCAGGGCCTCTACCTGATTATCCTTACCTATAAAAGTTTTTGTTACATTCTTGATCTGAATGATCGGTTCCATAAGTTCCTCCATTCCAGGTTCGTGCTTTTAAGGGGAGAAAAGCGCGAATTCCTTGAATTCCTAGTACCATGCCATACATTCTAACACAAGAATGCAAGTCTGTAAAGTTCTTAGGAAATGCCTTAGGCTTCTGCAAACATCGGGGTGGACAAGTATCTGTCACCAGAATCGGGAAGCAGTGCTACGACTGTTTTGCCTGCATTTTCAGGACGTTTTGCGATCTGTGCTGCTGCGTACAGAGCTGCGCCGGAGGTGATTCCCACGAGGATACCTTCCTTATGAGCGATGAGGCGGCCGGTGGTAAATGCCTGATCGGTAGTAACGGTAAAGATCTCATCATAAATGCCGGTATTCAGAACGGAAGGAACAAATCCGGCACCGATACCCTGCAGCTTGTGGGGTCCGGGCTGTCCGCCGGAAAGTACGGGAGAATCCGCAGGTTCTACTGCTACGACCTTCACATTGGGGTTCTTGGATTTTAAATAAGTACCAATGCCGGTCACGGTTCCGCCGGTACCTACACCTGCTACGAAGATATCAACCTTTCCATCGGTGTCTTCCCAGATCTCGGGACCGGTGGTAGCTGCATGTGCGGCGGGGTTCGCGGGGTTATCGAACTGTCCGAGGATCACGGCTCCCGGGATGGACTTCTCCAGCTCTTCTGCCTTGGCAATGGCACCCTTCATGCCTTTGGCACCTTCGGTCAGTACCAGTTCTGCGCCATAAGCTTTCAGGAGGTTACGACGTTCCACGCTCATGGTCTCGGGAAGGGTTAAAATGGTCCGGTAGCCCTTGGCAGCAGCTACACTTGCCAGACCGATACCGGTGTTGCCGGAGGTGGGCTCGATGATGGTGGAGCCTTCCTTTAAGATGCCCTTCTTCTCAGCATCCTCGATCATTGCCAGTGCGATTCTGTCCTTAACGCTTCCTGCGGGATTGAAATACTCCAGCTTTGCCAACAGTTCTACGCCTTCGATATTCTGATCCTTCAAGTAGTTTGTCACCTTTAAAAGGGGTGTATGTCCGATCAGCTGGGTTGCGGATGTGTAAATCTTACTCATAATGAAATCCTCCATATACTTGAAAATTGTGTTCGTTTTCTATTTCCTACTTAACTGATAGGGATGTTATGAATTTATACTATACTATTCCGCTAGGAATGTCAACAATTATTTTATATTTTTTTTGGAATTTTGCTAGAGGGGAGAAGATGGTATGATTTATACAATTAGTCCGTAGCCTCCATTGGGGCCAGGAGCCGCTTTTGCGTCTCCGTAGTCACGACAGCAGGTAAGAAACGCGGCACGCTCATACTTTAGTACGATGCGCTCATGTCGCAGAGCGTAGCGGTACATAAGCGTGAAAAGTACTTGCGCAATGCGTCCCTTAGGACGCTATGATACCGACGTCTGCTTACGGCCTGCTTATTCTTACTTGCTGTCGTGACTACTGGGTTATTGTCATATTTTATGATACCAGGGTCAAAAGGTCTAATCCCATATGAGCTTGCTCATAAATGGGTGAAAGACCTTGGGACCCGCCCCGATATGAGCATAAAAGTGGGATGATAATCCCAC
>ENA-OYWG01000217-OYWG01000217.1-human-gut-metagenome-genome-assembly--contig:-NODE-217-length-22475-cov-7.705308_pt1 | contig 22475 bp, 18 predicted proteins | sample MGYA00244811_ERZ653398 | MGnify/ENA primary metagenome ERZ653398 (study PRJEB26926, sample SAMN06165162) | human gut metagenome | biome: ENVO:00009003; feature: ENVO:2100002; material: ENVO:00002003...
CGTCAGATGTGTATAAGAGACAGATCTGCTCCGTTTCACGGCTTTCATTCTTACTCAATGCAAAGATTATCAACAAGCATCCTGCCATCATCAACAACTTTGTACATTCTTTATAAAACAGCAAATTAGTATCAGTTACTACTCCCTGCATCACCAAAATAAAAGGGATAAACAGAGCTACCAACAAGACAACATATCCTAAAGGACGACAATATACAGGTAATAATGCTTTCATGATTAAACGTTTTAATGAGACAAAAGTAAGTAAAAAAAGATATTTTATATACATTTGCAAGCACTTTTGAACAATTTACACAAAATTTGCATGAAAATTATATTATTTTGTCATATATGACAAATCTACAGTGTCGAAATAGTGCGATTTAACGAAATATCAGAGCTTATATCCAAAGAATTTTTCGCAAAACCATACGTCTTTAACCTGAAAGCTCTTGCCGTTTAGATATTCAAGTATGCCTGAATCAGCGGTGAATTTAAAGGTGAGCTTGTACGAATAAAGCGCCTGCGTTTTCACATTGTATGCACGATTGACTTTATTTATTCCGTATTTGCCGTCACCGAGAAGTGGATAGCCAATGTGAGCAAGGTGCGCCCTTATCTGATGCGTTCTGCCTGTGATAAGGTCAACTTCGAGAAGAGCAAGGTTATCAGCCTTGTTCTCTGCAAGCACACGATACGAGGTTATCATGGTGCGACTGCCCTGAAACTTTTTGTCAGATACCCTGACGGTCTTTGTCGCCTCGTCCTTCTGGTGATAAGCTGTGAGCCGTGCAGACTTTTCCTTTGGTATGCCAACGGTTACGCAAAGATAAAGCTTTTCAAGCTCTCTGTCTTTAACTTTCTGATTAAGCACACGCAAACTTTCAGCATTTTTCGCACATATTACAATGCCGCCTGTGTTGCGGTCGATCCTGTTACAAAGGGCAGGGGCAAAGGAAAGCTCCTCGTCAGGACGATATTCACCCTTTTCATAAAGATAGTGCTGTATCCTGTTTATAAGTGTGTCCGCCGAACCGCTTTCGTCCTCATGTACCACAAGTCCGCACTTTTTGTCGCAAAGGATAATATTCTCGTCCTCGTAAATAATATTCAAAGACGTTGGCGCACTGAGAAAAGCAGGTCTGTCAGCAACTTCGCCCTCGAAAAATTCGTCATTGATGTAAAGCTGCATAACGTCACCGCAAGCAAGCCGTGTGGATATCTCACAGCGTTTGCCGTTGACCTTGATACGCTTTAGGCGCAGATATTTGTAAAGCAGATTTTTAGGCAGCTTCGGCACAGCCTTTGTGAGAAACTTGTCAACACGCTGACCTGCGTCATTTTGATTTATGGTAAATTCTCTCATGCTATACCTCAGAGCTTCACACGAGCGGAGAATCCTCCGTCAATAAGCTCGTCAAGACCGGTGCTGTCAGCACCGCTTTCACGGAGAAGCAGAAGAATTTCTGACATATCGCAGGCTTTGCCTTTACGGCGAGATATCTCCTCTTCACATTTGATAGCATATTGTAAAGGCTTTTTGTCAGCAGGGAAGTTCACATCTGAGCCTTGAGCGATGAGCCATTTGATGAAATCAACGCTGCGTTTGTCGGGCTTGAGAACGCCGTCCTGCTCCACGAGATCTGTACTTTCGATAGCAGTGAGCAGGAAAGTAAGCCCGTTGCTGTCAGTGTCGTTGTAGTCCACATCATCAGAGATGAATAAGAATTTAAGCTCTTCCAGTTCACGCTTTGAGAGGGTGTAGTTGTATTCGTCATATGATCTATTCATGTTACGTCCTCCTGAAATTATTACTATAGTGATATTATAACCTAAAGTGTGGGAGAATGCAAGAGGGGAGCGGTATTAAGTGAGGAGTGAGGAATGAGGAATGAGGAATGAGGAATGAGGAATGAGGAATGAGGAGTGAGGAATGAGGAGTGAGGAATGGGCAAAGCTGAACAGAGATGTGGACAAGCATCTAGCGTAGCGATTTTGCACAGTAGAACTTCTCCAGAACAATCTGTAGGGGCGAACAGCGTTCGCCCATGCTCAGGATTTGCTGTAAATTCAGAATTGTCGGGGAGAATTTTTTTTGCTGCCGAACCTTGTTGTTACCGTGGGTTTGTTTCTTCGACGGGCGAATGGTGTTCGCCCCTACACATACATCGAGCTGATACCGCAGGTTGAGTAACAATACCAGTCCGAAAAATCGTACATATACGCAAATTCAAAAAATATTGATAAAAAAGCCTTTACAATTAAAAATAAATGTAATATAATGATTAAAACAACTGTTCGATTGAGGAGGCATTTATGGATAAGTTTCAGCTTGTTTCAGATTATAAGCTTTCAGGTGATCAGCCCGAAGCTGTGGACGCTCTGGTAAAGGGTATCGAAAGCGGCATGAGAGAGCAGACCCTTATGGGCGTTACCGGTTCCGGCAAGACCTTTACTATGGCAAACGTTATCGCTAGGATAAACCGTCCAACGCTCGTGCTTGCCCATAATAAGATACTCGCCGCTCAGCTTTGCTCTGAGTTCAAGGAGTTTTTTCCGAACAATGCCGTGGAATATTTCGTGTCCTACTATGACTATTATCAGCCTGAAGCCTATGTGCCTAGCAAGGACGTTTATATCGAAAAGGACAGCTCCGTTAATGACGAGATAGACAAGCTTAGGCATTCTGCTACCTCCGCTATCGCTGAACGCCGTGACGTTATTATCGTTGCCAGCGTTTCATGTATCTACTCCCTTGGTGACCCTGAGGAGTATAAGTCCATGGTGGTGTCTATCCGCCGTGGTATGGAGAAATCCCGTGACAGACTTATTGCTGACCTTGTTGGTATCCAGTATGAGCGAAACGATATAAATTTTGTGAGAAACAAGTTTCGTGTCAGGGGAGATGTGGTGGAGATATTTCCTGCAAATTCTACAGACACTGCCATAAGAGTGGAGTTCTTCGGCGATGAGATAGACCGTATTACTGAAATAAACGTAGTGACCGGCGAGGTGCTTTGCTCACTTGCCCACGCTGCAATTTTCCCTGCTTCCCATTATATCGTCAGCCGTGATAAAATGCACGACGCTATCGAAGAGATCAAGCAGGAGCTTGACGAGCGTATCAAGTATTTCAAAGACAACGATATGCTTATCGAAGCTCAGCGTATCGCTCAGCGCACCAACTATGATATTGAGATGTTGGAGGAGATAGGTTTTTGCAGCGGTATTGAGAACTATTCCCGTGTGCTTGCAAGACGTCCTGCCGGCTCTACGCCGTTCACTTTGCTGGACTTTCTGCCTGAGGATTTTGTGCTTTTCGTGGACGAGTCACACGTTTCTCTGCCGCAGGTAAGAGGTATGTATGCAGGCGACAGAGCGAGAAAACAGACCCTGGTTGACTATGGCTTCCGCCTACCGTCAGCAATGGATAACAGACCGCTGACCTTTGACGAGTTCTATTCTCATATTAATCAGGCGGTTTTCGTGTCAGCTACCCCTGGACCTATCGAGCAGGAAAGGTCACAGCAGATAGTGGAGCAGGTCATAAGACCGACAGGTCTGCTTGACCCTGAGATAATCGTAAAGCCGACTGAGGGTCAGATAGAGGATTTGCTCAGCGAGATAAATATGCGCACAGCTAAAAATCAGCGTGTGCTTGTTACTACTCTTACAAAGAAAATGGCTGAGGATCTAACAAACTATCTTAAGAGCTTTGACGTAAAGGTGAGATATATGCACCACGATATCGACACTATCGAGCGTATGGAGATAATCCGTGACCTGCGTCTGGGCGAGTTTGATGTGCTCGTTGGTATCAACCTTTTGCGTGAGGGCCTTGACCTGCCTGAGGTAACTCTTGTGGCGATACTTGATGCCGATAAAGAGGGCTTCCTGCGTTCTGAAAGCGCGCTTATACAGACCATAGGCAGAGCCGCTCGAAACGCTGAGGGCAAGGTAATAATGTATGCCGACACCGTGACACGTTCAATGGAAAAGGCTATCACCGAAACGGAGCGCCGTCGTGCAATACAGATGAAATTCAACGAAGAACACGGCATAGTTCCGAAAACTATAGTCAAGGATATAAGAGATGTAATAGAAATATCCACCAAAGAAGAGGTGGAATACGAAGCAAGGCAGAAAACAAAGCTTTCAAAGCAGGAAACTGCAAAGCTCATAGAAAAGCTCACCAAGGAAATGAAAGAGGCGGCAAAGCTGCTTGAATTTGAGCACGCCGCATTCTTGCGTGATAAAATTGCGGAGTTAAAGGGTGAGAAGAAGTAGCTGAATGAGGAATGAGGAATGAGGAATGAGGAATTTGCGAATAAAAAAGAAAAAGGAGAGTAAAGTTAATAATGCCAATTAACGAGATAGTTATAAAAGGTGCAAGAGAGCATAATCTCAAAAATGTTGATGTTACCATACCGAGAGATAAGCTTGTTGTTATGACAGGTCTTTCGGGTTCGGGTAAATCTTCTCTTGCATTCGATACCATATACGCTGACGGACAAAGACGTTATGTTGAGTCACTGTCCTCCTATGCGAGAATGTTTTTGGGTCAAATGGATAAGCCTGATGTTGACAGCATCGAGGGGCTTTCCCCTGCTATATCCATAGACCAGAAAACTACTTCCAAAAATCCACGTTCTACTGTGGGTACTGTCACAGAGATATACGATTATCTCAGACTGCTTTACGCCCGTATAGGCGTGCCACATTGTCCTGTCTGCGGAAGAGAGATACGTCAGCAGACTGTTGACCAGATAGTGGATAAGATAATGGAGCTTGACGAGGGTACAAAGATTCAGCTTTTAGCTCCTATCGTCAGAGGACGCAAGGGCGAGCATACAAAAGAGCTTGACCGTGCAAGAAAGTCGGGCTATGTGAGAGTGCGTATCGACGGCATAACCTATGACCTTTCGGAAGAGATAAAAATAGAGAAAAATAAAAAGCATACTATCGAGATAGTGGTGGACAGACTTGTTATCAAGGAGGGCATAAAGTCCCGTCTTACCGACAGTATCGAAACTGTTTCTTCGCTTACAGGGGGACTTGTAGGGGTTGACGTTATCGGCGGAGAGGAAATGCTTTTCTCACAGAATTACGCCTGCCCTGAGCATGGCGTATCCATTGACGAGCTGACTCCGAGAATGTTCTCGTTCAACAATCCTTTCGGTGCTTGCGAAAAGTGTACAGGTCTGGGCGTGTTCAAGAAGATAGACCCTGAGCTTATTATCCCTAACAAAGACCTTTCCATAAGACAGGGCGCAATCAAAGCCAGTGGCTGGAACAGCCTTGAAGAAGGCTCTATCGCCATGATGTATTTCAACGCCATTTCCGAGACCTATGGCATATCCCTTGACGAGCCTGTGAAAAATCTCGACAAGGACGCTATAGACATTTTCCTTTACGGCACGCAGGGTCAGAAACTTCACCTAAAGCGTGGCAATAAGTTCTATAAGGCTGACTATCAGGCTGAATTTGAGGGCGTTATACCAAACCTTGAAAGACGTTACAAGGAATCCAACAGCGATTGGGCAAAGGCTGATATAGAAGCTTATATGAGCGATGAAAAGTGTCCTGCCTGCCATGGTGAAAGGCTGAAAAAAGAGAGCCTGAGCGTTACAGTTGGGGGAATAAATATCGCAGAGCTTTGTCATAAATCGGTGGCAAAGGCACTGGAGTTTTTTGAAAACCTTGAGATAAGCGACCGTGACAAGCTTATCGGTGAGCAGATAATAAAAGAGATAAAGTCACGCCTTGGCTTTCTCAAAAGCGTGGGACTGGAATATCTCACCCTGTCACGTTCTGCAGGTACACTCTCAGGCGGTGAGAGCCAGCGTATAAGGCTTGCAACGCAGATAGGCTCATCACTTGTGGGCGTGCTGTATATCCTTGACGAGCCGTCTATCGGTCTGCACCAGCGTGACAATGACAAGCTTATCGCAACCTTAAAACGGCTTCGTGACCTTGGCAATACCCTTATAGTGGTAGAGCATGACGAGGACACAATGCGTGCGGCAGATTTCGTGGTTGACGTTGGACCGGGAGCAGGCATACACGGGGGCGAGATAGTCTGCGCAGGAACTGTTGACGATATAATGAAGTGCAAGCGTTCTATCACAGGACAGTATCTCAGCGGTGCAAAGAAAATACCTGTCCCTGAAACACGCAGACAGGGCAACGGCAAGTATCTGAAAGTTATCGGTGCAACACAGAACAATCTGAAAAACATAGATGTTGAGATACCTCTCGGCACTTTCACCTGCGTAACAGGTGTGTCAGGTTCGGGCAAATCATCACTTGTGAACGAGATAATCTATAAGGAGCTTGCAGGCAGATTAAACCGTGCGAAAATACGCTCTGGAGCATTCAAGGAAATGCAGGGGATAGAGCATCTTGATAAGGTAATAGATATCGACCAGTCGCCAATAGGCAGAACGCCAAGGTCTAACCCTGCCACATACACAGGGGTGTTCACGGATATCAGAGAACTTTTCGCTCAGACCGCTGATGCAAAGATGAAAGGCTACGGTGCAGGACGTTTCTCATTCAACGTCAAAGGCGGAAGATGTGAAGCCTGCGAGGGCGACGGAATAATCAAGATAGAAATGCACTTTTTGCCTGACGTGTATGTGCCATGCGAAGTCTGCGGTGGTATGAGATACAACCGTGAAACGCTGGAAGTTAGATATAAGGGCAAGAACATCTATGACGTGCTTGAAATGACAGTGGAAGAGGGCGTTGAGTTTTTCAGTGCTATCCCTAAAATAAGCCGTAAGCTTGAAACATTGTATGAAGTTGGTCTTGGCTATGTGAAGATAGGGCAGGCGGCTACAACCCTTTCAGGCGGTGAAGCGCAGAGAGTCAAGCTTGCAACAGAGCTTTCAAAAAGAGCCACAGGCAGGACGATATACATTCTTGACGAGCCGACTACAGGACTTCACACGGCGGACGTACACAAGCTTATCGAGGTCTTGCAAAAGCTTGCAGACGGCGGAAACACGGTGCTTGTTATCGAGCACAATCTTGACGTCATAAAGACCGCAGACCATATCATAGACTTAGGACCTGAGGGTGGCGACGGCGGCGGAACTATCGTTTGCACAGGCACGCCTGAGGAAATTGCGGCTTGCGACAGGTCTTATACGGGACAGTATTTGAGGAAGATGCTGTAGCTGTAACAAATGAGGAGTGAGGAGTGAGGAGTGAGGAATTGGCATAGCTGACCCTTGTGGCTCTTCAGTACGAGGTAAATGTATGCACTTTGTTTGTTCTGCTATATGGTGCAGAGGGGTGCGGAAATGAAACTACCAAACTAAATAATAATCAAAGCGGTGTCAGAGAAAAAACTTTGCACCGCTTTTTTTCTATAACTCAAACAAAGCACCAGCAAAGAGCGTAGCGATTTTGCGGCAGTAGAACCTTTCCCGAATAATCTGTAGGGGCGAACAGCGTTCGCCCGTGCTCAGAACTTGTACAAATTCAGAACTGTAGGGGAGTTTTTTACGTTTGCCAAACAGCGTAATAATCAGGGTTTATTTCTTCGACGGGCGAACAGTGTTCGCCCCTACACATTATTTTAGCAAATACCGAATATAAATATCTCGGTGATGAACTTGTTTAAGCTAAAAATCAAAAATACGACTTATGGAATTTCATTCAGCTTTTTCTTTGTTATAGCCCTCGTGACGATATGCTCTGCGACCCAAACGGAAAAATTGCTCATGACCCTTGTGTGCTGCGCTCTCCATGAACTTGGTCACCTCGTACTCATGACCGCTTTCGGAAGCTCACCGCAAGAAATTGTTGTCTATGGAGGCGGTATCCGCATTACTCCTGATAATAAACAGCTGTCTAAAAATCACGAGCTTGCTGTGCTTTTCGGTGGTGCAGCAGTAAATTTTGCCCTCTGCCTGCTAACATATCTAACAAATGGTGGTGGTTTTTTCTGTCAGGTGAATTTTCTGCTTGGTGCGCTAAACCTACTGCCATTTCGCTATTTTGACGGTGGCAGGATACTCGCCTTGCTTGCCAATGGCAAGGTCTGCGAGTTTTTCAGAGCGGTGTTTATACTACTCTCAGCGGTGGCTATGATACATATGATTCTCCACGGCACCGTCAGCATTTCTTTTGCTGCAACTTTTTGTTTTATCGTCCTCTCGGAAGTCATATATTAACACTTTGCTTATTGCTTTTGTAATAAATTTTTGGTATAATAATATGAAATGCTTATGTATCTGTAGGGGCGAACAGTGTTCGCCAGTTTCACCTCACTTTGTGTATTGCTCTCGCTTTGCTGGGTGCGGTGAGATAGTACAGACATTCAATATCGGAGGATAAAACTTTGGAAGAACTGAAAAAGAAAATAGAAAAGCTGCTGCTTAAAGTGCAGCGTCCGTCAAGGTATATCGGCGGCGAGGTGGGCAGCGTTGTAAAGGATAAGGATAAGGTGGACGTGCGGTTCGCTTTCTGCTTTCCTGATACCTATGAGGTGGGTATGTCACACCTTGGCATGAAGATACTCTATGGTCTGAAAAATGCCCGTGAAAATTGGTGGTGCGAGCGTGTTTTCATGCCTGAGGAGGACTACAACAAGCTTATGCGTGAGAACGATATCCCGCTTTACGCACTGGAGAGCCTTGACCCTATAAAGGATTTTGATTTCATCGGCTTTACGCTCATGTATGAGCTTTCTTATAATAATGTGCTTGAAATGCTCGACCTTGCAGGCGTGCCGGTGCTTGCAAAGGACAGAACTGAGCTTACACCACTTGTTATCGCAGGCGGTCCGTGTGCCTGCAACCCTGAGCCTATGGCTGACTTTTTCGACCTGTTCATACTGGGCGAGGGCGAAGAGGTAAACGTGGAGCTTCTTGAACTTTATGAGAGAATGAAGCCTTTGAAGCCTACTAAGCAGGAGTTTCTAAGAGAAGCCGCAAAGCTGGAGGGTGTTTATGTTCCGTCATTCTATGACGTGGATTACAATGAGGACGGTACTGTGAAGTCTATCACGCCAAACGTCCCTGAGGCACCTGCTAGGGTCAAAAAGCGTGTTATAAAGGACTTTGATAAGGTATATTACCCTGAGGGCTTTGTTGTGCCGTTCACTCAGATAGTCCATGACAGAGCGGTGGTTGAGGTACTGAGAGGGTGCATAAGAGGCTGTCGATTCTGTCAGGCAGGCTTTATCTACCGCCCGTTCAGAGAGAAAAGCATCGACACCATAAAGAACGAAACTAAGTCACTTTGCGAGCAGACAGGCTATGAGGAAGTTTCTCTTTCGTCACTGTCAACAAGCGACTATACAGAGATAAACAAGCTTTTGGAAAATCTTGTGGAATACACTGACGGAGAGCAGATAAACCTTTCACTGCCTTCGTTGAGAATAGATAATTTCAGCGAAGAGCTTTTGGAGAAAATAAAGTCTGTAAGAAAAAGCGGTCTGACCTTTGCTCCTGAAGCAGGCACACAACGGCTTCGTGACGTCATAAACAAAAACATAACCGAAGAGGAGATAATGCGTACCTGTCGCACTGCCTTTGAGGGCGGATACAGCACTGTAAAGCTTTATTTCATGCTTGGTCTGCCAGAGGAAACGTTGGAAGACGTTGAGGGTATCGCAAAGCTTGCGCAGAAAGTTCTTGACCTTTATTACGAAACGCCAAAAGAAAAGCGTGGCAAGAGCGTGCAGATATCAGTTTCTACTGCAACATTCGTACCAAAGCCTTTTACTCCGTTCGAGTTCGAGCCACAGGCAACTCCCGAGGAGATAAAAGAGAAACAGGAACACCTTTTCAAAAGTCTTACAAGCCGCAAGATACGCCTTAGCACTCACCAATCCTATACATCTATATTGGAAGCAGTTCTTGCAAGGGGTGACAGACGTCTTGGTAAGGCGATATACACCGCATGGAAAAAGGGTTGCTATCTTGACGGCTGGGACGAGCATTTCAAGGCTGACAAGTGGCAGGAAGCATTTGAGGAGTGCGGGCTTGATACAAGCTTCTATGCTCACCGCAGACGTTCTTATGACGAGATAGCGCCGTGGTCGCACCTTGATTATCTTGTGAGCCACGAGTTTTTCGTTCGTGAGAACAAGAAAGCACATCAGGCAGTGACTACACGAAACTGCAAAGAGGGCTGTTCAGGCTGTGGCATAAAATGCGAATACGGAGGTGTTTACTGTGGCAAACGCTGAGCCGAAGAATGTAAATCTCCGTTTGGAGAGATTTGAATACAGAGCGGTATTTTCAAAAACAGGCAGGGCGAAATACATTTCTCATCTTGACCTTATGAGAGCCTTTCAGCGAGTGTTCAAAAGGGCGCACCTGCCAATATGGCACACTCAGGGATTCAACCCTCATGTGTATATAATGTTCCCACTGGCGTTGCCACTTGGCACTGACAGCAGGGTAGAGATAATGGACTTTGCTCTCACTGAGGATATCCCATACAGCGAGGTTTTGGAGAGAATGAACGCACAAACGCCTGTTGGTCTGGAGATAGTGAGCGTTTCAAAGCCTGAGCATAAGCATACCGATATTACAGCGGCGGAGTATGTGGCAAGGCTGAAAACAGATAAGAGCGTACATGAAGTGGCGGAGCTTTTTGGCAAGTTCATAGCACTTGACAAGATAGAGATAGAAAAGCGAACCAAGAAAAAGACTATCAATCTTGTGGATATAAAGCCACATATCACAGTGCTTGACAGCAAAGAGCTAGAGGACAGCTTTGAGGTGACATTAAGGCTGCCGTGTGGAAGCTCCTTCAATCTTAATGTGAACGTAGTCATAGACACGTTCTGTGAGCGTTATGGTATAGAAATATCGGAAATTTATACAGAACGTACAAAAATACTCATGGCAAATGGCGAAAATTTTATATAAATATCCTTGCAAAAGGTTTTGAGATATGGTATAATATTAAAGCATTTGAATTACCGTCGGTTCTTCCGACGAGAGTTAATGCCACGCCTTTGAACGAAAGGCACGACATTAAAGCGGGCAGTCCTCTGGCTTTGCAGCGATAGCTGCCATAAAGCGAATGAATGTCTGAAAATATTAAGGAGGAATTTAAAGTGGACGCTTTAAAGCAGATTTCTAATTCAAGCCTTAAATCCGAGGCACCTGTTATCAATGTTGGTGATACAGTAAAGGTACACGTAAGAATTACAGAGGGTGACAAGTCCAGAATCCAGGTATTCGAGGGCACAGTTATCGCTAAGAAGCACGGTGGAATCCACGAGACATTCACAGTTCGTAGAGTAGCTCACGGCTGTGGAATCGAGAGAGTTTTCCCTGTTCATTCACCTGTAGTTGAAAAGGTAGAGGTTGTACGCAGCGGTAAGGTTCGCCGTGCTAAGCTCTATTATCTCCGTGACAGAGTTGGTAAGGCAGCTAAGGTCAAGGAAGCTATCAGATAATTCTTTCTATAAAAAACGAGTCGGCTTTGGTCGGCTCTTTTTTTTATATCCACGACTGAGTTGTTCGCACGATATACGGTAGGGGCGAACAGCGTTCGCCTGCATATATCGCCCGACAATTTTATGATATTCGTACATTCGTTATATTTTCACAAACCATGTAGGGCGTCGTCCCTACAGTTCTGAATTTGTACAAGTTCTGAGCATGGGCGAACACTGTTCGCCCCTACAGATTATTTGGGATAGTTTGTCTTGCCGCAAAATCACATGACATTTCACCGTCACATTGCACAAAATATCAGCACTTGATTTGTGCAAACAAATGATTTATATTTTAATTTGGCAACATTTCTGCAATTGTTGCATTTTTTATGCAACAAAACGCCCTTTTTTCTGGATAAGTAGAGGGGGATAATTTCCTCTGCTTCACAGAGAAAGGACGATAAAAATGGCAAAGAATTTTCACACAGACAACAAAGCGTTCATGCTTTACAAAGACTGGGAGGACATTTTTCAGGCGCTTGACAGCAGCGAAGAGATAGGCGAGCTTGTCATGGCGCTGTTTGCTTATGCAAAGAGGGGAGAAACACCAAAGCTGTCAGGCGGAACAAAGATAGCGTTTCTTATGATGAGGGCTGCTATCGAGCGTGACGGCATTGCATGGGAAGAGATGTGTGCTCAAAGGAGCGAGTGCGGTAAAAAGGGCGGCAGACCTAAAAAGTCTGATGAGCCAGGGAATACTGATGAAAAAGCTGAGCAGACAGCTGCATCAGCAGATAATGCAGAAGAAAAACCTCAGGGTATAAATGATACCGCAGAAAAACCAAAAGCTTTTTCACAAACCAAAAGGTTTTCAGAAAAAGCAAAAAAAGCTGATAAAGATATAGATAAAGACAAAGATACAGATAAAGATATAGATAAAGACAAAGATAAAGCTATAGATAAAGAGAAAAAGAAAGACACAGATGTGGCAAAGTCAGTCGTCAGGTCTTTCGGCACACACAAAAATATAATGCTCACATCAGAGCAGTATAACGAGCTTGAAAGCAGGTGTCGGTCTGTCGGTCTGTCTTTAGAGAGCTATATATCTAAATTATCTCAATGGCTGTTTACCAAGGGCAGGCACTGCACAGACCCATACCGCATAATCTCAGGCTGGCTTGACAATGATTCAAAGAGAAAGACTGCGGCAAAGCCCAAAGAAAGACAAGGCTGCGATCTGTCGTGGTATGATGACTTTGCCATGAATTTTGATCTGTCAAAGTTTTTTTAGGCAATATCAAAAAGAAATTTATCTCACCCCCTTGTAATTTGTTTTGAAATTTGATATAATAAATCTATATGAGTATTTGACGGCTTTTGCCGCCTTTGGATAAAGGATCGAGGCTTTTATGGACGATAATAAAAAATTCGGCGACGTTTCTCAGGAGGATATTGACAAGGCTAAAAAAGCCGCCCCTGATGACCTAAAGGAAAAACAGCCCGTGAATGTTATGGACGAGGTCTTTGAATGGGCTGAATCTTTCGTGTTCGCTATGTTTGTGGTGATCCTGATATTTACTTTTTTCTTCAGGATAGTTCTTGTTCAGGGCCCTTCTATGCGTGAGACCTTGCAGGATCAGGACAGACTTATAATCACTCACATAAATTATACACCCCAAAAGGGCGATATTGTTGTTATCAACAGCGAAAAGCTCGGCAAAACTATCATCAAGCGTGTTATCGGCACCGGTGGGGATAAGGTTGTCGTTGATTATAATAACAATACTGTTACCGTCAACGGTAAGGTGATCTCAAATGACAATATCAGGGAAGCTATGTATAACACTAATCTCTTTGATGAGGAATATGAAGTGGAAGAAAATGTTTTTGAGTATGACGTGCCTGAGGACAAGCTGTTCGTCATGGGCGATAACAGAAATAATTCCACAGACAGCAGAAGGATAGGCTTTATCGACCCATCTGACGTGCTTGGTAAGGCAGTTTTAAGGCTTTATCCATTTGACAGCTTTGGTAAGGTAAGTTGAAAAAGCAGGGTAAAAGAGCTGTTGATAATCTGTTCGACTTTCTTGAGATCATAGTCATGGCAATGTTCGTGGTCGTGCTTGTTTTTACTTTTGTGTTTAGAACAGTGAATGTACAAGGACAGTCAATGCAGGACACTCTTTTTGAAAATGATTCTCTTGTTATATCAAAACTGCTTTATACGCCAAAGCAGGGGGATATAGTTGTGGTCAACTCGTCTGTTCTTGACAATAGGATAATCAAGCGTATCATTGCCGTAGAAGGGCAAAAGGTCGAGATAGACAACAAGTCGGCTACAGTCAAGGTCAACGGAGCAGTGCTTGATGAGAGCTATATCAAGTGCGACGGCAGCTTTGATGACGAGTATTTTGATAAAAGATACTATAATAAAGAAAGTGAAGTTTATGAATATGAAGTGCCTGCGGGATGTTGCTTTGTAATGGGCGACAACCGAAATCATTCCACAGACAGCCGTGTAATAGGATATGTGCCTTATGACGAGATAGTTGGCAGAGTTCTGTTTCGATTTGCGGCAGGCAATGATGAGGGCGTTGGTAAGGTAGATTGAGTTAGAGTAAGGAGGAAGATATGAGCGAAGTATCTCACGTTCAGTGGTTTCCTGGACATATGGCAAAAACACGCCGCATAATGGCGTCAAACTTAAAGCTTGTGGACGCAGTTGTGGAAATAACTGACGCTCGTATCCCGTTTTCAAGCAGAAACCCTGAAATGAAGCGTATCGTAGGCTCAAAGCCAAGGCTTGTGCTTCTAAACAAGGCTGATTCAGCCGACCCTGAGGTAACGGCAATGTGGCTTGACTATTATGCAAAACAGGGAATAACTGCTCTTGCTACAGATTGTCGGAGCGGCAAGAACGTAAGCAAGTTTTATGGAAAGCTCAAAGAGCTTTTAAAGGACGATATTGAGAAATGGAATGCCAAGGGTATGTCTGGCAGACCAATAAGAATAATGATAGTCGGTATACCGAACGTCGGCAAGTCGTCATTTATAAACAGACTTGCAGGGTCAAGGCTTGCAAAAGTCGAGGACAGACCAGGCGTTACAAGAGGTAAACAGTGGGTGAAGCTTGACGAGGGCTTTGAACTTTTGGATATGCCGGGTGTGCTGTGGCCAAAGTTTGAGGATAAGCTTGTTGGCGAAAGGCTCGCATTTACAGGTGCAGTCAAGGACGACATCATGGACATGGAATATCTTGCCTGCCGTCTGCTGGAGTTTTTGAAAGAGAACTATCCTGAGCTTATCGAGAAACGCTACGGTATCAGGACAGATGATATAGAGCCTGCTGACGAGGAAACTATCGGCTGTGTGGTAGGCTTTGAGCTTCTTGAAAGAATAGGCAGAAAGCGTGGCTTTTTAGTTTCTGGCGGAGAGATAAATACCGAAAGGGCAGCCATTACGGTTATGGACGAGTTCAGAAACGGCACTCTCGGCAGACTTACTCTTGAAAAGCCAAAGGGGTATTGATATGACGCTCAGTGAGTTTGACAACGAGATAAGAAAAGATCATAACGTGGTGTGCGGCTGCGACGAAGCTGGCAGAGGTCCTCTTGCAGGAGATGTGTTTGCGGCGGCTGTGATATTTGATAAGAACACTGTTATAGAGGGGATAAACGACAGCAAAAAGCTCACGGCGAAAAAGCGTGAGGAGCTTTTTGATGAGATAATGGAAAAAGCAGTTGACTTTTCTATACAGACCGCAACAGTGGAAGAGATAGAGGATATAAATATACTTAACGCCGCAATGCTTGCAATGAAAAGAGCGGTGGAGGATATGGACACAAAGCCTGACGTCTGCCTTATAGACGGGAACAAGACCCCTGAGGGGCTTGAATGTCCAGCCATAGCGGTGGTAAAAGGAGATGCCAAAAGTCAGGCAGTGGCGGCGGCTTCAATTCTTGCAAAGGTCGCAAGGGACAGGTATATGGAGCAAATGGCTGAACAATATCCTGAGTATCGGTTTGAGAAGCATAAGGGCTATGGCACAAAGCTCCACTATCAGATGATAGACCAGTATGGACCATGCGGGATACATAGAATGAGTTTTCTCAAAAAGTATTATGCAAAGAAAAATGGGCATTGACCATACCCAGCGCCGAAAGGCGGGCAATATCGGGGAGGACGCAGTTTGCGGCTTTCTTGTAAGACACGGGTATGAGATAATAAAGAGAAATTTTACCGTCAGAGGCGGTGAAATAGATATAATCGCAGAGAAAGCGGATATCATAGCTTTCGTGGAGGTTAAAACTAGGGAGCATGGCTCTCTTACCTCCGCTGAAGAGGCTGTCGATCCGGTCAAGCAGCGGCGTATCGTTCAGACAGCACAGGCTTTTTGTAAGGGGATTTTAGAGCCTGTGTGCTGTCGGTTCGATGTTGCGGCGGTGGAGCTGGAGAACGGCAGAGTCAAAAAGCTAAGATATTATGTGAACGCTTTTGATGCAAGTATGAAATAAAGACCATGGGTCGGATATGCCGAACGAACTGTGTCTGTAGGGGCGAACACTGTTCGCCCGTGACGTGGAATGTTAGACGTTATCTGAACAAATGGTCTGTAAATAGCCGACACCTGTCGGACATCTAAAACAAGAAGGGTTGTTGTTTATGTTTTACAAAAGTACAAGAAACAGCGAAGTAAAGGTTTCGTCTGCACAGGCGATAGCACAGGGCATTTCTGAGGACGGCGGTCTTTTCGTTCCGTCTGAGATACCTGCCATAACACTTGATGATATCAAGGCTCTTGGCGAAAAAAGCTACGCTGAGAGAGCATTTTTCGTTTTCTCAAAGTACCTCACAGATTTCACAGAGGCTGAGATACGCTACTGTGTAGAGGGTGCTTACAACACAAAGAATTTCGACACAGACAATATTGCAGAGCTTGCTCACCTTTTTGACGGCACTTATATGCTTGAACTGTGGCATGGTCCAACTTGTGCATTTAAGGATATGGCTCTCCAGATACTTCCATACCTGCTCACAACTTCTATCAAGAAGCTTGGCGTTGACAAGAAGGTAGTTATCCTCGTTGCTACTTCAGGCGATACAGGAAAGGCTGCTCTCGAGGGCTTCAAGGACGTTGAGGGTACAGAGATACTGGTGTTCTATCCAGAGGACGGCGTTTCAGCTATGCAGAAAAAGCAGATGACAACTCAGGAGGGCGGCAACGTCGGCGTTTGCGCTATCAAGGGCAACTTTGACGACGCTCAGACAGGTGTTAAGACTATCTTCACAAGCAAGGAAACTGCTGACAAGCTTGCTGAGAACGGCATGATGTTCTCCTCTGCAAACTCTATCAACTGGGGCAGACTTGCACCACAGATAATCTACTATGTATCTACATACGCTCAGCTTGTTGCTGATGGCGAGATCGAGCTTGGCGACAAGATAAATATAGTTGTTCCAACAGGCAACTTCGGTAATATCCTTGCAGGCTACTATGCAAAGCATATGGGTGTTCCTGTTAATAAGCTTATCTGCGCTTCAAACGCAAATAACGTCCTCACAGACTTTATAAAGACAGGTATTTATGACAGAAATCGTCCGTTCCATACAACTATCTCTCCTTCAATGGATATCCTTATCTCTTCAAACCTTGAAAGACTTCTTTATCACCTCAGCGGCTCTGATGACGCTCAGATAAGAGAGTGGTTCGGCAGCCTTTCCAAGACTGGCAGATATGAGGTAACAGACGAAGTGAAGAAGGCTATTGCTGACGAGTTCTATGCAGGTTGCTGCGACGATGAGCAGACAAAGGCTTGCATCAAGGAGATCTATGACGAGTATTCATACACTTGCGACACTCACACAGCCGTTGCAGTGAAGGTGTACAAGGACTATGCGGCTGCTACAGGCGACAAGACAAAGACTGTTATCGCTTCAACAGCAAGCCCATATAAGTTCTCAGGCTCAGTTCTTGCAGCTATCGGTAAGGACACGAATGCCGATGAGTTCGGTCTTGTTGACGAGCTTGCCGAGGTTTCAAAGATACCTGTTCCTGCTTCACTTGCTGCGCTTAAGGATAAGGAAGTAAGATTCACAAAGGTCATCGACAAGGCTGATATGAAGGACTACATCTACTCAGCTCTGGGTATTTGATATGTACCCGTCCGACTATTGTCGGGCGGAGGTCAGCGCACAGCGTATGTCCACTGACCATGGCGAGGGGAATTAGCCTCTTGCCTTGAATGTCTTGCACTCTGTTTCGTCACAGCAGTTAGGATCGGTGCAGGTACAACCTACATTGATCTTGCCTGCGGTACATTCGCAGTTGTTGCTGTTGTAAACGCAGTTGTCTACGTTGCAGTGGATACCGTAAATTCTATCCTTCTCCATTTGTACATCGCTCCTTCTGCAGCTTTTTGCTGCAAAAGTAGTATGTGCATGAGTGGTCGGGATAATACATGAAGTTTCTGGAATGGAGGAAAAACCGTGAGCCTATTTGCCATTGCCGACTTGCATTTGTCGCTGGGTACAGATAAACCAATGGATATATTCGGTGGCTGGTCTGACTATGTGACAAAGCTTGAAACAAACTGGCAGAACAAAGTTCGTCCTGAGGACACTGTGGTGATACCAGGTGATATCTCTTGGGGAATGAATTTTGAGCAGTCGAAAAAAGACTTCGAGTTCATAAATAAGCTCAACGGCAGAAAAATAATATCCAAGGGCAATCATGATTATTGGTGGAACACCAAGAACAAAATGGATAAATTTTTCGCAGAAAACGGTTTTGATACCATAAATATCCTGCATAATAATCATTACAGCTATGAGGGCTACGGCATATGCGGAACGAGAGGCTGGATAAGCGATAACGGCGAGCCTGCGGATCAGAAGGTCCTGGCAAGGGAAGCAGGCAGACTTGCACTCTCTATCGAGTCTGCGCAAAAGGCAGGCTTAGAGCCTGTGGTGTTTTTGCATTATCCGCCGCTTTTCGGCAATAGCTGCAATTATGATATGCTTGAAGTGCTTCATAAATACGGCATAAAAAAGTGTTTTTACGGACACCTTCACGGAAGAGCCCACGCTTATGCAATAAACGGCACTCGTGACGGAGTGGAATATCGGCTTATAGCTAGTGATTTCTTGCATTTTGACCCACTTGATATAACGAAAATTGTGCAAAGTGACAATTTATAAAAAAATGCTGGAAATGACAATATATTTGTGCTATAATGTATAAGATACATTTATATAATGGAGGAATAATAAATGAGTTTAAAAGCTACAAACAATGTTGAAACCAATAAGTACGAGCTTGAGATCGAGATCTCTGCTGAGGATTTTGAGGCTGCAATAGAGAAAGCTTATCTTAAAGCAAGAAAGAATATCGCTATGCCTGGCTTCCGTAAGGGCAAGGCTCCTAGAAAGCTTATCGAAAAGGAATATGGCGAGCAGGTATTTTTTGAGGACGCTGTAAATCTTCTGTACGCTCCTGTTGTAAACGGTGCAGTTGAAGAGTCCGGTCTGGAACTTGTTACTCGCCCAGAGGTAGAGGTAACTGAGATCAGCAAGGAAAACGGCGTAAAGCTCAAGGCAACTTGCATCACAAAGCCTGAGGTTGAAGTTAAGGACTATAAGGGTATAGAAGTTGAAAAAGTTGTCAATCCTGTAACTGATGAGGATATCAACAAGCAGCTTGACGCTCTCAGAGAGAAGAACGTAACAGTTGAAACTGTTGACGACAGAGCTGCTGAGAACGGTGACGACGTTGTTATCGACTTCGAGGGCTTTAAGGACGATGTTGCTTTTGAGGGCGGCAAGGCAGAGGATTTCACACTGTCACTTGGAAGCGGTCAGTTCATTCCTGGCTTTGAGGATCAGATCGTTGGTCACAATGCCGGTGAGGATTTCGACATCAACGTAACATTCCCTGATGAGTATCAGGTAAAGGAACTTGCAGGCGCACCTGCTGTATTCAAGATCAAGCTCAAGAGCATATCAAAGAAGGTTATGCCTGAGCTGGACGATGATATGGTAAAGGATTCAACAGAGTTCGATACAGTTGACGAATACAAGGCTGACGTTAAGAAGAAGCTTGAGGAAGCTAACGAGAAGCACGCTGATTCTGAGGTAGAGGCTAAGATATTCGATAAGGTCATCGAGAACATGACAGCTGAGATCCCACAGGTCATGTTTGACAACAGAGTAAACGAGATGATCAGCGAGCTGGAGCAGAGACTTGCACCACAGGGCATCTCACTTGATCTCTATATGCAGTATACAGGTCAGACTATCGACACTGTAAAGAAGGCATATGCTGAGCAGGCTGAGAAGCAGGTCAAGCTCAGACTTGCACTTGAAAAGATCGCAAAGCTTGAGAATATCGAGGTAACTGAGGACGAGCTCAAGGCTGAGTTCGATAAGCTTGCTGAGGCTTACAAGCTTGACGTTGACCAGATCAAGCAGTTTATCCATGATGACGACCTTAAGAAGGATATTGCAGTTGGCAAGGCTGTTGACCTTATCAAGGACGCAGCAGTTATAAAGTAAGATAATTTATGCTTTCGCCCGCATGACCTTATGCGGGCGAAAATAGATTAAGGAGGCAATTTTATGGCATTGGTACCTTATGTAGTGGAACAGACAAGCAGAGGCGAGAGAAGCTATGACATTTATTCCCGCCTGCTCAATGACAGAATAATCATGCTCTGCGACCAGATAGACGACGCAGTGGCAAGCGTAGTAGTGGCACAGTTGCTTTATCTTGAGGGACAGGATCCTGAAAAGGATATCGACCTTTATATAAACAGCCCTGGAGGAGTTATCACTGCCGGCATGGCTATCTATGATACTATCCAGTATATCAAGTGTGACGTGTCAACTATATGCATGGGTATGGCTGCTTCAATGGGTTCATTCCTGCTTTCAAGCGGCACAAAGGGTAAGAGATTTGCTCTGCCAAACAGTGAGATACTCATTCATCAGCCTCTTATCGCAGGCGGCGGAATTTCTGGTCAGTGTACAGATATCAAGATACATTCTGACCACATGGTAAAGACCAGAGAGAAGCTCAACAGGATACTTGCCCAGAACACAGGCAAGCCTATCGAGCAGATCAACATCGACACTGAGCGTGACAATTATATGACAGCTCAGGAGGCTCTTGAATACGGTCTTATCGACAAGGTAATAACTAACAGATAGGTTCGGTGAAATAAATGGCTAATGATACAATAAGAAAATGCTCGTTCTGCGGCAAGCCTGAGGACAAGGTTAGAACACTTTTTTCAGCAGGCACGAGCCACATTTGTGACGAGTGTGTACTTTATTGCTATAATGTTCTGGCTGAGCAGGAGGGACTTCCTACAACTAAGCAGCGTGGCAAGGGTAAAAATTCAGCTGACAGCGGCATAACCCTTAAGAAGCCTGCAGAGATAAAGGCAGTTCTTGATGAGTATGTTATCGGGCAGGAGGAAGCAAAGATAGCGCTTTCTGTTGCGGTATACAATCATTACAAGAGAATTTTGTCACTTAATGACGATGATGACGTAGAGATACAGAAAAGTAACGTTTTGCTTCTTGGACCAACAGGAACAGGAAAGACTTTGCTTGCACAGACTTTGGCAAGGCTTCTGAACGTGCCTTTTGCTATTGCTGACGCTACTACGCTCACAGAGGCAGGCTATGTAGGCGACGATGTTGAAAACGTGCTTACAAGGCTTATTCAGGCGGCAGATTATAATGTTGAAGCGGCTCAGAACGGTATTATTTATATCGACGAGATAGATAAGATATCAAGAAAATCGGAGAACGTTTCTATCACAAGAGATGTAAGCGGTGAGGGCGTACAGCAGGCACTTCTTAAAATAGTAGAGGGCTGTGTGTCCAATGTGCCTCCACAGGGTGGAAGAAAGCACCCACATCAGGAGTTCATACAGATAGATACGAAGAATATTTTGTTTATCTGCGGAGGAGCTTTTGAGGGACTTGACAGTGTTATCAAGAAGCGTACAGAGTCATCATCACTTGGTTTTGGCGGAAAGGTCAAGAGCAAAGAGGACGATAACAATGTGATGAAGAGAGTAGTACCGCACGATCTTGTTAAGTTCGGCATCGTGCCTGAGCTTGTGGGCAGACTTCCTGTTATCACGGTTCTTGACGAGCTTGACGAGGACGCACTTTGCAGGATATTGACAGAGCCAAAGAACTCCCTTATCAAGCAATACACGAAGCTTTTCAAGCTTGACAACATCGATTTTGAGATCACAGAGGACGCAAAGCGAGAGATTGCCAAGAGGACTATTGAAGAAAAGACAGGAGCAAGAGGACTTAGGGCGATAGTTGAGAAGATACTCACAAAGCTCATGTTTGAAGCGCCATCTGATGATGAGATAGTTGGCATAAAGATAACGGCTGAATGTGTTCGTGGCGAAGCAGAGCCTGAGATAACTCGTGCGGTAAGTTCGGCCAGAAAAAAATAATAGTACAAATCTTTGTACAGATAAATGAGAGGTGGAGTATTCTGCCTCTTTTTTTTGTTGCATTTCTGCGTTATCCGCACATTATTTATTTGTTTAACAAACCTTGTAGGGGCTGGCGCCCTCGACAGCCCGCTTTTTGGACGTTACATCTTGTGATTTATTACACAAACTTTGAGAAAACGCACAATTTGTGGTAGGGACGAGCATTGTTCGCTCGTTTCGGTCGCTTGCATAAATTTGTCACAATCAAAAAAAATTGACACTTCGATATCGGGACGTCGGGGGCGCCGTCCCCTACACAAAAGTTCTACTGCCGCAAAATCGCTTCGCTCTTTGCGGACTTCACCATGTGCAGGAGGAAAGTATAAGCGGTGCAGGTTTAGTTCTTCGATTTTTGTCTTGTAAAAGAAGAAAATTTGTTTTTCTTCTTTTTCCCTCTGCACCGCTTAGTAGGCTTGCGCCTATTGAGGCTCTGCCTCAAGCTCCGCTAGGGGCTTTGCCCCCAGACCCCCACAATGGGTTTCACCCCTTGACCCTGACCAGGGGCGTGCCCCTGGACCTTTTGCTCGCTTCGCTCGGTGTTG
>ENA-OYWG01000219-OYWG01000219.1-human-gut-metagenome-genome-assembly--contig:-NODE-219-length-22255-cov-11.602162_pt1 | contig 22255 bp, 12 predicted proteins | sample MGYA00244811_ERZ653398 | MGnify/ENA primary metagenome ERZ653398 (study PRJEB26926, sample SAMN06165162) | human gut metagenome | biome: ENVO:00009003; feature: ENVO:2100002; material: ENVO:00002003...
CGGTGAAATGTATTCAGACCGACAATGGATTTGAATTTACTAACCGCTTTTCGCCAAGCAAAAGAGACAAGAAAACGCTGTTTGAGAATACGCTCTCACAACTTGGCATTGAACACAAACTCATTCGTCCATATACGCCTAGGCACAATGGCAAAGTAGAGCGCAGTCACCGAGAAGATCACAACAAATTCTATTCGTGTCATAGGTTTTATTCCTGCGACGACTTAAACGTGCAGCTAGCTGCACGTTTAAGTCGAACAAACAACCGTCCTATGCGTCCCCTCAAATGGTTTTCGCCTATCGAGTTTCTTAATGATAGTGTCCAATATGATTGACAAACCTACAGATTTCTAGCCATGTTCATATCCTGTGCCTTATCATTTTACAAACAACACGCTGAACCAAAAAAGAAAAGCAGATTATTATGCATAAGAGGTATAATAAATTAGTTCTTATCATTTATAAATAAGCGTTTTGTCATTTTAATGAGTATGTAAATTGTGGAATGTTCAATAAACATGGTTTTGAATTGTATGAAACTGTTTCAATAGTATTAGGATTGTTGGGTGCACATTGATTAAAATTGTTCACGTATTATGGCATCAGCTTTTGGTAATGCATATTTCAATAATTGGTCAGATACTGTAATCACATTTGAAGGTATTTCGCTATAGTGTTTGCTCCACATCGCAGGCAACACCATTATTCTATGTGATCTACCATTTTCTATCAAGTAGTGTTTCTGCTCACGGGCTTCAATAATATAATCTGAACCAAGAGCTTTTAATGGAGCAAGTAATTTTTCTTGATCTTCATAGGATAAAGGTGCAGGAAGGACAGATTGTTGACACCAATCTAATAATTGTAATGCTGCAAACCTATCCAAGTTATTTTGTACTCTCTGATTCCAAAAATGCATCAAACATTCGTGACAGGCACTATCACACTTTGCCGGACACTCACTTAGTACATTTCTGATTTCAGCCATTAATTCCTCAGTGCGATCAGCTAATGCAGAACAGTAACCCGCACCGCTTGACAGACTGTCAAATAAGAAAACATCAACAAAGGCTTTTTCCTGTGCATTATCGTAACGCAAACGATAACCGCTTCGTATTTCATTGAATTCGATGTCCAAAAGGCGGCCGCCTGCAAGTGTCATTGCTTCTGCCATAGTCTGACCTGCTCTGTGAATCCATAACTCTTGGGGATCAACATTAATTTTATCATATGGTAATGCTATCTCATACACGACCATATCTGTTCTGAATTGACTTCCTAAATAAGTATTGGTAATTTGTGAAGCAGGATGGCGGCAATAAAAGTTGTTATGTGGATGCACGAAAGGCTTGAACAATTTTGAAAGTGGAGCAGGATCATCACCTGGAACAGCAGCTCCACATTCTTTACATACCATGAAGCCTTTTAATTTAGGCCCTTTGTTCACTATAATAATTGGATCATCGTCACGCTTTGAATATCTTAGATTATCATATGATTTTACATCTATCATTTCCTCTTCTGAAGGTGTAATAGAATAGCTTGGGTTTTCAGCATATGAAATATCATCGTCATCATCATTTTCACTTTGCTTTCTACCATTAACCGGTGCAAATCCCCATGGTTTCAAAATAAACTTTTGTTGGATGTTGTCATTTCCGCAGAATGGACATTTTTTCACCGGTGAAAGTCCCATCCAGTTACATGACTGTTCTTCGCAGATATAAAGTGTCCTGTAATAATCAGTACTTGAAAAATAAGGCCGAGCCGGATGCTCTTGCTCTCCAGGTTTGAATTTGGAATGGAAGCTGTAAATACCACCTGATTTATACACGTCTTTATTTATTACAATTATTCTGCCTGGAGCATATTCACTAATTGCCATATCCAAAGAACGATCCGGTTTTTGAATGATTTTCTTCCCATATTCGTCTTCAACATAAAATCCAATAACATCCTTCGGAAACGAATATGTTGGAAAAATACCTTCTTCTAAGAGTGTATCAAGAACTGTCTTTGATGAATCACCACTACTTTTATAATTCTCGGGGAAACTTTCAACTTTATGCTTCAGAGCCTCCATCTCTTCCAAAAATTTATTCTTGTATTGGTTAAAATCAAAATCAACACCGTCTGGAATCAGTGTGGCCATATCAAAATCCTCAGCTTGCTTACTGAGTATGTAATCTGAGAATTGTGAATACCATTGTGTATAGAATTTATCTATCTCTTGCTGATCAGCGCCGCTGTAAATGCTATCAAAAAATTCGGTGATTAGCATAACATTAAAATGTCTTGAAACCAATTTTGCGTTATGAACATCTATCCACGGTGTACGAGGTTCTCCTGAAATGATTTTTTCAGGGTTATGGAAGTAATAACTGTCATGTGGACGATTATCCGCATAAGTTACAATTGTGGATATGGCGGCACTTTTTCGTCCAGCACGGCCAGCTCTTTGTTGATAATTTTCCCTCATTGGTGGAATATTTCTTAATCCGACCGCTGTGAGAGAACCAATATCAATACCAACTTCCATTGTTGTTGTGCAACTGAGTATATCAACGGGGTGGTCATTATTTACATGAACATTTTGGAAACGCATCTCGAAGTCTTCGGTCGTAGACCAAGTTTTATCTCGTTGATCCTTATGTGATAATTGTGCAGTATGCTCCTCCGTGTTAATGCGAGTCATAAGTGCCTGTGAATCACCATTTATGGCTTTAAGGACAGGAGAACGCCAAAAATCAATACCCTTGAAATCGTCCTTGTTCATTAGACGGGGTTCGCCCTTACCGCAATGTGCACATTTTCCCCATACTGTATATGGGAATACTCCACTACACCGAGGACATTTATACCATTCGTGATCTGTATCATAGTGAAGAGTAATCATCTCCATATTCAAATAATATGTAGAGGAGTTAGTTCCTTTAGCAAGATATGAACTAAGTTGTTTAGTAATAATTTTAATTTGTTCTGTTGTGTATCCATGTTCTGATAGGAGAGACTTTATTCTTGTTGGAAGAACGGTGTCGTCTTCCACGCCTAATCGTTGCCTGTATGAGGTTAAGACTCTACGAGTAGAATCTAGTATATCAGAACCGATAGCATACTCAGATGTCATGATTTCCATTGCCCATGCTGCAAATAAAATCCTAAACTCTTCTATTGTCATGGATATACTTGCCTCATCAAATGCCTCCTCAATATCTTCAAAAGAATCATCGATATCACAAGGCTCAACCCAACATAATCCTGCGTCAGTCAACGACCGGAAGTTACTACACAGCTGTCGCAGTAAATGTTCATTATATTGCTCTGGTTTATGGCTAAAATATTTTTTTGACATCTTGTCATATTTTAATAAATCACCTCTTTTTTTGTAGCGTTCTTCCATTTTTGCTAAATCATTAAGCAAATCTTTTTCGTTATTGCCATAAAAGAACCTTAAGCCATTCTGATACGCTACCTTTAAAAAGAAAGTATACAGCAAAGACATGGTGGGCTCTTCATCGTTTGACGCTGCCCATTCCTGCAATTCCTTGGCAGCAACTGTTAGTGCTTTCTTCATAGCATCCTCATCAGCGGCTCTTGTCAAATCTCTTGCGAGAATGGCAGCTCTTTGTCTGCTATCAGAGAAAAGAAGTACTTTACGCCCTTGATTGATAAGGTCGGCGTACTTAGGAACCGGTGGCTGAACATAAAACTGCTCAGATACAATATTGAAAAAAGGTTCATTACCTTTAGTTACAAAATCAGTAGCACTAAATCGATTTTTCTCACACTTTGGACAGCTTTTGAATGTAAAAGTGTCAGGACGACCTTTAGATTCAGCTGTACAATAGGCAACATGGAGAAATCCATCTTCATCAGTATGATCATTAAAATAATCAATTCTTCCGCTAATTGTGTTAAGCCATCCCACAACAATATCTTTTTTCCCTTTTTTGAATGTTCCGTCATTTGGAATTATATAAAGAATTACTTCCTTTAAATTTTCTGTGAACTGAATTCCTGGTTCATTCCAAACAAAAGGATTTGATCCTTCTGAAATATCCATATATCCACGGAGAAACAATGCACCGCATGAACGTTCGTTTAGCAGTTCATATATCATACCTCCACATTCACATCTTGTGCCGGGTTTATTTAGATATACTTTACCTAGTCCTAAACTGCCGTCATGATTTTTATACTTACACATAGGATTTGAACAAGCATAGATTCCTTGTAATCCACGAAACATCATGTGTAATCTTGCAGGATATAATACTTGATTATTAGCATTTTTAGCAAGAGGAGCAATTGCAAGAAAGACACTTGCGGCTTTTTGAGCAATTTCTGCTTCTTCATTCGGAAACGCTTTTAGTGCAAGCTGATTAAAGCTCATTGCATTTCCTCTTGTTGCTTGCATGATCCTACGCATAGGATTTGTATTGAAAAGGCATTTGTACAGCCATACTTCAACAGATTTCTCATCGTCAAGGTCGCAATCCATGTCGAATTCTATTCTCCTTGCAAAATCAGCAATAGCTTCTTTTTTTGTATCCCAGTCACCTTGTAAAGCATCAATGTCAAAATCTAATAGATCCCGAGCATTTATCTCCGAAGCAGTAAATTCTATTGGCTCTTCTTTTCCACGAATTATCTTGAAGTTGTTGGCTTTCTCATTTTGTGCGCTAAGTTCACAGGCAAACTTATAAATTGGTGTATCATCAGACGGAACGCTAGCACTTGTTAGGATAAATTGAACACGGTCACGTCCAATACCAAGTTTATGAAGCACTCTGCGAATAAGTAAAGCTACCTCGCCTCCGGCAGAACCTCTATACATATGTGCTTCATCAATAATGAATAATAGCTTATTATCATCTGAACTATCAAGCCAATTACGAGTTGATTGCCAAATTGGTTTTTCAATCGGACGCATAAGCATATACTCAAGCATTGAATAGTTAGTGATAAGAATATCAGGACAGAACATCTGCATTTCATATCGGGTAACAAGTTCTGCATCATTAGGATCGGTTAGTATTGCTCCTTGATCTTCCAGTCTATCTGCAAAGCTTTCAAGATCAGCTTTTGAAGGATACTTTCCCAATTCTCTGAGCTTATCCTGTACCTCTTCGGATTGTGTAAGTATATCTTTTCTAATTGTTTCAGCATACTTTACGTTTTCATCATAATTATTTTCTCCAGGGTAAGGAGTTCGTCCGGTATACATACCAAATTGCGGAACACGAGAACCTGGAGCAATTTTGTGAATTATATCATGGAATCCATTTTTGCCGTTGCCAATCATTTTTCTAAGACGACCCATTTGATCGGATACAAGTGCATTCATAGGATAAAGCATTATAGTACGAATACCTCGAATTTTCCATGTATCAGGTGAATTTATCTGTTCCATTACCAGTTTTGTAGCCAAAGGCCACATAAAACACTCTGTCTTACCTGAACCTGTTCCTGTGGATACGAATAAATCTTTTCCACGATAATAATTTTCCAATGATTCAATCTGATGTAGGTAAGGACTTGCAAATACACCAAGGTTTCTGTTTATCATCTCTTGAAGAATAAGTTTGACATCATTAGGTAGATCAGCTTTATTTATGCCATCTGGAACTGATAAATAGGCATGGTTAGCCTCAATATAAGGCTCTTGATACAACAATCCTGGCTTTTCTAACTCTGAAAGACAAGCAGAACGCAGGGAATCATTTTTTCCTAGGTATATTGTGCTGATATAATTTATAAGTTTGTTTTTCAACGCTTCATGCGTGTTTCTAACTCCATATTTATCCATGTTATTCCTCCACTACTCGTATACCTATTGATTCAAAATGCGGTTTAATATAGTTCCAAATGTAATCATACATTGTCCAACATAGCATATCGTTTATTCTATTATATGGCCAGGCATAGCTTTCAAGCATTATTTGTTCATTTGTAGGAAGATGTGTAAATAGTTGAAGATGAATATGATCACCAAAATTTTTTGCTATGGCAACCACACAATTATTTGCTTCCTTTCTTAATTCATACATTATTCTGATATGATATCCTTGTTCTTGTAAAAAGGGATCTAATCTGTGCAATAATTTACTTTTTGGCTTTAGCAAATAATATTCAAAGCTGTTTTGATTAATCATTAATCTACCAAGGATAATCTCGTCCGGCGCATCAGGTAATGAATTATTCCAGGCTGTATAGTTGTTTCTGGATTTATGTGATGGGTTAAAATACATTAATTCACCCATTTTTGAAGGAATGGGTGACCACCATATTTTTTTTGAAAAATTTTTCAGCCATTTCTCGGTATTTTCATTTACTTTTAATTGTTTTGTAACATTATTACTACAAAGTGCCGATATTCCAGAGTAAAAGATGTTTTTTTCTAAGATCTCGCCATATATTGTGTCATAACCAGGAATAAACTGTTTTTTATGTGCAAAAGAAAGAGCTAAGTTAGTGTCGTAACCTTCATTTAATAAATCACCATGATTTAATAATCTGTTTCTTATTATCACAATAGGATTTTCTTTGGCATCTTCTACATTAAACCAAGAGCTTGTCTCCGGATTCATTTTAATAAGCGATTGTAAAATAGTATTTCCACGCTCATATATATGTCTTCGGCTCACCCCTGATAGATGATTTTCTTTACTGCCAACCGGTTGATCCATAGTGATAGCCTTTACCCAGCATGACATTGCCGAATAAATTACTCGACAGTTATAGAAAGTTACATCTTCATCATGATAACGATAAATACCTAGGTCGGTAGCCATTTTATCTATAATCGAATTCATTTTTGTTATTCCTTACCTATGTAATCAAGTAACTTTTCGCCATTCTCCGTCCCATTTTCATGGAATAATTCCTTTAAGTGTTCAGTATCACCTATTGAACGAGCCACAGCAATAAGTTGTAGAAGTATCAAATCACTATCATTTAACGAAATATTATATAATGATAGGTATCTTGAATACATACCGATTTGTGTATGACTAAGTATTTTCATAAATAATTTGATTGTTCTTTTGGCTTCCTTATACTTCTTTGCATCAATATCTCTTTTGTGAAAATCAAAGCAATCGTGAATAGTAAATGAGTGTAAGGGCTCAACTCCGTTTTTCTCAAAGCCACTATCACCATCAATAAAAATTGCATGATTCCACACTCCGGGCATAAGCATTTTTGACGGTATGCCTTCAAATGATAGGAGTATAATAATATCGTCCCAGTTTTGCATGATATTTGAAAGCGCATTAAAAAGATTAATAGAATAGCTATCAAAAATTCCGTGGATAAGACATACTGTGGTTGATGTTTTGCTAATGTTATCATTGATAGCGGTGGACAGTTCCTCAATGTTGATTCCTTGAATTGGTACAAACACCTCAGATACAGTACCACCATTAAGAACAGCTGCTAAACACTGAGCAATGAGTTTGGCGTTTTCACTTATTGCCAATGGGCATTTCTCAAATATTCCAAAACTAATAGCTTGTGAAATTTCAATTGACTGATCATCATCATACCCGGCTCTTGTCAGATTTTCGCTCAATTCATCTTCGAACGTTTCAATATCATCAATATCTCCGTCTTCAACGCAATCAATATGCGAATTAAAAACCGATAATTTAGTTGAAGATTGCGTCCCATTTACAACAGATGAAGAGGGTGTAGATACAAATGCCATTTTACTGATAAAATCAGCAGCATTTTGCTTTGCCTTTTCTATTTGCATGGAAATTTTAGTTTCAACATCTGATGCAAGCTGCTCTCTTTGACTGAGTGTAGCTTGTAATTGCTTCATTTCAGCAGATAACTTGTCTCTGTCAACTTTTAGTTGATTTATTTCACTCTGTTTGCTTTCAATCGAACTTAATATATCATTGAGTTTAGTTTCAGCCTCGTCAAGTTGTTTTTCATTTTCGACTTTCCATTCATCTGTCAACTGTTGCTTACATAAATCAAGTAACTCAGCATTTCCTTGTATAGCACGGGAAATGATAGCTGTATCAATATCGGAAGCTGATAAGTATTTGTCAGCTAAACTTATAAAACCATTGATGTATTCTTGTGCTGTTTTATTTGAGCAATTGTAGGCAAGTGTTAATTCTTGAATTATAGTCTGAGTAGGAACATCCATCAAATAGTTCCTGCAATGCTGAACTTCTTTTTTTGATAGTCCATATTCACGAAGATTAGTATTAGTAAACCGAGAAATTATAAGGGATTTAACTGCTTCATAAGGGTCACAAACCTGAAAAATTGACAGCGGTATTCCGAACGATACATACTTATAAATCTTGATACCAGCAAGTTCAATTACATCGGATAACTTGATTCTATATTGTGGAAGTGTATAGACGGTTGATTTAAGAAAGTTTTTATCATTAGTACACTCAAAATCAGTAGATGAGCAAAGTAAACCGTTTAAGATAGAATCCACTTTATATACAAACAGCAGCTTGGTGCAATCAAATTGTATCGATATTCCGCTTTTTAGCAAGGACACTACATCATCAAGTGATTTACAGTCCGACAACTGAACTACCTGCGTAAGTTGAATACTGTTGCAAAAGTCTGTTTCTACATAATCTTTGTCAGGATCAGTATCTCTGGGACGGGCATTCCAATTCCAAATACCTATAGCATGATCAGCAGTAGGTCCATTTCTCCAATATAGGCGATCTCGATTAGAAAAATAATGTGGAATTGTTTCATCAGCTATAAACGGGACGATCAAGCCGTCCTCAGTAATATTGGCAAGCCTATATATCCATCGCTGCTCGTTGTAATCATATTGAATTTGACCTATTGAAGTATACTGATAATTTGAAATCAAAGGTTGTGACACTTCACTTCCTACATATCTTTCAAGCGACTGATAACTCTCAAATTCATGTTGCAAACTGGATATAGTTGATTCAGCAATATGCAGTTTATTAGTTGTATCACTTAATAGACCTTGATTATTCTTTAACTGTTTATTTACATCATCAAAAGCAAGCTTTAATGCTTCCGCATGTTCCTTCTCTTTAGTCAATTGTTTACGGATTGTCTGAATGTCGGCATTTAGTCTTTCAATTTCTGCATTTTGAATTTCGATATGGTGTTCTTTAAGTACGGCATCTGATGTTTTCTTAACAAGAGATAATGCGTCGATGATCAATTTTATATAATCGTCAGTATATTCTTGCTTAGTCAGTTTGAAGTACAATTCTATTTTATCGCAGAAAACGCAGTCGGGAAGGGTTTTTAGTAAAGCCTCTCCAGCGGTAAAACCATCATGCTCAAGCGAGTCACGATAATCTTTAATTTCTGATAACCATTGTTTAACAGCACTCTGTATTACAAATTGAATAAATGGCTTATTTGCGTATTTTATAAGAAATGAAAGGGTTTCATCGACTGTCATCTTTTTAACAGTAAATCCCGGCTTGATTTTGTTAAATTCTTTAGGATGCATTTGTAAGTAATATCTTACATCCTTAAAATTCATACGTTCACAAATATATTTGATTTCATCATTTGATAATTCGGAAATATTATACATATAATTTTCTATCCTCCATTTGCTATTCGTTGTTCGATATTCCGAGTGATAAATCAAATAATCGCAATTGTCGAACTGTTTCAATATGAATCATATTATTATCCATTGTTCTGATTATTACTTGATAAAGCTGCTCATATTGATTTTTTTTAAGGTATTGCAATATATTATTTACCCATACAGGAGCGGGTATCAATTGTCCCTTTGCAGACGCTTTAATTGTATGATAAAAACTGGTCAAGTTGGTATTTGATAACTTCTTTTTATTAAGATTAATACAAGCATAGATACTCGAGCCTATAAGCAAAGATATTTCGGCAATTTCTTGATTACCGGAAATCAATGTTTGTTGTTCTCTAATTGATAAATGCTTATAAACCATTTCAGAAGTGCCTAAATATAGCTCAAGTTTGCTGTTTGATTCTAACAAAAAGGATTTGGAAACTTCATGTTTGCTTATTTGAGTTAATTCATTTTTATCGCCTGTTGAGCTGATGAATGAAAAGTTATATGAGTAATTGCTTCGATGAAGTGCTTTTGCAACAAATGTTATCTCTCTGCCCGCATATTTTCTGTCCACAGATAAGATTGTTGGATACAAGCCGAGTGAAAGCTCAACTGTATGAATCCCCTTTGATATGGTTTTTACTTCTTTTCTGTACACGGCATTGCCAAAATAAGAATAAACATTTGGTTTATCATTACCACTTGATACAGCACAAACTACCTTTGAATAGTTTTTTACGGGAATCATATAATCCTGTTGGACAACGGGCGGCCAAACAGGAATCAGTTCTGGAGGACATTCTAACAGCCACACGCCGAAACTCGACTTCATATATGAGCTGATATGTGTAAATTCTCTTGCATTATCAACTGACACATCAATCATAAACTTTATTATTTTGAAAGCTGTCTTATTGATTATGGCCTTTCCAATTACAGTTTGGCTGATGTTAGGATGATATAAAAAGTCGTTTCTGATAACAGCATAATAGTATCTGTTAGTAGATATGCTATCACCTCTACGAATTTTTTTTCCTCCTGTTTCGCTATATGAAAATATAGCTCCATTAGACTCAAAACCATCTGCGTAATTAGACCATTTTCTTTGCAAATCAAAAAATTGTGCTTTTCCAACAACGGAAATAGAATAATTTCTTCCGTACAATGGAATAAAATCGATTGGGATAAAAGTAGTGTTGTCTGACAGAAAATTTGTTTGATTGACTTTGACCGTTCTACATTGTTGATAAGAAGATATTTTTACAGTACAATCAAATTGTGCAGCATTATCTAATGCTTTTGCACTAATGGCAGGAAATCCTATATTTAGCTGGAAGTTTCCGGTGCTGATTTGAGTGATGAATAATGGTAAACCAACTCTTTGACTTATGGTGAGATTTGAACGGCCATCAACTCGTTTGTCACATTCAGGCGTCCTGTCAGTCTTTTCCTTATGATAGAACTGATTTGGATGACTTCCTCCTTTAGCACGAAAGAAAACTATTTCGTTACATTCAGGACAGTAAAAACGTGTGCGACGTTGTGGAATATAATGCTGATTATCAAAATCATCAGCATTTACCTCGATTTCATTTCCAATTCCATATCGGTCAATTGCATACTTCATTATTTTCACCCCTATCCATGAATAATATCATATTTGATATTATTATACAAACCCCTTGTAACTTCCGAACCCCAGCATATACACTGCCATAGCCACAGCAAGGTTCGCATTGTCAATATTCTGCTTCTTAGCAAGCTTATTCAGCTCATCTATAACAGTATCATGCGGAACAATAGAGCCCTCAAGTTCGTTTACAGCTTTCTGTATGATTGACGGCAACATCATACACATCTGATAGAAAGCATCTTCCTGGCCTGTTACAAGTGCATAGAATTGGTCAATGCTCACACGACGTATCAGTTTATGACCGACCTTTTTCTTGTCAACGGTAGTCTCCCATTTGATATTCTGCGACCTTTGGGCGATAGCTTCAACAAGAAAACAAGCACAATCATCATCGTTGAGGAGCTGATTCTGCATCTTGATAAATGTTTTGCCTGCCGATGCAGAGTTCATTGTATTGTGCTTATTCTTCATCTCAACATAAACTGTATGTACTACGCTGCCATCTGGTAGGGAAATACCATCAGGATTCTCAAAAATAACATCCCAGCCACCCTCTTTGCCGTTGTCGGGAACATGGCACTTGTCGATGTAGTTGAATATTCGTTGGTGGAAATAGCCTATATCATTATTGTTAGATTTGTCACGCTGACGAAAAATCTCGTTGCTGACGATTTCTTCCCAAGAAGCCTGATAAACTGTCTTATCGAAAATCAGCTTGATAGGGTCAATGATATTCTTGTTGAAACGCTTCAAGTCGAAGGATTCCAGCTTTTCACCGTACTTCTCAATGGTTTTCTTGACGTGCTTTGTAAAATCTTCTTCGCTGATGAAACTAAGTGTCCACATTATGATAATCCCTCCAACGCTATTTTTATCTGTTTTGCAATATCATAAGCAAGGTTTACGGGTACTGCATTGCCGACCTGCTTGTACTGTGAGCCGATACTTCCGCAGAACTGCCATTCATCGGGGAAACTCTGGCAACGTGCGTTTTCACGGATAGTAAATGGACGAGGCTCAAGGGGGTGACAGCGATCTGTCTGCTTCTGGCTCGGAGAAGTCAGTACCGTGAGCGACGGCTCGTCAAGGCTGAGTCTGCGGAGAATACCCGTTCTGCCGCCCTCCATGTACCAACAGCTTTTCATATACTCCTTGGCGATATCCTCAGGAATATCTCTCCAATATCCGCCCGGAGGAACAAGCTCAAATATCTTACGTTTATACTCCGAATAGGGTGTACCCTCGCTCTTAGGACAGTCGAGCAGCACATCACGGAGAACAGGCTTATATTCATGTGGTGTAGGGAAAGTGAACTTGATCTGATTTGTAAGATCATTTCTGATACCGATAGTGATAAGTCGTTCACGCTTCTGAGCAACACCGTAGTTCCACGCATTCAGCACTTTCTTCTGAATGGTGTAGCCTGTGCTTTCAAAAATATCTGTAATAGTCTTGTATGTTCTGCCCTTATCGTGAGTCAGCAGACCACGAACGTTCTCAAAAAGAAACATCTTAGGCTGGAGCTGTTCCAAGAATTTAGCATAGTGATAGAACAGCGTTCCACGGGCATCTTCAAGCCCAAGCCTTTTTCCCGCATATGAAAAACTCTGACAAGGTGCTCCACCCGAAAGTAAATCAAGCTCGCCCTGCTTCAAGCCAAAGTAATTTTGCAGATCAAGGCAGGATATATTTGCAATATCATCATTGATAACTCGCCATTCAGGCCTATTTCTGCGGAGCGTATCAGATGCATCCTTATCCACTTCTACAAGGCCAAGGGTATTAAATCCGGCTCTCTCCACGCCAAGGGCAAGTCCACCTGCACCTGCAAATAGTTCTATTGTAGTGAATGATCTAGTTTCTCTTTTGGTAGTAATATCCATAATGTCGCCAATGTTACAGTTCAGTACCATACATATCTTTTCAAGGCTTTCAAGAGAAACAGTTTCATTTTTTCCCATGCGAGCCATGACATTAAAACTGATTCCAGATGCTTCTTTCAGTTCGGTTTTATTCATTCCCCTATCAATAAGTAGTTTCCATAGATTATTGTAGCTTACTGCCACTATACTTCATTCCTTTCTGTATCATCAGATACGGTTATGGGTTGTGAAAATTATAGCATAAAAAGCCGAAAAAGTCAATATATCTCACTATAATGTTAGATATTCTTTTAAAATGTGATTGGAGGCATTTTAACCCATAAAGTTAGATTGCTTTTTATACTAAAAATCCCACTCATACGAAATAACGATTTATAAAAAAATTGGGGCTGCTTTAATTGACACAAATCTAGGGTAACAGAAAGTTATCAAACCCAAAACGATCTCACCCTTCTTCTCCCACGACATTGAGGGCAGGCAACATGACCACGTTTTTGTTTCATCAATCTATCCTTTACAGACATAAGATATTTTCTTTTGCAGGTTGGACACTTCCACCATGCTTGACCTGGATATGATTCAAGAATTTGATCTGGATAAACTCCGATCAGTATATTTTCTGGGTAACACCATTCTCGCTCTACAAGTTCAGGTTGCCTAACTTTTAGCGAATTAAATCCAGGCAGAACTTTATCATTTTTACAATAAGGACAGGCGTCGTCACCGACTTTTCTATCACGAATAGCTGCGTAGTATTCACCACGGCAAGTTGGACATACCCATTTAACACGAGAACTTGAAGTAGGAAGCACCTCATTAGCTTTTAGCTCGTTATTAGCAGACCATTCCTCGGCTAATTCAGGATTCTTATACTGTAGCGAATTAAATCCAGGCAGAACTTTATCATTTTTACAATAAGGACAGGCGTCATCACCTACTTTTCTATCACGAATAGCTGCGTAGTATTCACCACGGCAAGTTGGGCATATCCACAAAGCACGAGAACTTGAAGTAGGAAGTACCTCATCTGCTTTCCGTACGTTATTAGCAGACCATTCCTTAGCTAATTCGGGATTTATGACCTCAAGTGAGGTTTGTTCTTTAAGAAGTTTTGTTTGTCGACAATAAGGGCAGGCGTCATCACCGACTTTTCTGTCACGAATAATCGCAGAATACTCGCCTTTGCAGGTCGGACATACCCATTTAACACGAGAACTTGAAGTAGGAAGCACCTCGTCTGCTTTCCGTACGTTATTAGCAGACCATTCCTTAGCTAATTCGGGATTCTTATACTGTAGCGAATTAAATCCCGCCAGAACTTTATCATTTCTACAATAAGGACAAGCATCGTCACCGACTTTCCTTTCACGAATAATGGCAGAATATTCACCACGGCAGGTTGGGCATACCCATTGAACACGAGACCATGAAGTAGGAAGTACCTCACTCGCTTTAAGATTATTACTATCGGACCATTCCTCGGCTAATTTAGGATTCTTATCCTGTAGCGAATTAAATCCCGCCAGAACTTTATCATTTCTACAATAAGGACAAGCATCGTCACCGACTTTCCTTTCACGAATAATGGCAGAATATTCACCACGGCAGGTTGGGCATACCCATTGAACACGAGACCATGAAGTAGGAAGTACCTCACTCGCTTTAAGATTATTACTATCGGACCATTCTTTAGCTAACTCAGGGTTTGTGTCTAGTAATGAGTTATATCCAGGCAGAAGTTTATCGTTTTGACAATAAGGGCAGGCGTCATCACCAACTTTTCTATCACGAATAGCTGCGTAGTATTTACCACGGCAGGTTGGACATACCCATTGAACACGAGAACTTGAAGTAGGAAGCACCTCACTCGCTTTCAGATCATTATTATCGGACCATTCTTTTGCTAACTCAGGGTTTGTATCTAGTAATGAGTTATATCCCGCCAGAGCTTTCTTATTTCGACAATAAGGGCAATTAAATAAGATTGGCTTGCCGCTATTTGCTTCAATGGTAAAAGCGTCTGTTATTCTGCGATAAGTTTTTGCTCCGCATGAGGGACAAATGAAATGCATTCGTTTGGCAGAGTGTATGGTGAATTCTTCAGGAAGTGCTTTGCCGTTCTCCTCATAATCCCACCACTCCTTTATTTGAGGGTATTGCTTAACAAGGTTATTATCGCTTTTCATTGATCGGAATTTGAGACATTTTCCTTCGTGACGTATATGCAGTTTTCCATTTTCATCACTTTTCATAAGTGAATGAATGTCTGTATATAAGCGCATTCCGCAATCTGGGCATATGAAATGCGCTTGGAACTTAGAGCCTTTGGTAAACTGTTCTGGCCGATAAGGAGAATTAGCTTCGTAATCCCACCATTTATCTACCTCTGGACAAAGTTTCAATATGTTATCGTTAGGATCTCCCTTGGAGGAATATCCGCATTCTGGACAGGCGACAGGCAATAGTCTGCCGTCCCTTTTTGTGTTTACAAATGAGTGTATTTGCCGTGTAAAGCTGCTATGACAGGCAGGGCATTTCAGCTGTGCTTCGTAGTGAGAACCCCTTGTGATATTTTTAAGCGCTATAGTGTTGTTTTCAGCGTCCCACCATTCCTCTATTTCGGGACATTTGTCAATAAGAGCACCGCTTTGATTTAATCCTCGTATTTTGCCTGCTTTTTGAGCCGCACATTTATGACAATCAAGAAGCGTATATATGCCTGTTTGATCGTCTCTCCTAAATGAATTTAATGCTCTCCTCTTGACCAGCTTATCGCAAGTGGGGCAGTGTATAAATATTATTTCTTGCGAATTAAGCGCTATTTCGTCAGGCTTAGATGCATTCCTATCGTCCCAATATTTATCTATATCAGGATAATTTTTAGCGATAGAGCCTATTACATTTCTTCGTGGATTTAGGGTAAGTGAACAATCAATGCATTGCGTAAGTTCATAGCGGTCATTTCTATTGACAATGAGATCGCATATGGCAATATATCTTTCTTCCCCACAGCTAGGACAACGGGTATATACTTTCTTGCCGGAAGAAATAGAATAGTATTCCGGATCATGTTCGTTTTTTTCATATATCCAATATTTTTTGATGTCAGGAAATAGAACAACGAGAGAATTATTGTTGTTTCGCTTGCCGCAGGTTCGGCAGTGTATAACGTGTCCTACACCATTTTCGTCTTTTTCCCAGGTAAATCTAACATTTCTTCTTACCGAAGTTCCGCATATAGGACATTTTGTCCAGACTTTTTCACTTGAGGACGCTCCAAAATCAGAGGGCTTTTTACCCTCATTTGCTTCATAGTCCCAGTACTTTTCGATATCGGGTACTGCGTCAGTTAATATTACCTTATTCATCAAAACCACCTAGAATTGAATTGACCGAATCATATTTTGACAACTTCTTGTCAGGAGCTTCGTTGATATCAGTATCGGCAGACACTGTTTTTGATCCAATGACCTCTTCCGGTACAAGACTGTTGGCTACTTCAAGAATACCCTCTTTCTTGAGAATGGCATTTGCGGCGTCAGAATAGACATAATCATCAAGAACGTTTTTTAGCTTTCTGATAGTCTCATTTTTCTTTTTAAGCTCCTCTGAGGTATTCTTTGCTTTCATATCTTCAAGCTTTGTGTTTAATTCACTTACAAGGGCTTCAAGCTCGCTGATACGGGCTTCTAGCTCTTGTGCCTTTTTATCACCTGCTCTTTTTGCCTTTATTGCATCTGCCGCCCTAGCCGCAATGTTGGCATAATAACGATCTCGTGTTGTTAATGCTTCTTTTAATTTGCTCCGTGAATTGTTTTTGGCAAGAAACGCATCTGCGTCGAGCGTCCTATATGTCACAACTCCATTGAGAAGCCTGTTTTCATCATCTTCATTGACCTTGTTCAGATAGGCTCTGAACTCATCATCACGGCGAAGAGTGTGATCCTCGATAGCATATCCTTTGTCTCTTATATACTCACCGAACTTTGGGATAGTTACCTTTGCACCAGAATTTTCAAATCTATATTCATTAAGAAGCTTGATTATTTCATCGATCTTGTAGGTCTTAACTCTTGCCATTTTCCTTTTCCTCCATTTTTTCCATAAGATATTGCTGATAAGAATAGTCAGCGTCACGAAGCCTTAGGACTACCTGAATGATATCTTCAATGTCACCTTTTTCTTTACGAACCTTTTTAACTATCTCGTCCAGCAATCGGCATTCATTTTCTATCTTATTCACATACACATCTTTTTGGTCTGAAAATGTGTTTGAATCGTCCTTATAGTACTCACAGTTTTTGCAGAATCCCACTTCGCCGCCAGACCCCATTACCTTGTAGCAATTTGTATAGTTGCCTTTAGCAACATCTTCAGAAAAACATCTGCCACCATTGTCAAGTGGAATACTCATCTTGACAGGCAGCTTCGGTGTCGGTCTGCTGAGGGAATATGATTGCTTTCCCTTGATAAGCTTTTTAAATTGCCTGTAAGTCCTGCATTCGATAAGCTGTGCTATATTTGAGTAATAGTGTGCAGACATTTCGGGGTTATCGTGCCCTGCAAGCATCATTGCTACTACTGGCGTCGCACCCTCGGCAATGAGATTGATAAGTGCGATATGTCTTGTGTCGCCAAGGTGCAGATATTCTATGCTTTTCTCATCAGGAAGCCCACTGTTGTTGGCCTCATAAATTATCTTGTAACCATAACGTTCCTGAATGATAAGTTTGAAGAAATAGCGCAGGCAGGTGCGCAGATTTATGTATGAAAAATATCTGCTTGTGTATGGAGTACATCTTTCCCACTTTGCATAGTGCGTTTCTGTTACAAACAGAGTATGAGTATCTGCTTCTGTACAGCCTTTGGTCTTATCAAGATACCATTCTATTTCTTTCGTAAGCTTTTCAGGTATTGCGTATCTGTTTATTTCATAGTCAGTATCTATCTTGTATGACTTGACTTTGCCTGAGCCTTTGATGCGGTTTCTGCGAACTGCGATAGTATGCTTGCCGTTGATAGTGCTTAGGCAGTTCCTTGGGGTCACAACAAATTCACATGGTCTTAGGGGCAGAACACCTGATATGTTCCACCACATCCAGATAGGGAAGAAGAATAGCTTTTCATCGTCGTCTTGTGATTCAGACCAAAATCTTTTGATTATATCATCAAAACGAAAATAGCTTTCAAATGACGCAAGAGAACGTCTTGAGCCGTCTTTGCCGATACGAACTCGCTCGTCGGCTTCATCAAATAATGATAGCCAATCCAAAAGCTCTTTTTCTCGTCCTGCTGCTGGTATCATTGAAAAGAATTCGGTTATTCTGCCTATCCAGTTGCCATTGTTGCTCTCTAAAAAGGCATCAAGATCCTCAGTCCTGTTATATACTATCCTCTTGGTACAATAGATAATAGATCGCAGAGAGCCAAGTTCCAGCTCGCCCATTTGGCATACTATGAATGTTTTGAGATAGGTCTTAAAATCTTTGTAGGTAATTTTCAGATCATCACCGAACTGTTTGAATTTATTTTTGTCGATCTGAAAATTGAAATGAAATCCTGTAGTTTCATTATTAAGTGCCCACCTGTCATCATCAAAATTACTATTGGATATTATTCCCTTTTCTTTGTAAGCCAAGAAAAGCCGCCTTGCTTCTTTAATTGTTATCTCGTCTATTTCTGGAATTGCAAGTATAGCTGTATGTTTATCCATTGTTCGCCTGCCTTATTATTTCCTCTAACATTACTACAGCCTCAGAGCCGTAGGTTTCTTCCATTACTTTGAGCATTTCCTCGATTCGTGGTGCAACGATATCCGTAGCTATCGCTTTGCAACGACCTTTTTCTATCATATTATTTGTAGCTTTGTATATCCCTTGCAATCGTTTGACTTCACGGACCATAAGAAACATAGTTGTCTTTGTGCTTAGTTCATATTCGCAGGAAGGGCAGTTGGAATGACCAGGGTATGGACATACCTTTCCCATTGCAGTTACAAGGCACATACAAGAATTTGTTTTAGATACCGCTTCGCCATTTCCTATGCGGTGCAGTATTTTTAAGATATCCTCTTTTGAATGGTCTTTGTAAATGGACTTGACGATCTCGGTGGAATGATTGATATTCTTTTGCATAGCAGATATGGTGGATTCGACTTCAAGGGGAGACATATTTAATGCTTGTATCATCTTTGTCTGACCCTTTACAGACAGCTTCTTGTATTCATCTCCTGCCACCATTTTAAGAAGCATCGACGGAATAACGGATAATACACCTCGCTCAAAAAGCTCTTTAGCGACAAATTCAGGCGTGTATCCGCTCATTTTGGCGTCTTTTAAATATGTACTTGTGGTCTGTGCGAACTCACCATATGTGCCTTTGTGAGAACGTGCAAGTGCCGCCAGCATATATCCCTTTACTTTAAATTCGTCATTAGCGTTAAGGATATCGTCCGTAAGAATATATATCATCTGCATATATGACTTGTTAGCCGCCCTTGCTCGGAAATCGGATTCGAGAAATAGTTCTCCGATATCTTCTCCCATATATCTGTTGATCTCACCGTATGTTGTTATCACCTTGATAAGCGACTTGTTAGGATCGCTTTTGGATAGCTGAAAGTGTGCTTCTGCCAGTGCGAAAAGCGTGCCTATATGCGTTTCAACGCTCTCTGGGATATGCAGTTTAATTGAAGCAACACCGCTCGTACCTTGTGTTTTGTGTGGGGTAGGTCTGAAAGCCTCAAGTTCATACAGTACTGAATATATGGTGGCTCTTGCATCTGCCTCTGAGAATGTTCCGCTTTCCACCTGCTCCAAGATATCTTTTGGGGCAAGTGTAAGCCTAGGGTGAGGTATCCTTACGAGGTCAGTATTTCTTAATGCACAGAGAAAGTGCATTGAGAGGAAGAGCCATGTATCCGTATATTTCTTTGAGTCTGCCGCATGGGCATACATATCGTTGCCTTCAATATATTTCTTGTTATACAGATGATATAGTATCTTAAGATAATTATCAGGATCATAAGCTGAGTTTTTATCGCTGTTGTCTGTATAATTGTTCATGTAGTATCTATTCTTATAGATAGTTTTGGTATTATCATGAACATAGTTTATGAAGTCTGCCAAAATATCTCCGACACCATGCTGTAATTCATCAAAGGCACTGTCAACTAAGCTGGCTATTTCTTGGTCGGTGGACTCGTGGAGTTCACCAGCGAGAAAGAATAATATGAAATCCAGAAGCTGTAGAGTGATATCACTGTCAATTCCGAAGCTTTTGGTATATTTTTTAAAAAAGAAAGCTGTTTTAGGAAAGATCTCATTGAGAGTTTTAAGCAGATACTCAGCTTTTTCTTCTGCAGTCTTATTGTAGTTCCTGCAGAATATGTCAAGCCTCTTGTCGAATACACTAATTGCTGACTTATCTATGAATATTTCGTTGTCTTTGATAATGAATGACTGACCGAAGTTGTTGTTGCTTACGAAAAGCTTTGAGACTTTTATATTAAAGTTGGGGTCGTGGATTTTGTAGGATCGCTTTTTGCCGTCAAGATATTCTTTAAAGTTGATCTGTTCCATGTTGCTTTTCTGCCTTCCACAGTGAGTAGTTGAATATTTCATCGCTTACGATCTCATATTCCTTTTCCAGCTCGCTCTTATCCATTAAATATGTTAGCGCAGATTCTGGTGATTTGTCACCACGCCAGTTCATAAGACCGGCTGTGTCCTCTCCATATAGCGTCAGCTTGACAGAAAACCAGTGTCTTAATATGTGAGGACTTATATTGTTTTCTTGAAGCAGATGCCCATAATTAACTACCTTTTGATCGCTGTCGTTGAGCATTATTGGTATGCAGTCTTTTATGACCTTTTTGAACTCCATGTAATACGAGTCATATGTATACGCCTTGCCTGTTGATGAGTTGGTCAAAGCACCATATTCTTTCTCATACGGCTTACCTGTGATATATTCCATATACATATCATAACAGCTCATGAAAGCTTCAATAAAGGCAGGGTATACCTTTTGAACACGTTCTTTTTTGATCCCGCCAACGCTGATAAGGTCTGACCTGAGATTTTTCTCTTCCGTGAGGTCGATAAGTACATTTGTGACTTCGCCGTCAACAGTTTCAAACATGATGCCTGCACCAAGGGCAGAGTCTGCACGGCGGACGTTGCAGCATTCAGAAGGTCTTAGTCCTGCAAAAGCCCCCAACGCCGCAAGCATTAGAACGTTTCTATGGTTAGCAACGATCTCGTTCATTATGATCTGGAAAGCACCCTCGGGGAGATCTCTGAATATCTTCTTGTATTGCGGCTTGAAATTCACCTCAAATACGGGAACTCTTCTTTTGATATATTTTCGTTTTGTCTTGCTGAACACATTTTCTGTTCTGTACAGGTCAGCGATCTTTAGCTTCGTTTTAGGATTATCCTCGATCATCAGTTCAAGAAAATCCATGATAACATTGATACATGAATTAACCGTATTTTGGCTTCTGTGAGTATCTTCATTGTCACCTGGAAGTCTGCACAGTCCGTAATCATTGAGAAAATCTTTGACCATACTAGCTGTGACGTCTGTGAGCTTATTGATGTTATATTTATCAAAGAAAATATAGTTGAGGAAAATGCAGACCGTTACACACCTCTTGTCATTTCCGCTGAAAACGCTTCTGGAAGCGGTTTTCTTTCCGCTTCGTGCATATTTGTGAAAATCTGTCCACTTTTCGATAACACCGTCTTTGTTCTTCAAGACGATCAATTGTCTTTGCAAAAGCTTATCTTTGTCATAGACTAGCTTATGGGTGTAAGTGCAAAATCTTAGCTCATTCACAATGATCCTCCTAACCATATGTAGGCTCTATTTTCAGCAATAACACGGCTCATATGTTCGTTTGGCTGGCTAAAAAAAGCGACCATGCGCAACGCATGATCGCTCGTTACTGTCGCACTATTCAATGAATTGGTTATTATTTTCCTACGTTTCATTGCAGCTTAATAGTTTTAACTAATTATAGCAGATAGTGCATAAAAGTATGTTAACTTTTCTTGTCTGTTTTGTGAAATTTTACAGTAGTTTTAAAATTCCTCGCTGTTCACCCAAACCCCGTCCTCTTTATGAAGTATCCTCTGATTTTCAGACCCTCTGAATTTC
>ENA-OYWG01000244-OYWG01000244.1-human-gut-metagenome-genome-assembly--contig:-NODE-244-length-20490-cov-6.067335_pt1 | contig 20490 bp, 9 predicted proteins | sample MGYA00244811_ERZ653398 | MGnify/ENA primary metagenome ERZ653398 (study PRJEB26926, sample SAMN06165162) | human gut metagenome | biome: ENVO:00009003; feature: ENVO:2100002; material: ENVO:00002003...
GAGATGTCTTAGGGTCTCGTGGGCTCGGAGATGTGTATAAGAGACAGGCATGAAGAAGTCACCAACTCAATCGCGCGAAAGGGTCAAGGGACAACATCCCTTGCAGAGGCGAAATCCTTTACGTTCCCGACTGCACGGTAATCAAGTGAATTTCCGGCTGGCAGAATAACCGCGCCGGGAAGCCCGTTGTGCCGACGCCGCGCGAAATCAGCAGCCATGAACGGTTCTCCAGCAAAAGACCGCTCTCGTAGCGCGACGGTACGCCGTTGAAGTTGAACGCTTCTTCCAGAAACGGAATCTGCCCGCCGTGCGTGTGCCCGAACAGCCCCAAATCAAACCAGTTCCCGCGTCCGTTGCGGTCGGTCAGGAGGAGCGAGGACGAAATCACCGACGGGTTGTGCGCCAGAAAGATGACGAAATCCTTCGAGTTGACTTGCGCCGCGACGCTTTTCGCATCGTCCATCTCCGTGCTGACGTCGTCGATGCCCGCAATGTAGATGTCGCTTGTGCCGATGCGCAGGGTCGCGACTTCGTTGCACAGCAGCGTCACCCCCGCTTTGGACATTTTGTTCCGCAGTGTGGATGGCTCCTCGCCCTTCTCCAACGGGCTGCGGTCGCATTCGCCCACGACGGCGTACACCCCGTAGTTGCTCGAAATGCGCCGCGGCAGATTCTCGAAAAACGCCGCCGCTGACCACTTGTCGCGCGCGTAGTCGCCGCCCAGCAGCACAATGTCCGCATTCAGCGCGTTGATGCGGTTGATGAGCGACGATAGCCGCGCGTCCGAAAACATCTGTGACCCGTAGTGGATGTCGGAGACGTAGACGATGCGCAGCTGCCCAATGCTCGCAGGAAAATCCTCGCAGGTGATGGCGGTCTGCGTCGTCCGCAAGGTGTACGGCTCGACAAACGGGTACAGCACGCACAGAATCAGCGCCAGAATCACCAGCCGCTTTGTCCACCGCCGCCGCTTCTCGCTCTGCGGCTGATACGCGCCCGCCCGCCGGGAGACATAGGGTTCGTCGTTGTCGCCGGGAAAGATCCAGCTTTTGCGCATGGCGGAAACCTCCTTTGTCGGGGGGACATCATCAAAACAGCTTCGGAAACAATCAACGATGGGAGCGGAAACCGAAGGGTGGAGGGGTGAGCGGAACCCCTCCTCGCGCCTGCAGGCGCGAAATCCCTGCTTACGCCAGCAGCAGCATCAGCGGCAGCGTCAAAATCGAGAATGCTGTTGACAGCGCCACCCCGCGCGAAGCCAGCGAATTGTCGCAGTGGTACATCTCGCTCTGCATGGCCGTCGTCGCCGCGCAAGGCATGGCGGTGCAAATGTATAGCACGCTCACTACCGCCGCGGGCAGACCCGTGAAGCGCAGCAGCAGCACCGCCGCCGGGAAGATAATCAGCCGCAGCGCGCACGCCAGCAGCAGCTTCCAGTCCTGCAGGTGTGCGAAGCGAAGATCAATCAGCCGCGCCCCGATGACGAACATGGCAAGCGGCGTCGTCACATTGCCCATCATCGACAGCGCGTCGTTGATGAAACCCGGCAGCCGCCAGCCCGTCAGGAACAGCACAAGACCAACAAGCACCGCAATCAGCGACGGGTTTGTCAGCAGCTTCTTGGGCTGAATCGCACTGATGCCGCCGAAGAAGAACGAGCCGAACGTCCAGCACATCAGGTTGAACGCGCCGACGAACACGACGGCGTAAATCAGCATATCCTCGCCCAGCGTCGCAATGACGACCGGGTATCCCATGTAGGCGCTGTTGGACAGCATGGCCAGGTTCGTCAGCACGCTGCGGCGCTCGTTCGGCTCGCGGCGGTAGAGGAAGTAGGCAATCAGCCCGCTCAGAATCATGATGGCAAGGCTGATGAAGAACACGAGAATCAGGTCATGAATCAGCTCAGGACTGGCATCCTTCTGCAAGCCGTAGAGCGTCAGGGCGGGGAGGGCGAAGTAAAGAACAATTTTGTTGAGCGTGGAAATGCCGTTTTCGTCAACGAGCTTCCCCTTCGCCGAGAAGAAGCCGCAGAAAATCAGCAGAAACAGGGTGATAACCTGCAAAAAGACAGCCATAAACTACATCCTTTCTGAAATGCGTATTGACAAGCGCAAGTCGATATTGTACACTATTTCAGAAGAATGTCAAGGGAATCATAGCATATTTCCTTGAAAAATGGAGGAAGAAAAAATGGCTGATTTCCGCACCTTTGACCCCTGCAACCTGCTTGCGCCCGTTCCGGCGGTGATGGTTAGCTGCCGTGCGCCTGAAACGGATGCCAAGCCCAACATCGTTACTGTCGCGTGGGTCGGCACGGTCAACAGCGAACCGCCGATGATGTCCATTTCGGTACGCAGGAACCGCTTCAGCCATGACCTGATTGCAAAGAGCGGCGAGTTTGTGGTGAATCTGGTGGATGAAGCCCATTGCAAGGCGCTGGATTTCTGCGGCGTCCGGTCGGGGCGCGACGTGGACAAGTGGCAGGAGTGCCACCTTACGCCCATGCCCGCGCGGAACATGGATTATGCCCCCGCGATTGCCGAATGCCCGGCATATCTGGCGTGCAAGGTAGTGCAGCAGCTGGAACTGGGCAGCCATACGATGTTCGTGGGCAAAATCGTCGGTGTGCAGGTGCGGGACGATCTGTTCGCGGCGGACGGTTCGCTGCATCTGGAAAAGGCGGGGCTGGTGACGTACACGCATGGCACATACCAGAAGGCGGCGGATGTGCTGGGCTTCTTCGGTTACTCCGTCGCGCGCCCGGAGGTGCTCAAGCGGCGGATGGACGCGCTGACGAAGTAATACTAATTCTCATCTAAAGCATGTCATTCGCACAGCATCTTTTCCGCCCCGGCTTTGCTTCGTTCCGCTCGCGCGTACCTCCAGTACGCCTCGCTTCACTCAGCTTTGCCGGAACGAAAAATCTGCTATGCTCGATGTCATGTTTTAGAATCGAATTAGTATAAATCCAATTCAAAGGGGGCGGAAGCCCTCTTTTTTGATGCGCTTATTCCGCGCGCCGCCGCTTCGTCGGACGAGATGAGTGAATCCACCGCAGCCCAGAAATCATGTCAAACTGCATTAGCGTATCCTCCAGCATATAATATAGGAAGAAACTCGCTCAATGGCGCGCGCCCCAGTCCTCCCGCAGCATCGCCCACAGCTCCACGTCGTGGAAATTGCCCTTGTTGAACACCTTGCCACGCAGTGTCCCTTCGTGGCGCATACCGCATTTTTCCATCACGCGCCCGCTGGCAGGGTTGTCGCACTCGTGCATCGCCTCGACGCGGTGGAGGCGCAGGACGGTGAAGCATTCGCGCAGCACCGCTGCCAGCGCTTCGGTCATCAGTCCGCCGTTCCAGCAGGAGCGGGCGAGCGAATAGCCGAGCTCCACCACGCTGTCCGCGTCGCTGTAACTCATGAAACCAATCGTGCCGACGACGCGGTTCGTTTCGCGCAGCACGATGCCCCAACTGGACGGCGCGCCGCTGTGGTACTGGCTGATGATGTAGCGCAGGCAGCCGCGCGTATCCGCCATCGACTTGTGCGCATCCCAGAGAACATGCCGAGCGACTTCGGGGTCGCGGGAGTAAGCGAACATATCCGCCGCATCGCGCATCGTCAGCGGACGCAGAAGCAGCCGGTCGGTCGTCAGGCGCGGCAGGGACGCGAAGTAATCCGCTGCGGGAATCGGCTCATTCGGCGGATTGCGGTGGGAGAGCCATTGCCCCAGCTTTTCATACATGGCGGAAGAAACCTCCGATGATTTGCGGCGAAAACGGCGCAAGCGGCACAGGGGGATTCCCTTGCTGACAGCCGACGACAAGCAGATACACACCCAGCGCCAGCATGAGCAGCATCAGCAGCAGAAAGAGAACATACAGGGGATGACGCTGCTTTTTTCCAGCCATAAAGCACCTCCGTCAGCGAAATTTTCCGAAAAAACGCGCAAAAATCCGTCCACACGATTGCATTTTGATGAAATATTTGTTACAATAAGCGTGGATGGAACAGAACGCGCGTTTCGCACGTTTATTGTTTGCAGGGGGCGGACAGCAGTTGCTGCACCATCAGGAGCGCCAGCGCGGTCTTGCCGTCGCGGAACGTGCCGTCCATCACCTTCTGTACCGCGTCGGAAAGCGGCATCCGCAGTGTGCAGACGAACTCATCCTCATCCGGATGCGTCTTTCCAGCGTGCAGCCCCGTCGCCAAGTAGAGGTGGATGCGCTCGTTGCAGAAGCCGGGGGTCGTCTCCAGCACGGTCAGCTTGCGCCAGTGGTCGGCGGTCAGCCCGGTTTCCTCGCTCAGCTCACGCTGGGCGCAGACGAACGGGTCTTCATCCACCCCATCGAGCTTGCCCGCCGGAATTTCCAGCGTCAAGCGGCCAACGGCGATGCGATGCTGGCGGACGAGAATCACGTTGCCGTCATCATCCAGCGCGACAATGCCTGCCGCGCCCGGATGGCACGCCACCTCGCGCAGGGCGGTTTCGCCGTTAGGCAGGCGCACATGCCAATGCTCAACACGGATAATCTTGCCGGGGAAAACGACTTTCCCATCCAAATACTCTTCCGTCAGCTGCTTGTCGTCCATCATGGTCAAAGTCCTCCTCAATAATAGGATGATTTTCGCCATAGTGATTCGACAAGAGGTGCAAAAAATCCTGCGAATCGCAAGGAAAAATGCGGCAGGGTGCGGAAGATTGACAAACCGCGCCGCTGCGGTATAATAGAATGGCATCAGGCCCGCAAAGGGCAGGAGCAAGGAGGAAACCCAACATGAGAAAATCCGGCGTCAAAGGTCTTGGCCGTCTGCTGTCTGTGCTGATGGTGGCGGCGCTGCTGATGACAACCGCGATGGTTCCGGCGCTGGCGCTGGATCGCTGGGAGGACGTCGTCGTGTCCGTCATTTGGACGGATTCGCAGGGTCAGCAGCAGACAACGCAGGCGTTCCCCGTGCCTGACAGCGCGGAACATGCGTATTGGGCGACGCTGGATGCGTCCGCTCTTTTCAGCACGGTTCAGGTGCAGGTTGTATCGTCTGACCCGGCGTATACTTTCTACTTGAAAGATTATGCGTCGGAAATCATGTGGACGCAGGATGCGACTGCCCTTGACCCGATGTATTCGTATGAGGTGGATTATTACTGCAACAGCGTCTATGAAGGGATGTTCCCGCTGTACCTCTCGTCGCAGGGAATGCCCGAAACGCCCGCGCAGGAGAGCGTCAACGTGCCGGTGTACTATGTGACGGAGGATGGCCAGCAGCTGGATTTCCAGTACGCAAGCTGCCTGAAGAACGCGAGTACCCAAGTGTACGCCAATTCCAGCGTTGTGCCGTGGGATTATCTGCTTGTCAAACCCGCGTCCGGCGTGGTGGATGTGTTTGTGGACAGCATGGGCAACGCGTCGCCGAGCGAGGTGCGCTTTGTCTACGCCGTGCCGGAGCAGCCGACCGAAGCGCCGACGGAAGTGCCCACCGAAGCCCCGACCGAGCCGCCCGTCATTCAGGCGGAAGTGACCGTGCTGTATCAGCTGGATGACAACGGCACGATTCTGGACACGCAGTATGTGACGCTGAATCAGGGCGACAACGATGTCACCGCCAATAGCGCGATGACTGCCGGGTATCAGCTTGTCGGCGAGGACACGGTGCATGTGTGGGTGGACAACGGCGGCACGGCGAGCGTGAATCCCGTTGTGTTCCACTATGCCACGCCGCAGCCGGTAACATCCAACATCGACGTGTTCTACTATCACGAGAACGGCACGCTTCTGGACCAGCAGTCGCAGCCGCTGACCGAGGGCGTGAACTACATCTATGCCGCCAGCGACCGCGTGGGCGGGTACGACCTCATCAGCGAAAATCCGCAGACGGTCACGCTCTATTCCGATGGCACGACCGACTTGGCGAGTGTGTCCTTCTTCTATGCCGACCCGCAGCCGACCGAAGTGAACGTGCCCGTGCATTACCTCAACTCTGAGGGTGAGCCTGTTGCGATGGACGACACGCTGACGCTGGGCGAGGGGAAGCACCTTGTGACAGCGAATCCGCAGGGCATGGCGGACGGCTATGTGCCGATGCCCGGCACGGAAAGCACGGTGGAAGTGAACGTTTCCGGCGGTATCGCGACGCCGAGCGAGGTGTATTTCTACTATTATATTCCCACGACGGAAGCACCCGCAACCGAAGCGCCGACGGATACGCCTGCGCCGACGGACACGCCCGCCCCGCAGACGATGCCGGTGACGATTCACTACTTCGACATGAGCGGCGTGGAAATTGCCGACCCGGTGGTGAAGGAACTGCTGCCGGGGACGTATCCGATGATTCCGGAGCGCGAAATCCCCGGCTACGAGCTGGACAGTACCCTGACGCAGTTTGACCTGACGGTGGATGCGAACGGCACGCTGTACATGGACGGCGAAGAAATTCCGGCGGATGCGGTCGGATTCTACTACCACCCAGTGCAGAACCCGACGGATGTTCCCGCAACGGAAGCGCCGACGGACACGCCTGCACCCGCGACGGACGTGCCTGCAACGGACATTCCGGCGACGGACGCGCCGACCGATACTCCCGCGCCCGCGCAGCAGTTCGTGACCGTCACCATTCGCTACTACAATACGCTTGGCGAGGAGATTGCCGACGCAAGCGTGGCGGAGCTGATGCCGGGAACGTACCACGTCACGCCCGCGTATGACAGCATTCCGGGATATGAGCTGGAAGCAAGCTGGACGCAGTTCGACCTGACCATCCGCGAGGACGGAACGCTGCTGATCGACGGCGAGGAAGCGACAGCGGACGACCTTGCGTTCTACTATCGCCCGATTCAAAGCGCTGCGACGGATGTTCCCGTGACCGAAGCGCCCACGAATACGCCGATTCCGACCGAAACGCCGACCACTGCGCCCACCGAAGCGCCGATTCCCGTCGGGCAGCCGGTCAACCGCTACGCGACCATCAACGGCAATCGAGTGGCGTTCCGCAGCGAGGCTTCGACCAGCAAGAGCAACACGATCATCAAGCGCTTGGCGAATGGCTCGAACGTCTACGTCGTCAACGAAATGCTGAATGACAAGGGCGAACGGTGGAGCGTCGTCATGGTGGATGGACAGAGCGGCTACATCATGAGCGAATACCTGAACATCATGACGCAGGCGGAAAGCGACGCGTATGCCGCATCCACCGGCGCAACACCTGTGCCGACGGCAACGCCGATTCCGACCGAGACCCCGACGGCAATTCCGACCGAAATTCCAACGGAAGTGCCGACGGCAACCCCGACTGCCGCGCCGCAGAACGCGAATATCATCATCCAGTATCTGGACAGCTACGGCAGCCCGGTGGCGAATGCGCAGTCGATGACGCTCGCCCCCGGCACATACACCCTGCGCCCGATGCCGACGAATTTGCGGGATGGCTATGAGCTGATTCCCGGCAGCGAGCAAATCACCCTGACTGTTTTCCAAGACGGCACGCTGAGCATGGATGCGGCGGATATTGCCTTCTGGTATCGTCAGGTGGCGACCGCCAAGCCGACGCAGACCCCGACCGAGGCTCCGACCCCGACGCCGACCGCTGTGCCGTATGAGGGATATGCCGTCACTACGCGCGAAACCGAAATGCGCACCGGCATCGGCACGGGCAACTACGTCATGGCGACGCTGCAGGCGAACGTGCTGGTGTATGTGAACAGCCAACTGAGCACGGCGGGCGAAACGTGGGACATTGTGACCACGCTGGAAGGGATGAACGGCTATGTGCCGGACGCGAACCTCCGCTACGTCACCGATGCGCAGGCGCAGGTGTACATTCAGCAGTGGAACCAGTCCCGCAGCACGCCGACGCCCAGCCCCACGCCGTACCTGACGCCTGTTCCCGCGCAGGAGATGGGCTACGCCTACGCCGTGGGCAACAACGTGCCGCTGCGGCAGATGGCGGGCGACTTCAGCGCGATTGAGGCGTACCTGATGCAGGGCGAAGTTGTCTACGTCTCCGGGCAGGATTATCTGGGCAGTATGCCGTGGCACCGCGTGCAGTATAATGGGCAGTGGGGCTATGTGCGCTATGACATGCTCCGCTTCATGACGCAGGCGGAAATCGAGGCGTACCTGAACAACCTGAACGCCACGCCCGCACCCACGCTTGTCACCACGCCCCAGCCCTACGACCCGACGAACTACTCCAGCTACGGCTATGTGACCACGACGAGCTCGGTCAACTTCCGCCAGCAGCCCAGCATGAACGCGAGCCGTATCAGAAAGCTGTACAACTACGCGTTCTGCTTTGTCCTCGGCACAACGACCGGAACGGACGGCGAAACGTGGTATCATATCCGCTACAATGACCAAGAAGGTTACGTCAACGGAAAATACTTCCATTGGATGACAGTGGAGGAGCTGGAAGAGTTCCTGCAAAGCACCGAGTACATTCAGGGCATCCAGAACAACACGACAGGGAATGCCACTGCAAAACCGACCAGCGGTCTGATTCCGGAAGAAGACAAGACCATCAACGACTGGAAGGGCAGCGGCGCAACGGTCAGCTATGTGCCGTGGCAAGGCTTTTCAACGCCCGGCCCGCTGACTTCGCCCACAACTGCCACCGCGCAGGAAACCGCCACGCCGACGCCTTCCGCTTCGTCCACACCGACGCTCGAACCGCTGCCCACCGCAGCCACGACGTACCCCGTGACGAACGAGAGCGGCAACAGCGGGCTGGTTATCTTCATCGTGATTGCGGTCGTGCTGCTGCTGGGCGGCGGCGGATTCGCCTTCATGCAATACCAGAAGAAACAGCGTGAAGTTGCCATGAAGGCGGCACAGCGCCGCGCACAGGCAGCGCGCAATGCGGATCGTCCGGTTGCACGTCAGGCGGGTCAGCCGCAGCAGATGCGCACAGGCGCGTACACGACCCCGCAGCAGCGTCCGCAGACGAATAATGGCGTTTCGCCTGTGCAGGTGCGCCCGGCGACACCCGTTCCGCAGACGCAGGACATGCAAAACCGACCGCAAGTCGGTTATCGCACGCCGATTCAGCCCCTGACGAAGCCGCAGGAGACCCCGTCCACTGCCGCGCCGAAGAGCACGACGACGATGGAGAATCCGTATGCGCGCCCGGCGGCGAAATCGGCAGAGGAAGCGCCGCGCCATCGTCGCCGTACAGATCAGTATCGCCAGGATGACGACAGCGCAAACCCGAATGGGTAACAGAATATTTGGCAGGAGCAGCACGATTTGCGGGTTGCTCCTGCTTTTTTTGCGAATTAACAATATTATGCTGTTTTTTGTTTGCTAAGTCTGGAATGTTACATTGAAAAAAAAGAACGAATGGCGTGGAAACAAAGAAAAACCGGTCGAAAATTTGCGTACACTGAACGAAAATTACGAAAAAACGAGGAAAGCAACAGACAAAAAAATATTCCTATTACGATAGTTTTAACATGTAAATAACAATACTCAGGAAACTAACAAGCCGTTAACAGGTGGAAATGACAAAATTGCCACACGAAAGTATGGCAAAACACACAAAAATGCACCAAATGAGCATAATAAATGTTATTTTTCCGTCTTGACAGTTGAAGATTTGATGGTATAATAAACCATGCAAGAACTCGAACTGTGATTTGCCGGAAATCTGGCGAATTACATATCGAGAAACGATAAATGCGTTACATGCGAAGGAGACGTGAACTGTGACAGAGAAGGAACTGCGGAAGCTGGGACGCGCGGAGCTGCTGGAACTGCTGCTGGAACAGACGCGTGAATTTGAAGCGCTGGAGCAGCGGCTGAATGCGGCAGAAGCGGCGCTGCAAAGCCGGCAGCTGCAGCTGGAAACGTGCGGCTCGATTGCGGAGGCATCGCTGAAGTTAAACGGCGTGTTCGATGCGGCGCAGAAGGCCGCGGAACAGTATCAGCAGAACGTTGAGCGGCTATGTCAGGAGAAAATCAGCGCGGCAGAAAGCCAAGCGCAGGAAATCCTCGCACGCGCAGAGAAAGCCGCCAATCAGCAGTAAAGAAACATGGCAGAAGGGAGGGCGCGCAGGTGTCAGAAAGCAAAAATCAGCAGAAAACGGGCAAACAGCTGCTCAGCGACACGCAGGAAGCGGCGGAACGCGCCCGCCTGCTGCGGGAAATGAACCCCACATCCGCACAATTGGAAACGGAACTGAAGCATGAGAAACGCAAGCACAGCTACAACCGCGCCCTGCGCAGCACGCTCTATACGCTGCTGGTGGTGGCGGCGGTCGCGGTGCTGATTGCAACCATGGTCATGCCCATCCTGCAAATCACCGGCACGTCAATGACGCCAGTGGTCGGGCAGGGCGAAATCACAATGGTCGTGCGCGGGTCAAATCCGCAGCGCGGCGATATTATCGCTTTTTACTACAACAATAAGGTGCTGATTAAGCGCGTTATCGGCCTGCCGGGCGAGTGGGTCAACATCGACGGAAGCGGCAACGTCTACATCAATGGCGAACTGCTTGATGAGCCGTACATCACCGACCGCGCGCTGGGCGACTGCTCCATCACGCTGCCGTACCAAGTGCCGGACGGGCGGTATTTTGTTCTGGGTGATCACCGCTCCACCTCGCGCGACAGCCGAAGCACACTGGTTGGCCCGGTGTCCGAAGAGCAGATTATGGGGCGCGTAACGCTCCGCATTTGGCCGCTGAACCGCTTTGGATTCCTGCAATAACGTAAGTACAATACAGCAAGAAGAGGAACACAGGTTCCAGAATCGGAGGATGCTGACATGAACCGCAAACTCATGGAATTAGCAGAAAGATACGTTGCGCAGCGGAAGCGCCGGATGCGTCTGTTCAAGACGGTCACGGCGCTGGCACTCGTTGTCGCCATCTGCACGTCTTATGTGCTGATGATGCCGGGCCTGACGATGGCGGCGGAAACGTACTGCGGGCTGGAGGAGCATACCCACACGGCGGACTGCTATGTGGACGAGCTGAACTGCCTGATTTCCGAGCGCGAGGCGGAGACAGTCTTTACCGATATTATGCGCTGCAGCTTTGAGCCGCACCACCATTCCTCCGATTGTTACAATGCGCAGGGTGAACTCAGCTGCGGCTACTGGGATGGCTACATCCACGAGCATGACGAGAAGTGCTACGACAGCAACGGCGTTCTTATCTGCACGCTGGAGGAGCATCCGATGCACAAGCACACGGATGCCTGCTACAACTGGGAGAAGCAGCTGACCTGCACGCTGCCGGAAAGCGAGGGGCACATCCACACGGATGCGTGCTATCGGGCGAAAGAACCGACTTGCGGTCTGTTTGAGAGCGAAGGTCATCAGCACACGGCGGATTGCGTGACGGAAACACGCACGCTGATTTGCACCGAGGACGTTGCGACGAACTCCGATATGCCGCATGTCCATGATGACAGCTGCTACGAAGTGACCCGGACGTACACCTGCGGCCTGACGGAAGGCGAGGGTGCGCATCACCACACGGATGCCTGCTATCCGACGACGGAAGAACCGACTTGCGGTCTGTTTGAGGGCAAAGGCGCACACACGCATGATGATTCCTGCTACGAGATGGTGCGCGGCGACCTGAAATGCAAGCTCTATCCCGACCCGGCGAAAGTGCACACACATTCCGCGTCCTGCGTCGATGCGAAAACCGGCTACTACACTTGCGGCTACATTCAGGTGCTGCGGCATCAGCATACGAATGAATGCATTGTGACGGTGACGGCGGAGGATTCTGGCCATCATCACACGGCGGACTGCTACGAACGCCACTATATCTGCGGCAAAGAAGAGCACACGCACACGACGGATTGCTACTATGACCCGACCCCGAACCCCGATGCGACGGCAGCCCCCGAAGCGACAGCTGAGCCGACGGCAGCTCCCGAAGTGACAGCTGAGCCGACGGCAGCCCCCGAAGTGACGGCTGAGCCGACGGCAGCCCCCGAAGTGACAGCTGAGCCGACGGCAGCCCCCGAAGCGACAGCTGAGCCGACGGCAGCTCCCGAAGTGACGGATGAGCCGACGGCAGCTCCCGAAGTGACAGCTGAGCCGACGGCAGCGCCCGAAGCAACGTCAACGCCCACGGAAGCGCCCACAGCAACGCCTGCGCCTACGGAAGAACCGACGCTTGCGCCGTCTGTAACGCCTGCGCCGACGGAAAACGCCGCCGAAACTGTTGCTCCGATGGACGAGCCGTCCCCGACACCTGTGCTTACGGTGATTCCGTCGATGGACGCTGATGCCACGAAGCCGGACGACATGAAGATGCCGTCGCTTGGACTCGACCCGGGCTTCCTGATGATGGCGAACGAACCGCCTGCCGTCAGCGAGAGCGGCATGCAGATTACCAATATTACGGTATCGAACATCATACTTCCGGAAAATGCCAATGCGTACAACTATAGCTTCGCGGCGGACTTCAAGATTTCGGATGAAGCTATTCTTCGCCATGGCGAAGGCAACAAGATTATTATTCCGGCAGAGAATACGCATATCAAAACGGACAGCACTTCTGTCTGGTCGGGCACGGACGCCAAATTCAGCAATGAAAAGCCGGCGTTTAAATTCCAGTATAATCCCACAACGAAACAAGTTGAAATGTGGTTCACCGACGAGTATATGGACTTTGTCCGGAACAACCCCAGCTATGACGACCGCACCGGCACCATGAAGATGAGTGCCGAAATCCGCAAGGACGATGTTGAGAATCTGGGCAACGACGACCTGACCATCAAGTTCGGTGGCGCATCGACTACCGTGAAGTGGGAGGACATCGACAGGGGCAACAACTCCCTCCTCAGCGATTTGAGAACTTGGAAAAGCGGGGCTAATGTCAACTGGGAAAAAGGAACGATTGAGTATACCGTCAAAATTGAATCCACAAAGGGCACGAACGGCAAGAACGCGACTGCTCGAGACGTCATGACGGCGGTGAATAAGCAAATGGCCCTGACAAACATGACCGTCACGGAGGTTAAAACACACTCTAACTGGAGTCAGGTGCCCGCTGTTGACTCTGCTTCGACAGAAATCAAGACGGACGGTACATGCGCCTGCGGTACGACGGGAACGCACATTCACTACGTTTATGCGAACACGACGGACGAAAGCGGCAAGGTCTATACCATGACGACGGACTATGTGCTGCCGCCGCTTTCGGCAAATGAAACATACGAAATTAAGTATGAATACACGTTCGACAAGGACGGAATGACCGGTGAATACGATCAGCTGACAAATACTTTCGCTGCCCAGAGTGGCGGAAAGTGGGATCATTCCAAGGATTCCTCTAACAGCAACCCTACTGACGTTCAGATTAAAAAGCTGCAAAAGAGCAGCTGGTACAACAGCAATGAGGGCTGCATTCAGTGGACGCTCACCGTCAACGAAAACCGTTTCAACATCAAGGATAAGACGCTGACGGACACGATGTTCGACCAGCTTGTGGACGAAAACGGCAGTCTGCTGTTTTCGAAGACGGACGGCAAGGGCTATGTGTCGCAAATCACGGCGAATAACACGCCTATCACCGCTGAAAACTACACGGATTACTTTACCGTGGAAACCGGCGTGGACGGCAAACCGCAGCTGAAATTCAAGGACACCACCGCGAAGATCGTAATCCAATACAAAACGCCGGTGGAAGCAACCGCGCAGGATCAACAGATTACAAACACGGCGGAATTCGACGGCGAACAAAAGACAAGCACCGCGAATGTAGGGCAGGACAAGCGTTACAATGTGGTGAAGTCGGTTGACGCGAGTATGCCGGCGGATCCGACGAAGAACGGCGAATACACCGATGGTCTGTATCCGGTAGCGTGGAACGCGACGTACACCTTCCCGGCGACGAAGGATGTTCAGTATAAGCTGAACTTCGGCGATACGCTTGACAAGAAGGTGGAATGGAAAAACGGAATAGAAATCATGCAGCACTACATGACGGCGGCTCAGGCGCAGACATTGCTCAACGCCATCAAAGACCTCGATGTTGTGAAAAAGCATGATGCGCAGAATGTGCCGTACACCATTACGCTGCTGACCTGCGACAGTCAGGGCAAAAATGAAGGCACGATGGTGGTGTCTGCGGAAACGACGCTGACGGAAGGCTACTACTATGGTTTCCGGTTTGAAACGACGGGCGAAGGCGTTGTGCTGAACGACGCCAATACGGATGTGAACGCGACGACAAGCGTTACGCTCCCGTATCAGACGACCATCTATTTGGAACAGTCCCGCACGAGCGGGGTTGACTTCAAGAACACGGCTGTTAACGCGGGCAAAAACGGAGACGCGTGGTACAAGGCCGCCCCGAACGACCTGGTGGAGAAGAAGTTCGGCAACCATGGCGTTGGTGATTTGAACGGGCAGACCATCCACGAAAACGAGCTGTACTGGACCATCCTCCTGCGCAATGATGGCGTGGCGCACGACGAAATCACCCTGACCGAAACGCTCCCGCCGCACATTGTGGTGGAGTACATCGAATACGGCGGCTCGAGGCTGATTCTTAGCGAAACGGACAGCACGAAGATGACCGTTGTCAATAAGAAGCTGGACAATGCCGGTACGATTCCGGATGGCTATGAGGTCAGCAACGAGTGGGGCGAGCAGCGCATTTCCATCAAGGCTGATTTGGCGGCGGTGGGCGAAGGCGCACAGCAGCAGCAGAGAATCAACATCTCCATGAAGCCGAATGAGAATACCGGCGGTTCGGAAACGATCCTCAACGGCAAGGCGGATATGACCGTCAAGGTTCACTGCAAGATTGCCGACGACTTCCTGGCAACCGCAGTGAACGGCAGTTTGGCGCTGGGCGTGCTGAACAACCAGCTGGACGTGAGATACGACGCGGCGCTCTATCACAAGGAGCAGAAGACCGAGCTGACCTACGAGGAAGAGACGGTCGAGGCGGTGAACGTCCAGAAGGGCTACAGCGTCAAGGGCGGCGACCAGCAGGCGCGAATCACTTACACCATCGACATCAACCAGTCCGGCGCGGAGCTGAATCCGGCATCCAGCACGCTCACGCTGACGGATAAACTGACTTATGACGTTCTTGGATGGGCTGGCGAGTATCCTTATCTGCGCAATGTGACGTTGGATGAAGGTTCCTTCAGGCTCTATGAGGCGTTGAAGGATGAAAACGGCAATCCGATTCTGGTCGTTGATGAAAGTGGCAAGGGGCATCTGCTGCGCGGCGCAGAGATAGAGAAGTATCTCTGGAAGATGGAGTTCACGGAAACGGAAAACATCTACTGGCACCCTTCCTACAGTTACGGTGAGAAGGTACAAGGAACGGTTCCCGCTCAACGTTACCTGGACATAACTGTCACCGTTCCGGACAGCAAGGCGCTGATTCTGGAATACACGGCGCAGGAAAACATTCTCCTGCCGCCCGAGGTGACGAACGAGTACAACTTCAACGACGTGAGCAGCAAGGGCATCAGTCCGGCATTGAGCAACACAGCAAGCCTTGGCGGCAACGGCACCTCGAGCACCCACCTGAACGACAGCAACAACGACTACTTCAGTCAGGGCGGCGGCTACATCCACAACAACCTCGTCATCCGCAAGGTGGACAGCGCGAATACCTCGCTGCTGCTGCCGGGAACGGAATTCACGCTCTACGCATGGAACACGGATACCAAAAAGTTCGAGCCGGTTGGCGGCGAAAATGGTAAGGTCTACACGGATCAGAACGGTACGATTACGTACAGTTACAGTTCGCAAAACCTGAATCAGCGTCCGCTCGAGCCGAACGTTGCGTACATGCTGGCGGAAACGAAGGCCATCGAGCCGTACCACCTTGTGTTGGAGGATCGCCCGCTGGTCGTCTTCCACATCGTTCCGCGAGCGGACGATACCGCAGAGCATCCGGCTCGCTACCCGGACGGCTTCAATAGCAGCAATTTCGGTAAGATTTCGAAGGATGCGTTGCAGAAGCTCATGAGGGATTCCGGCATCAAGGGCGTGGTGGATGGTCCGCACACCGTCAACGGCTCTGCGAACATCAACATTCAGGTGAAGAACAGCAAGGATCGCCACGACATGGAGGTGCAGAAGAACTGGGTTGGCGACGAAGCCAATCAGAATGCGCGCCCTGTCAGCGTCCTCGTGATGCTTCGCCGCTATGCGCTGACGCAGGAACAGTACGATGCGGTGCTGGCTAAAGAGTCGGCATCTGCTAACGAAATGTTCAGCCCGGAGCAGTGGTCGCTCATCCGCCAGCACCCGGACGACGCCTACGGTGGCCGCGAGGCTACGCTGACGGCGGCGAACGGCTGGCACACCCAGTGGTCGCAGCTGGAATCCACCGGCGCGGACGCGAACGGCAACAAGCTCTACTACGTTTACTACATCGTCGAGGGCAAAGTGCCGAGCTACACCACATCCGGCATCACCTACACCATCGACCCGAACGCCAGCAAAACCACCGGCACGGTCACGGCGACGCTGACCAACGTCTACCGCCCGGAGGACAAGTACGGCGAAATCAGCATCGACTTGTCCAAGGAATGGTACGCGCCGGATGGCACAAAGCACACGATTACCGAGGAATTCGGCGGCGTGCAGGTCGCGCTCTACAAGACGCGCTGGGATTACGTCAACGGCGCGTGGACGATGGGCAGCACGGAACGCCGCGACACGGTCACGCTGGCAGAAGCGAACAAATGGAGCGCCAAGTTCGAGGGGCTGGAAACCTACACGGTCGCCATGGAAAACGGCGTTGTCCAAAACGCCCACGCCTACACCTACAGCCTCCGGGAACTGAACGTGCCGAGCGGCTTCTACTGCCAGCTGGCATACAGCGGTCTCCCGCAGCACCCGAGCGAGTACTTCACGGACGGGAATCCCGCCAATCCGAAGGCGGACGCGGAGAACGCACGCGGCACGGCGACGCTGCGGAACTACGAGATTGCGAAGCTGACCATCGAAGCCGAGAAGCGCTGGGGTGAAGGCGCGAAGCCTGAAAACATGCAGGATACGCTGACCTTCCGCCTGACCCGCGAAAAGCAGGAGAACGGCGCGTGGGTCGCGGACGACAGCTTCCAAGCGGTCACGAGGGTCATGAGCATCAGCAGCCTGAACACAAGCAAGGTCGTGTTCGGCACTTTCCCGAAATACGCTGTGACGGGCTTCGACGAGCAGAATCAGCCCATCAGGCAAAGCTACCGCTACAAGGTGGAGGAGGTCAAGTACCAAAACGAAGCCACCCTCCCGTTCAGCGTCAGCTATAGCCCGGCGGACGGTTTCGTGACGACGGAGGGCGATGCGAACACCAGCACCACCGTCACCGTGACGAACAACAAGCTGACGAGCGAGAAGGAAGGTCTGTACCGCTTCAACGTGGCGAAGCAGTGGCTGGATGCTTCCGGCAATCCCGCGGACAAGCCCACGCCGGAAGGCACGAAGGCGAAGATTACCGTGACGCGCACCCGCCATGTCTATGCCCCGGATACGGGCTGGACAGCGGAAACGCCCACCGCAAAGACGATCGAGCTGGACACCACGGCAACGTATACGGCGCTTTGGGCAGAATGGAACGAAACGCAGTCGGTTTATGCGCAATACAACGCCGACGGCACGGTGAAATCCGCGTGGGCGTACACCTACGAGGTGTCGGAAGCGGCGATTGACGGCTACTTCGGCACGCAGCATCTGCCTGCGGACTTCCCGCAGAAGCCGGAGGACTACTTCACAGACGCGGCACTGACCGATATCAAGGAGATTTATCGCCAGCCGCTGACGGACACGCTCCCGGAAGTGACCGAAAAGAACTACTACGTCGAGCGGTTCAACGTCAAGGTGGACAAGACTTGGGCGCGCTTCCGCGACAGGAATGAGCTGACGTTCTGCTTGATTCAGGCGAAAAAGCAGCTCACCTTTGACAGAAATGGCAATCCCATCAAGACGGACGATCAGCAGTACACCTACGTCACGAAAAACTGGACGGAGGGCGGCGAAGAACCGGTCTGGGAGTTCAACAACCTGCCGAAGTACTACTTTACGGTGAATGAGAACGGCGAAGCGCAGAAGAAGCCGTACTACTATTACATCGTAGAGGGGTACGAAACGATTAATGGTGCGCTAAACCCGTATCTGTATCAGGTGAGCTACACAGGCGACGCTACGCTTGTCAAGAAAACAACCGGTGCGGTGAACCAGCCTGCGGACGGCGGAACGGCGAACATCCACGCGAAGAACCTGCCGGGGTATGAAGTGGGAAATCTCAACCTCAATTTGACGAAAGAATGGGTCAATGTCAACGAGAAGCCGGAAAAGGTTACGCTCAACTTGACTGAGACAACGCATTCATGGGATAAAACAAAAGGGTGGATAACTTACGACCCCAATCCGAGTACCGTTGAAATAATGCCGGATGCGAATGGAAACTGGACGACAACGCAACCGCTGCAAGCGTACGATGTTGAGTATAATCCGGACGGCTCTATTTACACGGCGCATGTTTACACCTATGAGCTGACGGAAGCCCCTGTGAACGGTACGATGCCTGTTTACACCTTCTCGGAGAACTGGCCGAAAGAAGTGGGCGACGTCCTTGAACTCAATTCGGCTGGCGAGCCAATCAAGGCAAAGGATGCGTTCAAAGCCTCTTCGTCACAAATGGAAGGAAGCTTCTTAGTCACCATCGCGGACGCAAGCGCGACCATCACCAACGTGCAGACCGGCAAGCTCAACATTGTGAAGCAGTGGGCGGAAGAAGTGGAGTACGACGGCGCACAGAACCCGCTGGACATCAAGCAGGTGTCGATTTCGCTCCTCCGCAACGTCTGGGGCGAAAACTGGACGGATTCGGACGGCGTGGTGCACTACAACTGGTGCCACGACCCGTTCCAGCAGAATTACGTCCTGTCGGCGGAAAACGGCTGGAAGCTGACCATCGACAACCTGCCGTTGTACGACACGCCCCTCAATCCCGACGGCAGCCTGCGCAAGTACCGCTATTACATCCTCGAAAACACGAGCGTCGGCAACGACACGCTGGACCGCTACACGCCGGTGATGACGGCGGATGAAAGCGAACTCGTCGGCTCGATTCTCTACATCACCTTCAAGGATACGACGGAAAACAACGTGACCATCACCAACGTGCCCAAGAGCATCAGCATTGTCAAGCAATGGGCGGACGCGGACACGTTCGGCGAAGAGGGCATGATGCAGGACATCTACCTTGAAGTCATGATGAAGTATCAGGAAGTCTACTCCACGCAGTGGAAAACGGAAAACCTGCTGGAAAAGAGCTACTTCAGCCTGAAGAACGTTATCTGCACGCCGAGTTCGCTCACGGCGGAGCTGGTGCAGATTAACGGCGCGCCCTACCTGCATGTGTCGGGGCTGGCGAAGGCGGATGAACCGTGGCGCGTGACCATCCGGAATCTGCCGGGCTACAACAGTGCGTCCTTCATCATCCGCGAAGTGGAGCTGGCGGGCTACCTGAACAACCTGCCGGACGGCAAGCTGGAGCTGGGCTTCAACGAAATCGGCACAATTACCAACACGCCGACGAAGCTGAAAATCACCAAGCAGTTCAAGCAGGCGTATTTCCCCGCAGGCAGCGGAAGCGAACTGCCGCTGAATGTCCGCAATACCGTCGTGTACCTGCAAATCTGGCGCGAAAAGCGTGACGGCGCTGGTCTTACCCTATCCCAGGAACGCTACACCACGCCAATGCTGGGCGCGCTGGAAGCGAACATGGACGCGACGCTCTTGCCGGACGGCACCGTGAAGCTGACGGTCGGCACGAACACGCCGACGGACGCCGCAACGCTGACGCTGACACGCCTGCCGCGCTACTGGTTCGACAAGGATACGGGCGCAAGCGGCGAATGGTACTACTACGTCAAGGAAGTGGACGCGGAAGGCAACGAAGTCCATTCGGCTTCTTACCCGACGAGCGGCGTACAGCCGGAAATCAACCTGAACGTCAAGACACTCACCGTCACCAACACCCTGACCGACGTCAGCGCCCGCAAGGTCTGGACGTCGCTGGACAATCAGTTCACGCTGAATCCCGCGAACCTCCCGGACATCACGCTGACGCTCAAGCAGACCACCGCGGAAACGGCGGCGGACAGCGACAAGACCATCGCGACCGTTACCCTTGGCTGGGACGCGGAAGCGGGGAAGGTCGTCACGAAGAATCTGGATGGCTGGCAGTTTGGCGAAGTGGTTGAGTACACCGCGCCGGAAGGCAGCAAGAACATCTGGTGGGGCTACAAGTGGTACAATCTCCCGGCGTATGACGCGGGTGGCAACATCTACCGCTACTACGCCAAAGAGCAGACCCCGGTGGGCAGCGGCTGGCAGCTGGTGACGGACGACACGAACGCCACGAACACCGCGCCGATTCCCGCGAACAGCGAAAATCGCGTCTTCCAGATTACGAACACACCCATTACCTACACGCTGCCCGAGACGGGCGGCATCGGCACACTGCCGTTCACGGCGGGCGGTCTGCTGCTG
>ENA-OYWG01000248-OYWG01000248.1-human-gut-metagenome-genome-assembly--contig:-NODE-248-length-20345-cov-7.459093_pt1 | contig 20345 bp, 14 predicted proteins | sample MGYA00244811_ERZ653398 | MGnify/ENA primary metagenome ERZ653398 (study PRJEB26926, sample SAMN06165162) | human gut metagenome | biome: ENVO:00009003; feature: ENVO:2100002; material: ENVO:00002003...
CGAGATGTCTTAGGGTCTCGTGGGCTCGGAGATGTGTATAAGAGACAGACAATGAACTGTATGCCGGAACAAAAAAGGAGAGATAAATCACTTGAAAATATGCAGGTGTTTGCTCCGATTGCTCATCGGCTCGGTATTAAAACCATAAAAGATGAGCTTGAGGATCGTTCTCTTCAGTACCTCGATCCAATCGGCTATAAGGAAATCGAAGATGATCTTCTTATGACTGAAGAGGGTCGTGACAAGTTTATTGAATCCATTAAGAATCAGATTCTCGCAAAAACCGAGGGTACAATCCCCGGTGTGTATATCAGCGGTCGAGTAAAGAGTATTAACAGTATTTACCGCAAAACATATATGCAGGGCAAAACAATGGATCAGATTTTTGACATTTTTGCCGTGCGTGTAATCGTTGACACAGTATCCGATTGCTACAATGTTCTCGGTGTAGTGCATGATATATTTAAGCCTATTCCTAACCGTTTCAAGGACTATATATCAATGCCTAAGCCGAATATGTACCAGTCACTCCATACAACCGTACTCGACAAAAACGCAATTCCTTTTGAAATTCAGATAAGAACATGGGAAATGCACAGAACGGCTGAATATGGTATCGCCGCCCACTGGAAATATAAAGAGGGCGTAAGGGGTAGCTCAAAGGACGATCAGCGCCTTGCATGGATAAGACAGATAATCGAGTCACAGCAGGAGTCAAACGACGTTGAGGAGATAGTAAGGGCTATCAAAAATGACCTTGCCCCTGAGGACGTTTTTGCTTTCACTCCAAAGGGCGATATGATAACACTGCCTGTCGGATCAACTGTTATCGATTTTGCTTACGCTATCCACACACAGGTGGGTCATAAGATGTGCGGCGCAAAGGTAGACAAGAAAATGGTGTCTTATGATTATCAGATAAAAACAGGCGAGATAATCGAGATACTTACTACCAACGTTGAAGGTCATGGTCCAAGCCGTTCATGGCTTAATATCTGCAAGACCAATGAAGCCAAATCCAAGATACGTTCATGGTTCAAAAAGGAAAGACGAGAGGAAAATATCTTTGAGGGCAGAAATGCTCTTGAAAGAGAGTTCCGCAGAAATAATATAAGAGTGCCTGAGGAAGAACTTGAGGACTTTCTCAAAATGGATATGCACAGACACAGTTGTGATACTCTTGATGATTTCTTTGCAGCCATAGGTTACGGTGGTGTTCAGCTTTCAAAGGTGATGCAAAGGCTGAAATCTGAGTATAATAAGAAATATGGTGAAAAGGCTCAGCCTGATACTTCTGACCTTGAAAATAAGATAAAGACTTCCAAAAATTCCACTGGTGTTATTGTTGACGGCATCGACAACTGCGCTATCAAGTTTGCACAGTGCTGTAATCCGCTTCCAGGTGACGAAATAGTCGGCTTTATCACGAGAGGTCACGGCATATCCGTGCATAAAAAGGATTGCGTGAACTATCTTTCGCAGAAAGATGATCCTGAAAATGCCGCTCGTTGGATAAATGTTAAGTGGGAAAGTTCTGAAAAGCATACTGGCTATTTCAAGTGTACTTTGGATATCGTTGCGGTTGACAGAATAGGTCTGCTGGCAGACGTTTCGTCAGCGCTTGCAATGATCAATATTTTTATCTATGAGTCAACCTCAAGGGAACTGAAAAACGGCAATGCAATGCTTTCCGTAACTGTCAGCATTGCGGGAATGGAACAGCTCAACAATGTTATAAACAAGCTTCAGAAAATAAAGAACGTTATTTCTGTTGAAAGAAGCGGTAAATAAGAAAGGACAGATAATGAAAATATATAGGCTCAAACCATTGAGTGTTTGTGAAACGAACAGTTATATTGTTGCAAGCGAAGAAAATAGCTGCGTTCTTATCGATGCACCTGCCGACCCTGATTATATTCTCGGTGAGATAGAGAGTCACGGTCTTACGCTTAAAAAGATCTTTCTTACCCACGGTCATTTTGACCATATCGGTGCTGTGGCTGACCTTGTAGACAGGACAGGCTGCGAGGTGTATATCCACATTATGGATAAGCCTAAGCTTACAGATGACGCAGGAATGCTTGCTAATCTTTTCAGAATAAGAGGACACAGAAATTACACAGGCAAGGTCAATGTGTTTACAGAGGACGATATACTAAAGCTTGATGAGCTTGAATTTGACGTGTTGGAAACGCCGGGACATACAAGCGGTTCTGTTTGTTTCATATGCGGCATGAATATGTTTTCGGGAGATACCCTATTTTCAAGAAGTGTTGGCAGAACTGATATGCCTGATGGAAGCAGCACAGCCCTTATGAAGTCGCTTATGAAAATAGCTGACCTTGGTGGAAATCTAACTGTTTATCCTGGTCACATGAATGTCACGACACTTGACGCTGAGAGAAAGTATAACCCATATCTCAGGCAGGCTGCGGAGGCTTTGAAATGACTCTGATATTCAGCGGCAACGATTATAAATATGAGCTTGAGGGAGTAATGAAGCTTTTTATCCCTGCAACGCTCTTTACCCACGTTTTTTCTGACAGCATAGATACAGAGGACGATTATGTGTTCGCTCAGAAAAAGGATAACGCTGACAATGTTTGTTTGAGCGTTAAGGTGAGATATGACGGCAAGACTTGCGAAAAAGAGGAGTTTGTGCATTTTGAAAGCGACATGGAACTTTCGCTTTCAAGACTTCTTTTTAAGGCAATGAGCGAGATAACAGGCATTGTGCCGAAATGGGGCGTTATAACGGGAATAAGACCTGTGAAGCGTGTGAATGATATGCTCAGTGACGGCATGAACAAGGCGGAGATATTTAAAGCCATGGAGAGCGGATATCTTTGTAGCGAAGAAAAGTGCGATATTGCATACAAAACTGCTATAACCCAAAAGCCTGTCCTCGATGAGCTTGAAAAGGACAGCTTTAGTCTTTATGTGTCAGTGCCGTTTTGTCCCACAAGATGCTCCTACTGTTCTTTCGTTTCGCAATCTATCGAGGGCTGTATGAAGCTTATCCCTGAGTATGTGAACAAGCTGTGTGAGGAGATAGTTTATACTGCGAAGATAACGAAAAAGCTTGGTTTAAAGCTTGACACCGTTTATTTTGGCGGCGGCACTCCTACAACGCTCACTGCTGCTCAGCTTGACAGAGTTATGAAGGTCATTGCAAACAGCTTTGATATGTCAACTGTCCGTGAATACACTGTTGAAGCGGGAAGACCTGACACCATAACTGAAGAAAAACTGAATGTGCTTAAAACAAACGGCTGTGGCAGAGTATCTATAAATCCACAGACTTTGAATGACAGCGTTCTTGAGGCTATTGGCAGAAAGCACACAACTGCTCAGTTTTTTGATAGCTTTGACCTTGCAAGAAAAGTTGGTTTTGACTCTATAAATACTGATATAATCGCAGGTCTGCCAACTGACACAGTGGAGAGCTTTGAGAATACCATTGATAAACTTATCGAGCTTGCTCCTGAGAATATCACTGTACACACACTTTCCATAAAGCGTGCGGCTAGGCTAAATCACAGCGGTGACAGGGAAGTGCTGAAAAATCCAGCCGATAAAATGGTAGAGTATGCCACAAAAAGACTTCTTGAAAGCGGCTATCTGCCTTATTATCTCTACAGACAGAAGAATATGCTTGAAAATCTTGAAAATATAGGCTGGACAAAGCGGGGTCACGAGAGTTTGTATAATATCTATATAATGGAAGAGGTTCAGACCATACTTGCAATGGGTGCGGGTGGCTCGACAAAGCTTGTTGACAAAGAGGGCGGACGTTTGGAGCGTGTGTTCAATTACAAATTTCCGCTGGAATACAATAAGCATTTTGAGCTTATGCTTAAGCGAAAAAATGAGATAGAGGAATTTTATGCTAAAGAAAAATGAGATTATCAGGCTTGAAATAAGCGGTATGACAAATGAGGGCAACGGAGTAGGAAAGCACGAGGGCATTGCTGTTTTCGTGCCTTTTACTGTTATTGGCGACGTTATCGAATGCAGGATAGTCAAGGTCTGCAAAACGTATTGCTATGGCATTATCGAAAATATTGTAAGTGGTTCGGTTGAAAGAACGAGGAACGATTGCCCTGTTTATTCAAGGTGTGGCGGTTGTTGTTTTCGTCACATGAGCTATGAGGAAGAATGCCGTGTAAAAGAGCAGTTCATAAAGGATTCATTTGAACGTATTGGTAAGCTTTATCCTGAATATGACAGCTTTGAGGGCTGTAAACAGCTTGTTGGCTATCGCAACAAGGCGCAGTACCCTGTAGCAGAGCAGGACGGCAAGGCAGTTTGCGGATTCTATTCAAGGCGTTCTCATCATGTATGCGACCACACCGATTGTGCATTACAGCCTGCCGTATTCAAGGCAATAGCCGATGAAATAATGGCATATGTGAACAAGCGTAAGATAAAGGCATACAACGAGGTGACAGGAAGCGGTCTGCTCAGGCATATTTATCTCAGGCGTGGCGAACACTCAGGTGAGATAATGGTCTGTCTTGTTATTACCGACCTTAAAAAGCGTGGCGTATTTGATGTGCTTGTGGGTGAGCTTTGCAAAAAATATGCTGATATAAAGAGTATAGTTTTCAATGAGAATAGCCGAAAGACTAACTGTATACTCGGACAGAAGCTTGTTACTGCGTACGGAAGCGACACGATACACGATATCATGTGTGGAAATGATATAGAGATATCACCGCTGTCATTTTATCAGGTAAATACAATTCAGGCGGAGCGGCTTTATGAAATTGCCGCAGATTATGCTCAGCTGACAGGAAAGGAAACTCTTCTTGATCTTTACTGCGGTGCAGGAACGATCGGTTTGTCAATGAGCAAAAAGGTGAAAAAGCTCATAGGTGTTGAGATAATAGAGTCTGCAATAGACAATGCAAAACGAAATGCCGCAGCAAACAATGTCACCAATGCGGAATTTATATGTGGTGACGCAGGAAAGATAGCAGAGATACTTTACAGCCGTGGCGAGCGACCAGATGTGATAATAGCTGACCCTGCAAGAAAGGGCTGCACTAGGGACGCACTGGAGTACATGGCAAAAATGTCCCCTGACAGGATAGTTATGATATCTTGCAATCACGCTACTGCTGCTAGGGACTGTGCTGTGCTGGAAGAGTTGGGGTATAGGACGGTCAAGGTCAAGGGCGTGGATCTGTTTGGGAGGACGGGGCATGTGGAGACGGTTTGTTTGATGTCAAGAAAAGATAAATAAGGGCTGAAAAGTGGCGTATTTCCAGGCTTTTTCGGAGGCTTGGATTTGAAGCCAGAATTCTGAAAAAGCTCGGTTTTCTTATATGGAAACATATCCACTGTAAAATATGTGTCAGCTTGTAACCTCGGATTAGATGTCACAATTTGAGACAGTGGATTAGATGTCGGGCATTTTGGGATGATTTTTGGAAAATGAAAAAGGGTGACAACCAATCCTGCAGGACTGACTCCTATTGAAATCGGTCAGGGAGTAACCTATAAAGAGGCAAAATTGACACTTCTTTGCCAAAAGTTGTATCAGCATCAATTTTCCAAAGAGGATATTACAACTGAAGTTCAGAAGTATTATGCTTCCATGCCAAAAGTCTATCCCGATTTCAATGGAGGCTGGCAACCACATATTGTTTTTGTTGGTGAAATTATAGAGGTTAGGTATGAGCGATAAATTGGGATTTAGAGGATGTGAATGAGCAGCATGAAGAAAATAAAAGAAGAAATTAATTTGAAAAAAATCCTTAGGCTGAAGAATACAGGCAGTATCTTTGTGATTGCGGGGCTTTTGACGATTTTTGTAATAGCGTTGTACACATTTATTCTGCAAAGTTCTTACACTAAGACCGCCCTTGAAACAGAAATCACACGTGACACAGCGAGTGCAGATGCAGTACACAAACTCGTGGATGGAAGAATCGGCAAAGAAGATTTTGATCAAATCAAAGATCAATCTGATGAAAAGAATCAATTATATAAGGATATTTCTTCATATTTCAATGAAATCAGAACACTGAATTCTACTCGATATATTTATACCGCTACAAAAAATGAAGAAGGAAAACTCGTTTATGTGGTAGACGGTTTGGATTCGGATGCGGATGATGTAAGACACCCTGGAGATTATATTGAGGAAGAAATGGTTCCGTATATTGATAGGGCTATTTCTGGAGAGATTGTGTACTCTCAGGATATCATTGATACAACATGGGGTCCGATTTTTACGGCTTGCTATCCTGTAAGAGCAAATCATGATGGGACTGGAGAAATCATTGGCGCATTTTGCATTGAAATGGATATGCAATCAGCTTATGGAATGGTTGAAGAGACGAATCATATTTCCATCATCTGCGGTTTAGTCGCAGGAGCTGTATTGCTTTTAATTTGTCTATATACCTATTATGTTTACCAGAAAAGCAAGGCAGAAGAGCAAAAACAAAAACAATTATTAATGACCGCCGCTGAGGAAGCAGATGCTGCCAACAAAGCAAAATCTGCGTTTTTGCTTAGTATTAGCCATGACATCAGAACGCCGATGAATGCCATTATTGGATTTACAAACATTGCGCTTCACCAGAACACGGTTTCAGATATTCATGATAGCTTGGAGAAAGTTCAAAAAAGTTCGAATCATCTTCTCTCTTTGTTGAATGACGTTCTGGATTTTACTCGCATTGAAAGTGGAAAAGTTACTATTTCGCCCGAACTGGTGGACATTACTCAATTGACAGATAACGTCCAGGCGATTATGAATGGACTTCTTTATAATCGAGATCTTAAGTTTGAAGTACATCGAGAAATCCCAAAGAACCCATATGTCCTTGCGGATGTTGCACGTATCCGAGAAGTTTTGGTGAATCTTCTTGGCAATGCTGTGAAATTCACAAAGGACGGCGGAAAGATCACTTTGGATATCAGCAGTTACCCAGGAGCGGATGAGAAACATATCATAACTCGTTATGTTGTTCGAGATAACGGTATTGGCATGAGCGAAGAGTTCCAGAAAAAATTATTCGATCCGTTTTCACAAGAAGATGATGCTAATGCCAGAACTCAATATAAGGGAACCGGTCTTGGTATGGCCATTACAAAAAAATATGTGGATATGATGGGCGGTTCGATCGCTGTTGAGAGCAAAAAAGGTGTAGGTTCTACATTCACAGTGGAGATCCCACTGGAGTTGTCAGAACAGGTTATTCAATCAGAACAAAAACAACATCTACATAGAGATTTGACGGGTATTCATGTTCTTATGGCTGAGGATAATGATCTAAATGCTGAACTTGCTACGATGATGCTGGAAGATGCTGGTACGACCGTAACACGCGCATCAGACGGAAAAGAAGTTGTGGATTTGTTTAAAAATCATCCACGAGGCACATACGATCTTATTTTGATGGATATTATGATGCCAAACATGGATGGACACCAGGCAGCAAAAACCATTCGAGCCTTGGGTATAGAGCGGTCCGATGCAGTTACGATTCCAATTATAGCTTTGTCTGCAAATGCTTTTATAGATGATATTCAGGAATCCCTGGATTCAGGCATGAATGACCATATTTCCAAGCCGATTAACATGGAGGAATTAATCGATACTATCACTAAATACATTAAACACTATTAGGAAAACAAAGAAATTAATTCTGATTTTCCTGTACCTTTTCAAAATCTTCTCTGCTGATTATGGAAGATCTGGAACAAAATGCGTGCTACTGATCCTGAATATGCACTTGCGATGAAAAATGCCGACACGGCTAAGGTTTGGCAGCTTGAGAATCTCTTTGAGTTGCAGGCTGAGGAGATTGCAATTCAGACGTGTTTGGTAATGTAGCCATTACTTATTTCTGATCAAAAATCAACAAAACTCGTTTGGTTTAGTTTTAGCCAAACGAGTTTTGTTTTTTACTCCCTGAGATTTTCTTTGAGTTTTACTTTTCGATATTCTTTTGGTGACATACCAATGTATTTATGGAACAGTCTGCTGAAATAAAGCGAATTGGTGTATCCAACCATATTTGCAATTTCAGTAATGGTGTAGTCCGTATTTTCTAACAAACTTTGTGCGTTGGAGATTCGCAGCTTTAAGATATATTGCAGCGGACTGGAACCTGTGATTTCTTTAAAGCACTGAATAAACCAACAGTTGCTAAGCCCTCTGGATTCGGAGTACTCCTCAATGCTGATTTCTGTGTTGTAATTCTTACGAAAATAGTGCATCGCAAAAGCAACTTCTTTTTCACTGGTGCTGCTGAATTTCTTTGCACTCATGATTGCACGGCTTATCAAAACAAAAATATTTCGCAGCTGCAAAGAAATCAATTCATCATACCGTGGTCTGCAAAGCTGCAATTCCTGAATCATCTGACCAAATAACCACTGATAATCGGGAGATGTTCCAATATAGAGAATATTATTTTTCAGGTTGATATTGTAATACTTTAAAATTTCTTCTACTTCATTTCCGGTAAAATGCACCCAATAAACATCGGTTTGATCTGCACGATAATAAACATATTCCTGTGGTTGATCCGGCAAATATATAATAATATTTCCGGCTGAAACCGTTTTTTCTTCTCCATGAATGAAAAAATGTCCTTTTCCGGAGGCAATATATAAAAGCTGATAATCTTTTCTTCCCTTCGGACGATGTGTTACTACTTCAGAACGATTTTTCACACGATAATTTCCACAGCTTGTTACAATCAAAGGTTTCGTATTATCCACTACAGTAGATGTAGAGTTGTTTAAATAGGCAACATTCATAAACATGAAAAGCACCTCCTTGCTTCTATAACTATAGTATATCACACCTGAACACTGGTTGCAAGAAAAATCCTAAACTTTGTGCATATATTTTATAACTTTGTGTATTTTTTGAGCCGTTTTGTGTGATATAATAGAGTTAAGAAATGAGAGGAAAGAATTAAAAAAAAGACGTCTTTCATTGTAATTCCATGTTGAATTCAGTAAAAATTCTTTATGCTCAAAAAAATAATCATCTATTCTGACGATGGCATTATTTCGTTTTTGCAAGATGAAAAGCAGTTCGTATCATTCATTATGGGAAAATTCTGTCCATGTGGGCATACAAACAATGAAAGGAGCTCTATTATGAGCAAAGAAAAAACATACTTAAAGTGGTATAACAAAGTCGGTTATGGTTCCGGCGATGTTGCAGGAAACGTTGTCTATGCATTGCTGACATCATTCGTAATGATCTATCTTACCGACACGATTGGATTAAACGCAGGTGTTATTGGCGTTCTCATTGCTGTATCGAAGATTTTTGATGGAATAACAGACATCATTTTTGGTACGTTGATTGATAAGACACATACGAAAATGGGCAAGGCAAAACCGTGGATGCTTTATGGTTTTATCGGCTGTGCAATTACCTTGATTGGTGTATTTGCAATCCCGATGAACATGGATGATTTTGCTCAGTACGCATGGTTCTTTATCTGCTACACACTTCTTAACAGTGTATTTTATACGGCAAACAACATCGCATATTCTGCTCTGACCGCTCTTGTTACAAAGAACAGCAAGGAAAGAGTTCAGATGGGTTCTTATCGCTTTATCTTCGCATTTGGAACAAGCCTCCTGATTCAGGCTGTTACATTCCAATTTGTTGAAGCAATGGGCGGCGGTGCAAATGGCTGGAGAACAGTCGCAATTATTTATGCGGTTATCGGTCTTATTGTAAATACAATTTCCGCTCTTTCTGTAAAGGAACTTTCTGATGAGGAACTTGCAGACAGTGAAACAAAAACAGAAGAAACCAAATACAGTTTTGGAGAAGCATTCAAAATTCTCGTACACAACAAATATTATATGATGATCACAGTAACCTATATTTTGCAGCAGTTCTATGGTGCGATGATCGGTGTTGGAACATACTATGCAAAATATATTCTCGCAGATGAGAATATGTTCGGCACATTTGCGTGGTTTATCAATATTCCTTTGATTATCGCCTTGATCTTCACTCCTACCATCGTACAAAAATGGAACGGCATGTATAAGCTGAACAAATACAGCTACATGGTAGCAACAGTTGGCAGACTTCTGGTAGCAGTTGCCGGATACATGGGAAACATTCCGCTGATGCTTGCATTTACAGCACTTGCAGCACTCGGACAAGGTCCATGGCAAGGAGATATGAATGCAGTCATCGCATCATGCTCTGAATATAGCTGGCTTACCAAACACAAGCACGTTGATGGAATCATGTACTCCTGCACATCACTTGGCGTAAAAATTGGTGGTGGACTTGGAACAGCAATTGTCGGTCTTTTGCTCGACTTTAGCGGATTCAAGGGCACTTTGACAGTACAGCCTGATTCTGCTATCAATATGCTTCACATTATGTATCTGATTGTTCCGTTTGCACTGGATCTGATCATCACATTTATTCTTTCTAAGATGAATGTTGAAAAGGCAAATGCGGAAATCAAAGAAAAACTTGGAATATCCGAAAATGAAGTTGTAATGGAATCACAGAACTAAAATGGAGGGAACAATATGAAATATACACTCGACTGGCTGACCAATCCGGAGGTGTTTGCAGTCAACAGAATTGCAGCACATTCCGACCACAGAATCTATGCAAACCATTTGGAAGCCGATGCAGACAATTCCTCTCTGATTCAGAATCTGAACGGCACCTGGAAATTTGCGTGGGCAAAGAATCCATCTGAATGGCAGCAAAAGTTCTATGAAGAAAGCGACAGCACTGACAATTTTGACAGCATTCAGGTTCCGGGACACATGGAATTGCAGGGATACGGCAAACCGCAGTACGTCAATACCATTTATCCTTGGGAGGGACAGGAGCATCTCCGTCCGCCGTTTATCTCTGAAAAGGACAACCCTGTCGGCAGCTACGTCAGATATTTTGATTTGAACGATGCTCTGAAAAACAAGCGTGTATTCATTTCTTTTCAGGGTGTGGAAACTGCTATGTATGTCTGGCTGAACGGCGAATTTATCGGCTACAGCGAAGATTCTTTTACACCGTCTGAATTTGAACTGACACCATATATCCGTGAAAAGGACAACAAACTTGCTGTTGCAGTGTTCAAAAGAAGTTCTGCAAGCTGGCTGGAAGATCAAGATTTCTGGAGATTCTCCGGCATTTTCCGTGACGTATTCCTTTATGCGGCACCGTCTGCCCATGTTCGTGATATGAGAGTGATTGCAGATTATGACGGTACAAACGGTATGTTCTCTGCAATGCTGGATATTGTGGGCAAGTGTTCTGTGAAATCGATCTTGACAGATGAAAATGGAACGGTCATCGCACAATCCAATGAAAAGAAATCTGTAAACTGGACAATTGAAAATAGCAAGCCTTGGAGTGCCGAAATACCGAATCTCTATACGTTTACAGTAATTCTGACAGACGAAGGCGGAAATGAAATCGAGGTCAGCAGAACCAAAGTCGGATTCCGCCGATTTGAACTGAAAAACGGAATCATGTGTTTAAACGGAAAACGTATCATTTTCAAGGGCATCAATCGACACGAATTTGATGCGAAAACAGGCAGAGCAATCACAAAGGAAGATATGCTGTTTGACATTCAGTTCATGAAGAAAAACAATATTAATGCCGTTCGTACCTGTCATTATCCGAACAATTCTCTTTGGTATCAGCTTTGTGATGCATATGGTATTTATCTGATTGATGAAACCAATCTGGAAACACACGGTACATGGCAGAAGCTTGGTGCAACAGATCCGTCTTGGAACGTACCGGGTTCACTTCCAGAATGGAAAGAAGCTGTACTGGACAGAGCGAAATCGATGTACGAACGGGACAAGAATCACGCAAGCGTTCTCATCTGGTCTTGCGGAAACGAATCCTACTGCGGAGAAGATATTGCTGCAATGTCGGAATATTTCAGAAGCGTAGACCCGACAAGACTGGTGCACTATGAGGGCGTTACAAGAGTTCCGAATCATCAGTATGATTCTATCACGGATATGGAAAGCCGTATGTACGCAAAACCGCAGGAAGTGGAAGAATACCTGAAACAGAATAACGGCAGACCGTATATTAGTTGTGAGTATATGCACGCTATGGGCAATTCTCTTGGCGGTTTGAGCGTTTACACTGATCTTGAGGACAAATATGAGGCTTATCAGGGTGGTTTCATCTGGGACTACATCGATCAGGCAATTGAAACCAAAAATGACGACGGGAAAACAGTTCTGGCTTATGGCGGAGATTTTGAGGACAGACCAAGCGATTTCGGATTCTGCACCAATGGTGTGATCTATGCTGACAGAACCTACTCTCCAAAGGTTCAGGAAATGAAGGCTCTTTACTCCAACATCAGAATGTCTATTCAAAACGGAATGCTTACCGTAGAAAATCGAAATCTCTTTGCAGATACAAACAACTTGTCCTTTGTTGTACGATTGGAAAAGAACGGCGTTGTTCTGAAATCCGATACATTTTCTCTGAATGTTCCTGCCGGAGAAAGCAAGACACTGAAACTGACACTTCACAAAATAGACAGTGCAGGAGAATATGTTTATCATGTTTCCGCCGTTACCGCAGATCAGACACTATGGGCAGATGCAGGGCACGAAATTGCCTTTGCTCAGGAAGTGTTTGAAGTGAAAGATAATCAGATTCCGGAAACCACATTGCAAAAGCCAACGATTGTATACGGCGATGTTATAATTGGCGTTCACGGAGAAAACTTCTCCATGATGTTCGACAAAAAAGAGGGCGGCATCAGTTCTCTGAAATACAATGATTTTGAATATATCACACGCACACCAAAGGTCAGCTTCTGGAGAGCGATGACAGACAATGACACCGGTGCTTCCGAGCCGTACAATCTTGCACAGTGGTATGTCGCAGGCAAATTTGCAAAGTATAAAACCGTTTCATGGCTGGAACAGGAAGATGCTTTGAAAATCACATTCACATATCAGGCTGCCTGTGTTCCGTTTTTTGAGTTTACTGTAACCTATACCGCACATTTTGACGGAAAGCTGGGCGTAAGTGTAAATTATGCAGGAGTAAGCGGAATGTCCGATATGCCGGTTCTTGCATTGGACTTCAAGATGAAAAAACAGCTTTGCAATTTTCAGTATTACGGACTCGGCCCTGATGAAAATTACAGCGACCGATGCAAAGGAGCAAGACTGGGATCGTGGAAATCTACGGCAAAAGAAAATCTTTCCGGCTATCTCAATCCGCAGGAATGCGGCAACCGTACCGGTGTAAGAACGCTCTCTGTCCATGATGATATGCAGCATGGTCTGACGTTCCAAAAGGCATCTGCTCCGTTTGAAATGAGCGTACTGCCATACAGTGCTTATGAACTCGAAAATGCAATGCATCTGGATGAACTTCCAAGTTTTCGCTACACATGGGTCAGAATTGCTGCAAAGCAAATGGGTGTCGGCGGCGATGATTCCTGGGGTGCACCGGTGCATGAGGAGTACAGAATCCATGCAGATCAGCCGATGAAATTGGAATTTGTAATTATGCCCTTAAGATCGTAAGAAGAAAGGAAAGCAATGAAAATACAGGATTTTCAAGACAATGTTACTTGTGGTGGATTTGATAATATCTTCGCAAATATTTATAAGCCACAGGATATAGAAAGTCAGAAATCACGATATATGAGTGCTGTGGAGAAATTCACAGCACTGTATCCAAATAGAAATGATATACACGTTTATTCTGCTCCGGGTAGAACAGAAATCGGCGGTAATCATACCGATCATCAACATGGCTGTGTCATTGCAGGAGCAGTTGATTTAGATGTTATCGGTGTTGCAGCATTTCATGACGAAAACATCATCAGAATTAAATCAGAGGGATACGATGAATTTGCAGTTTCACTGGACGATTTGGATGTTCATATCGGTGAAAAAGGTTCTTCTGAAATTGTCAGAGGGATTGCAGCTCGCTTTAAGGATTTAGGTGTAGAAATTTCCGGATTTGATATGTATACAACTTCAAATGTACTTGGTGGAAGCGGTATTTCTTCTTCTGCTGCATTTGAAACATTGATTGCAACGGCAATTGACAGCTATTACAATAACAATCAGATCGGTGCAGTAGAAATTGCAAAAATCGGACAATATGCAGAAAACTTTTATTTTGGCAAGAAAAGCGGATTGATGGATCAGATGGTTTGCTCCGTTGGTGGATTTGTTTTTCTTGATTTTCAAAACATTCAAAATCCAAGTATCCAAAAAATTGATTTTGACCTATCAAGAACCGGCTATGCATTGATCATCACAGACACCAAAGGAGATCATTCTGATTTGACAGATGATTATGTAGCCGTTCGTACAGAAATGGACGAAGTTGCAGAATATTTCGGCAAAAAGGTTCTTCGTGAAGTTGATGAAAATCAATTTTGGGATAATCTCCCTGATATTAAAAAGAAGATTTCTGACAGAGCTGTCTTGCGTGCAATTCACTTTTTTGGCGACAATTATCGTGCAAAGGCAGAAACGGAAGCTCTCAAAAACAACAGATTTGAGGATTTCCTCACGCTTGTAAACGAATCGGGAGATTCCTCCATGAACTATCTGCAAAATTTATACTCATGCAGAAAGCCAACGGAACAAGGTATTCCACTTGCAATTATGGCGGGGAAACGAATATTAAAAGGCAATGGTGCTGTAAGAGTTCACGGAGGTGGTTTCGCAGGGACTGTTCAGGCATTTGTACCAAATGATCTTGTTAATGTATATAGATCGGAAATGGACAGAATATTTGGACAAAATTCGTGCTATATTATGACAATCAGACCGTTTGGCGGTATTGAAATCAAATAATAGGAGGGGAAAATAATGAGTATACTTGTTTTAGGCGGTGCAGGATATATCGGTTCTCACACAGCTTTAGAGTTGATTCGCACCGGAGAAAGCGTTATTATTGCAGACAATCTTGCAACCGGACACATCGAAGCTGTTCCGAAAGATGCGAAATTTTATCTGGGTGATTTGCATGACAAGGCGTTTCTTGATAATATTTTTGAAAACGAACAGATAGATGCAGTGATTCACTTTGCAGCATATTCTCTTGTTGGAGAAAGCGTTGTCGATCCACTCAAGTATTACGATAATAATCTCTGCGGAACAAAAATTCTTTTGGATTCCATGGTTGAACACCATATTGATAAAATTGTATTTTCCTCAACCGCTGCCACCTATGGTGAACCGGAAAATATTCCGATTCTTGAAACAGACAGAACACAGCCAACCAATCCATATGGTGAAACCAAACTTGCTATGGAGAAGATGTTCTATTGGACTTCAAAAGCTCATGGCCTAAGATACGTTTCTCTCCGCTATTTCAATGCTTGCGGAGCAGACAAATCAGGTAAAATCGGCGAGGCTCATAATCCGGAAAGTCATTTGATTCCTTTGATTCTTCAAGTCCCCAATGGAAAGAGAGAAAGTATCTCCATCTATGGAACAGATTATGATACTCCTGATGGAACTTGTATCAGAGACTACATCCATGTTACCGATTTGGCTCAGGCACATATTCTCGCTGTAAAGTACTTAAAAAACGGAAACGAAAGCAATATTTTCAATCTTGGAAATGGTGTCGGCTATTCCGTAAAAGAAGTAATTGATAAAGCAAGAAAAGTGACAGGGCACCCGATTCCGGCAATTGAAACGCCAAAGCGTGCCGGAGATCCTGCACGACTGGTGGCTTCCAGTGAAAAGGCAAGAAAAATTCTCGGCTGGAATCCTGTACATGATAGCCTTGAAGAAATTATATCTGACGCATGGAATTGGCATAAGAATCATCCAGATGGTTTTTGAAAAGAGGTGTTATCATGATATACAGGGCAATAAACGGATTAATCTGTCATGCAATAGAAGCTGATTTGATTACAAATGACGATATTTTCGTTGTTAGAAATCAGCTCATGGATATACTAAAACTGACTGACTGGAATGATAAAGAACCACTCACGGGAAATATTGAAGAACTTCTTGAACCCCTGATCGACTATGCAGTAAAGGCAGGAATCATTGAAGACACTGCTGTACAACGTGATCTATTCGATACAAGAGTTATGGGTGTTTTCACACCTATGCCGAGAGAAGTTAATGCCGCATTTCAAAGAAAATATTCTGCTTCGCCATCAGCAGCTACAGAATGGTATTATGCTTTTAGTAAAAGCCTGAACTATGTTCGTGCTGAAAGAATTGCGAAAGATTTAAAGTGGACATATGAATCAGAATATGGAACACTTGACATTACTATAAACCGTTCTAAGCCAGAGAAAGATCCTCGTGACATTGCTGCTGCTAAATTGCAAAAAAAATCAGCCTATACTCAATGTCAGCTTTGTGTTGAAAATATGGGATTCGCAGGTCACCAGACACACCCTGCAAGACAAAATCTTCGTCCGGTAAAGTTGAATATCAACAGCCAAGATTGGTTCATGCAGTATTCTCCTTATGGATATTATAATGAACACTGCATCGTCTTTAATAAACAGCATATTCCTATGACAATCGATGCACAGGTATTCAATAAACTGTTTGATTTTGTTGAGCAATTTCCACACTATTTTATCGGTTCAAATGCAGACCTTCCTATTGTAGGCGGCTCCATTCTAACGCATGAACACTTTCAAGGCGGCAATTATAATTTTGCAATGGCAAAAGCACCGATTGAAAGAACATTTCTTTTGAAAAATTATATGAATGTTAGCGCCGGCATTGTAAAATGGCCGATGTCTGTGATACGTCTTTCTTCAAAGAACAGGACGGATTTGGCAGCTGCATGTGCTGATATTTTATCAAAATGGAGAACATATACGGATGAAGTGGTTGGAATTTTTGCAGAAACAGACGGAATTCTGCATAATACAATTACTCCAATTGCAAGAGCAACTTCTTCTGGATTTGAATGCGACTTGGTATTGAGAAACAATATTACAACGAAAGAAAGACCGTTAGGTGTGTTCCATCCGAATCCTACATTACATCATATCAAAAAAGAAAACATCGGATTGATTGAAGTGATGGGACTTGCTGTTCTTCCGGCGCGTTTAGCAGATGAACTGACACTTTTAAAAGATGCAATGCTGTCCAGCAAAGAGATTGCTACAGATGATAAAATTGCATCTCATGCAATTTGGGCAAGTGAAATTCTAAAAAAATATTCTGATTTTAACGCTGATAATGCAATAGAGATTATTCGTTATGAAGTCGGCAGAGTTTTTGAGCAGGTACTTGAAGATGCCGGAGTATTTAAGAGAGATAAACAAGGAAAAGAAGCATTTGCAAGATTTGTAGAACAATTAGGTTGATTTGGAATATACGAAAATGAGCTATTGCATTATTTGCAGTAGCTCATTTTTAATTTAATTATTCAAGGCTGAGAATTTATTTCAGCACATCATCCAGTGAAATCCAATTATCTCCTGACATATCTTCAGTGTAGATTGTATTATTTATGTACAATTCCTCATCTATGTCACGCACAAAGCCCCAATGAAGGTTGTACTTCTTGGCGTATTCCTTAAATGCATTAAACTTATTTTCGACCTGACGGTCAATATTTTTGGTGTGACCAGCCTGCATACCACCCTTAGTTTTGATAATCCAAATATTTCTGTCAGCAGTCTTAATGATGTAATCAGGATAAAAGAGCCACTGCTTTCTGATACCATTCACATAGACGATAGAAAGATACTGTTGACCAGAGTCACCATTTTTGTAAACCTATTCTACACTATCAAAGGATATGTGCGTTATCTGAATTTTGTTGACTTTTTATATTTGTATGCTATAATATAATTACTGCCTAATATAAAATGCACTGATGAGTAGTGTCATTATCTTAAATTTGAGGTTTGAGAGTAGTGTAATTTTATAGGGTAGTAAAACTTCCAAGACAGGATATTGTTCTTACACCGAAAACTGAAAATAGATTATTTTTTTGTGGATGAAAGATATGAGCAGGGACTTTCGTTGGATGAGAATGAATCGTTCTACATTGGAAAGTCGATAGCCGGATTGAAATTGAATCAGTCGGCACAGAATCCGATTATATATCTGTATCCACTGGAGAAAGATAAAATTCATATTTAATGAAATTGACAAATCGGAATTTGAGAAGGTAAGTGAATGGGATACCACGATACAAGATACCATGGAGGAATATGATAATGTCGAAAGATGAGTATTTGATAACCGATACGCCCTTCAAAGCGTTGACGGTTTTTGCAATGCCAATGATTATTGGAAGTTTCTTTCAGCAAATATACAATATGGCCGACTCTGTTATTGTCGGCCAGTTTGTTGGTTCTTCCGCACTTGCAGCTGTCGGTGCATGTGCAGCATTGACCAATGTGTTCATTTGTGTGGCACTGGGAGCCGGTGTCGGAGCCGGTGTGCTTGTGAGCCGTTATTTCGGAGCCAGGGAGTATGGCAAAATGAAAACAATCGTGTCAACCTCCTTGATTAGCTTTTTGCTTCTAAGTATAGTCCTTGGTGTTTTTGGCTTTTTCTTCGCCAACTCGATGATAAGTGGACTGCAAACCCCTGCCGACATACTGGATGATGCAGTACTGTATCTGCGGGTCTATTTTTTGGGCTTTCCGTTTCTGTTTATGTATAACATTCTTTCTACCATGTTCACCTCAATCGGCGAATCCAAAATTCCGCTAGGACTGCTGATTTTTTCGTCCATCCTGAATATTTTAATGGATCTTTGGATGGTAGCCGGGCTAGGTCTCGGTGTGTTCGGTGCGGCTATTGCAACCCTGATTGCACAGGGAATTTCTGCCGTGTTTTCGTTTTTGATCTTTCTGTCTCGGATGCGGCAATACAAGAGCTCCTTTAGCAGGTTCGACCGGCAGGAGCTGTATTCCATGCTTCGCATTGCGGTACCATCGGTTTTGCAGCAGTCCACAGTGTCTATCGGTATGATGATCGTGCAGGCTGTGGTAAATCCTTTCGGTACACAGGCACTCGCCGGGTATGCAGCAACGATGAGGGTGGAAAATGTTTTTTCATTGATCTTTGTATCCATCGGCAATGCGGTTTCGCCGTATGTTTCCCAGAATCTTGGTGCAAAGAAAATTGTTCGTATCAAAAAAGGCTACCATGTTGCACTGGTGCTTGATCTGTGCTTTGCGGTCATTGCGTTAGTGACCATTGAAGCGCTGCATACGCAGATCTCCTCACTGTTCTTAGGAAAAGACGGAACGGCGTTTGCCTATCAGGTGTCTGGTGATTATATGAGGTGGCTTGGTTACTTTTTCATCTTCATGGGTATCAAGATGGCAACCGATGGAGTTCTTCGCGGTCTTGGAATTATGCGTCCGTTCCTCGTTGCAAACATAGTGAATCTTGCGATTCGTCTGTCCGTTGCTCTAATCTGTGCACCACGTTTCGGCATTGCCTTTGTCTGGCTCGCGATACCAGTTGGCTGGCTTGCAAACTTTTTAATCTCCTATGTGGCTCTTAGGAGATCATGGCCGACTGATAAAATGGCATCCATTAGTTAAATTCCAGTTTGTAGGGATGACATGAAAAATGAAGTTTAAGGAACAGAACTTTACCCTGTTTGCCTATACAAATTATAGGACAATTCAAGGTTATCACAGGCTCGAACCACTAGATTTTAAGGGGAAAAGTGCGTTCCACCATTTCCTCGTACAATAAGGGTTGAGTATGTTTTTCATTGAACAACCGAGCCACGTGGAGACTGTCTGTTTGATGACGAGAGAAAAGGAGAATCTTGTAATGAATTTAAAAATCATGGAATGGAATATTAATCAGCGTATGAATTATTCAAATAAAAATATGCCAAATTGGATTGCAAAGGTGATAACTAATGAGGCAGCAGATATAATTGCTTTAACAGAGGTATATAAAGGCAATAATTGGAATGGCGTTAAAGCAGCAGCATTTGATTCAAATTATGTTATTTTTGAAACATCTAATAATACGGCAAGACATAATGATATTGCTATTGCAATCAATATTAATAAATTAGATGTGATATATGCAAAAACATATTATCCTAGTACTCAGGGAATTCCAGACTACCTTGAAGTTAAATGTAAAGACAAGGAAAATGATAAAGAATTTTTATTTATTTGTATAAGAATACATACTTCAGTAGGGGACAATATAAAGCGTCAAGAGTTAGAACACATTATGTCAGTTTCCAAGGACGAAGAGACCGTTATTGTTTGTGGGGATTTTAATAACTATAGAAGAGGTTATGTCAATAAAATCTGGTGCTTAAATGAAGTATATCTGTCTCTTATACACATCTCCGAGCCCACGAGACCCTAAGACATCTC
>ENA-OYWG01000255-OYWG01000255.1-human-gut-metagenome-genome-assembly--contig:-NODE-255-length-19954-cov-6.556159_pt1 | contig 19954 bp, 15 predicted proteins | sample MGYA00244811_ERZ653398 | MGnify/ENA primary metagenome ERZ653398 (study PRJEB26926, sample SAMN06165162) | human gut metagenome | biome: ENVO:00009003; feature: ENVO:2100002; material: ENVO:00002003...
CTAGAGTTCGTCGGCAGCGTCAGATGTGTATAAGAGACAGATTTCAATCCACGCTCCCCGCACGGGGAGCGACTTCTCGCTCCCCTCAATGGCGTGCTGGATGATGTATTTCAATCCACGCTCCCCGCACGGGGAGCGACGCGATGCCGCTATCATTCTTTCCGACACACCCGATTTCAATCCACGCTCCCCGCACGGGGAGCGACATTCTTGCGGAGATGGAAAAGGCAAAGGAAGATATTTCAATCCACGCTCCCCGCACGGGGAGCGACCTGGCTTTTGTTGCAGTCTAACATCAAAAGCATCCATTTCAATCCACGCTCCCCGCACGGGGAGCGACTCAAAGTTAGTGGACAAGCTGCCTTGCGACAAAGAATTTCAATCCACGCTCCCCGCACGGGGAGCGACCGGGCAGGTTGTACCGTGCGGATAGGCGCGGACGATTTCAATCCACGCTCCCCGCACGGGGAGCGACGCCACTTTGCGCCGTAGTCCTCTTCTTCGACGACATTTCAATCCACGCTCCCCGCACGGGGAGCGACGCATCCCGCCGCTTTTTATCATCGGCGGATTCCTATTTCAATCCACGCTCCCCGCACGGGGAGCGACGTCCAGCACATCGCGCATATACTTGCTGTACTGGTCATTTCAATCCACGCTCCCCGCACGGGGAGCGACCGGGTGGCGATGTTCGTCCGGCTGTCGAAGCTGTGATTTCAATCCACGCTCCCCGCACGGGGAGCGACGTAATCCCGTGATGGCAGACAGCTCCACAAGGGATTTCAATCCACGCTCCCCGCACGGGGAGCGACGATACCGCTCGGCTTCCACCCACGCCTTGATTGAATTTCAATCCACGCTCCCCGCACGGGGAGCGACGCTTAAATGATAGGAGGATAACAAATGTTAAAAAATTTCAATCCACGCTCCCCGCACGGGGAGCGACGGAAAGGAAGAGTTGTACCATCGCCTAAAAACTATTTCAATCCACGCTCCCCGCACGGGGAGCGACACCGCAACCTTGAAGATTGGGAAGTGCAGATAATCATTTCAATCCACGCTCCCCGCACGGGGAGCGACTATCTTCTTCTCGCTGGTCAGCATCGCCGCGAACATTTCAATCCACGCTCCCCGCACGGGGAGCGACCGTGCTATAATACATAGTGTCAAGGGGCGGTACAATTTCAATCCACGCTCCCCGCACGGGGAGCGACGCCATCAATGGTACTTCGGACTACCCCACTGATATTTCAATCCACGCTCCCCGCACGGGGAGCGACTTGCAAACTGTTCGCCGACGTCATTTCCCGCCACATTTCAATCCACGCTCCCCGCACGGGGAGCGACAACATCGGCATTCTGCGCTATCTTGCCCGCCATATTTCAATCCACGCTCCCCGCACGGGGAGCGACTGAGATAACCGCTGTACTATTCTGCTTTACAAGCATTTCAATCCACGCTCCCCGCACGGGGAGCGACAGCCAAGGCCGCCGACGTGTCAAGGGCATCGATGATTTCAATCCACGCTCCCCGCACGGGGAGCGACAGCGCAAAGTAACAATTCTGTCGATCAGAATCATAGGCTTTGCACAAAAAGTATACCACAAAACAGTCCTTTTGAGAATCAGCTTAGCCGAAAATGCGGTAATTTTGCCGAAAAGACCGCAAAATCCGGTGCGAACCTCCCTGCAAAAGGCTGGAGGCTTGCGCTTCGCACGGGCGATTCGCGCGGCGCGCCCTTACAGCATCAGCAGCCCTTCCGGGGCGTAGCTCGTCTTCACGCCAATGTGCTCAATCCGGCTTTCGTAGTGATTGCCGAGGTTGTAAAAGCGCAAACTGTCCTTTTCCGGGTCAATCAGCTGCCGAAGTTCCGCCTGAAGCAGCTTGTACTGTGCGGCATCCAAAGAGCACTCAAATACGGAATTCTGCACGCGCTGACCGTGGACGACGCAGCGCTTGGCAACTTGCCGCAAGCGGCGTTTGCCGTCTGCATCGACGGTGGAAACATCGTAGGTGATTAGAACCAGCATCGGGAACGCCTCGCTTTCGGGTTATTTCCAGAGGAATGGGGGATAACCGTCTGTGTCGCCGCGGAGGGTGCGCGCAAGCAGCAGCGCCTGTACATAGGGAACAAGCCCCCACATGATTTTTTCTTTCAGGAACGGGTGGGTGATTTCTTCGCGTTTGCGGTTTTGCCACGCAGTCAAGAACTGCTTGCGCCCGGCATCGTTCAAGAAGACGGCGCCGCTTTCCTGCCGGTCGAAGTGCTTGTCCTGCAGCACACGGTTGTTCACCAGCGTGATGCAGAGGCGATCTGCCATCGGGACGCGCAGTTCTTCCATCAGGTCAAGGGCGAGCGACGTGCGCCCCGGACGGTCGCGGTGCATGAAGCCGACGTAGGCATCCAGCCCTACGCTTTCCAGCGCGGCAGCGCAGTCGTTGGAGAGCAGCACATAGGCGAAGGAGAGCAGGGCGTTCATGTTGTCCTGCGGCGGGCGGCGATTGCGGCCGTTCAGCAAGAAATCCGCCTTTTGAGTCAGTATCATTTCGTCGAATACCGAAAAATAATCGGCGGATGCGTCGCCTTCCAGCCCGCGCAGCACATCTAAATCAACCGCTGATTCAATTTGCGGCAGCTTGGCATCTAACGCAGCGGAAACATCCTTGAGTGCCTGCACATTCACGCGCAAGGCGTGGTCGCGGATGGTACGCTCCAGCACCCAGCGCTGATTGTATACCTTGCCGAAGATGAAATTCCGGGCAATCAGGCAGCTGGCGGATAGGCTGTCGGCGCGCCGATACTGCTCGCGGCGCAGCAGAACATTGCCGTGCTCGCTGCCGCAGACGCGCGCTAAAAATCGCCCGCGCGGTGTCAGAAACGTCAGCCCAATACCGCGCTCTGCGCAAGCACCCATGAGTGCTGGACTTGCGCCTTTGTAGGAGAAAGTCAGAATGCCCTCCAGCATCAGCAGGGGATACTGCGCGCGCTTTTCCTCGCCCACATGGACGACGATATTCTCGTTTTCCAGCGACAAGTACGCGTCTTCCGTCGTCACGAACAGCGTATTCAGCATCTTTCTCATGGCGAATCCTCCGCAATACGGGCGTGCATGTAGGCGCGGACGCTGCCGGTTCGGCTGAGCCGCGGAACGCATACATCCTTGAGCGAGCAGGCATTGCAGCCCTTGTGTGCCCGAACGGATGGCGTATGTCCGCGCGCCTGATTCTCCAGCAGTTCCGCCAGAAGCGACAACGTCCGCGCACGGAGGGATTCATCCAGCGCAACCCGCGTCCGCCGGCGGGGTTCGCCGTAAAACAAGCTGCCCTCCGGGATGGCGCAGCAGAGCATCTCCTCCAAGCAGAGCGCCTGTGCGCACAGCTGCACCTCGTCGGCCTCCTGCGTTTTGTCTGACCCTTTTTTGTATTCTACCGGGTACGGCAGCCACAGCCCTTCGCGTCCGTGCAGCGCAACACCGTCGGGGCTGCGGTGGAACTCCACCACGTCGCTGACGCCGTGCAGGTGCAGGCGGGCGGATTCCAGCCGCAGTCCGCGCAGAATCAGTGTATCGCCGCGCAATTCCGCTTCCGGGCCGTGATGCGCCGTTTGGTGGAACACTTGCCCCTCCGCCGTGTGCGCATTTTCTGCCCACTGCTGCTCCAGAAAAATCAATCCCCATTGGCGGCGGCAGTAGGCGTAATGCTGCAAGGCGGAGAGGGTCGCGTCCTGCTGCGTCACCCCTTCACTTCGCAGGTGACACCTTCCGGCAGATTTTCGTCCTCCACGGTCAGCTCGTAGTCCGCAAAGCTGCGCGGAACCGTCACATCCGCCTTGCGCGCTACATGTACACGCTCGAACAGCTTCCACGCGGGGGCGTTGCCCAGTTCCTTCTCGTGGCGGAAGATGATGAGCTTGCGCACTGCCATCATGCCGCGCGCGGCGGAGTGGTCGTTTTCAAACATGTTGAGGATGGCATCCCACAACAGGGAGAGGTCTTCTTCGCTGAAGCCCGTGGTCTTGCGCGCCAGATTTGCGGATACGAACCCTTCCGCGCGGTACAGCCCGTAGGGGACGATGTACTTGCGCCCCATTTCGGTGCCCTTCTTCTCCGCGTCCTTTTCTGTCGTGATGGCGACGCGGGTGATGGTCACTTCCTGCGGCACAATGGGGTCAACGCTGCGGGCAAAGCCCAGCTGCACCGGCCCGCGCACCTGACCGCAGTTCAGCGATGCCTTGACAAACGTCGTCATCACCGCGCCGAACGTCCGGATGTCGTAGTAGTGGCTGCACATATAATCGCGCAGCTTGTGGTCAATCTCCGGGTCATTCGACTTCAGTTTCTTTTTGAGGTCGTCCTCCTTGATGTCGCCGTAGCCGCAGGCCTCCAGCCCTTCACGGTCGCAGCGATTCAGCGGAACGCCATCCTGAATGTAGATGCCGTAATGCGGGTCGCCTTCCTTGACGGTCGCCACATAGTCGCGAATCTTGCGCTTCAAGCACACGTCCGTCACCAGCCCCAGACCCGTTTCCGGGTCGGTACGGGGCATGTTGCCGGCATCGGGGTCGCCGTTGGGATTGCCATTCTGCACATCGAACAGTACCACAAAATCATAGCGATTGCGAATCACATCAGACATTGCTGTTTTCCTCCTTTTTTGTGAAGAACTTCTGCTTCTGGTGATAGTAGCCCAGCTGGAAAATGCCCTGATCCTGCAGGTTCAGGCGCGCGGGGTAGCTGTCAGTCAAGCGCCCGCACAGCTCCGTCATCTGCTTGTCGTAATAGATGAAATAGCCGGTATCAAGTTTCTTCAGGTGACTCTGCGCCAGCTTCAGCAGCGTCGGGAAAACGATGCTGGGCGTTGCGCAGGCAGCGTTGAAGTAACGATCCATGATGGTAGCGTTGATGCCGGGATTTGCCTTCTGCTGGAGGCTTTCCAGCACCGCAAAGAGACGACCCAGCACATATGGTGCGTAATTCGTCTGTTCGTTGAGTTGCACGTCGATGACCTCCTTGTACTGTGGATTGCTGCCGTTTTTCAGCAGCCACGCTTTGAGAATTGCCGCCTTGCCGCGGCTGACATTGTGCTCCGCATGGATGCGCAGCTCTGTTTGCGTCAGCAGCGAAACAGGGTACGGCGTATCGCCAAGAATGGCGCGGAGCAAATCGCCCACCAGATGCGACGGCGGCAGCTTGTCCCTGCTGTTGGGATTCGCTGTTTCCTTGAGCAGCGAATAGGCGGAAAGCGTCTCCCGCTGGTCAAAAGAGGGGCGAATGATATTCAGGCGCTCCTGATGACGCGCCAAATTCGCGGCAAAATCGCCAAACGTCCCTTGCAGGAAGAAACGAACCGACAGGCGGGACGCATTCGGAGAAAGCCCCAGAATGTAGAAGGGCGTACGGGAATCCAGCGGAACATTCTCCCACTGAAGCCCCTGCCCAAGGCGGATGGCTTTCATGACGCCGTCCAGCGTATTCTGCGTCATGTCTTCGTTTGTCCCCAGCAGAGCGGCAAAGCAGTCGCTGTAAGCGGATTGCGCCGTTTCTGCCCAGTAAACGAGCGTGGTAGCCCCCAGAAGACTGTGATAATTCTTCTCGCGCAGCATGTAATTGAGCGCTTCACCGTAGGCAAAGGCAGCATGATTTCCGACAGGGGCGTTCAAGCCCTGCCCCTTATTCCGCCCATAGGATTCAAAAGCGAGGGCATTGAAGGAAACCAGCGATGCGCCGGAAGACTGCGCGCCCACAACGCCCTTGATGCTTGGATGCAGCATGGCAATGGTGTCCTCGTCGCCTGTAACCAGACAGCGGCCTTGTACCGCATCGCTCTTGCCGCCGGCAACGCTCGCCTCCCACGCGGCACGAATTTCCGACACTTCGTGCGCCATTTCGGGTTTGCCTGAGGCGCCCATCATGCAGAAAACGAGATTGCCGCCCTTGCACAGGTCATCGAAATGCTCCTGGAGGGCAGGGGACTGCGCCGCCTTTTCAGGCTGCCAAGTGTCAAAAAAGCGGAGAATCGCCTGCGCCATCGGGCAGGACACGCCGTCCAGCAGGTCGTGATGCTTTTTGGCACTGATGCGGAAACAGGCTTCCGCCTCCTTGGCGGGGTTTTTGCCTGTGCCGTTGTACGGCTCATTGGTGATGCCCAGCAGGTACTTTGCGTTGTCGCAGAGAAAGCAGGCTGCCCTGCCGCTGGTGCGCTTGACGGGCGTTGGCAGAAAGTCCTGCACCGGAAGCAGCTTGCCCTTATCGTTTGCCGCGCCGAGCATTTCTACCGACGACACCTGCCCGTCAGCAGTCAGACACAAGCCCCACTGCACCTTGACGGCGGACCAGCCGGGACGCTTCAACGTGCCCTGTGCGGCGAGCGAATCATAGCACCGCACGAGCGATTGCAGAATCATTTCACCACCTCACAGTCTGTCAAATCAATCACGCCATGCACCATCTGCGCGCGGAAGAACATCGGCTGTATGTTTTCCGGGTCGGAATAATCCATGTCGTAAAGCATATAGCCCAAATCCCGCGTTTCGTCGATGGTGGGAATGTCGCCGCCTTCCCAAAGGCGGAAATGCGCCGTGCATTCCCGGCAGCCAAGATACGGCTGCATGTACGCCTGACCGCTGCGAAGACGCCGCTTCACGATGTCCTGAAACTTGCCGGGATTGTCCGATGGATTGGCTTTTTCGGTCATCTCGAAGTGCGCTTCAATGACGTAATGCACATCTCGCAGCATGGTGGTGGCACGCTGCTGAATATCGGCGTTTCGGTCGATATAGGAGCGCTTCTTGCCGTTGGCTTCGGTCAGCACGTTGCTGGCGGAAATCTTAGATGCCACTTCGTTGCGGAGAATGTTCGTGAAGCGGATGGGCTTGCAGACGTAGATGCGGTCTATTATCCAACGAAGACCATTATGAAAATATACGCTTTCCACCATTCCGCGGGCGGCGCTGGGCGTGGGAACGTCATAGCTGACACGCTCAACCTTCATTTCCGGCCGGGTGAAGCAGGCGTAGTCGCCCCACACCTCCATTTTGATGGACATTGGTTCACCTCCTCATACTTTTGCTAAAATCAACGCTTGCCGATGCGGGCAAGTGACAGGTCATAGGGGGACGAATGGGTGTATCGTCAGTACCTCACTTCCTTTCGTTTGACAAGGACAGTATAGCACAAACTCACCTTTTAGTCAAGTTCATAGATATGGAAGATGAATAAAAAATGCAGAATAAGTACAGAAGACGGTTTGTTTCGGAGTGATAAAGATGATAGAATTCAAAAGTCGGACTGTACAGTGTAGAGATACGCCGTCAGTCTGTGGGTTGAAATATAGAGACGGATGATGGTGCATCCGGGGCGGGCGGTGAGCGCAATGCTTGCCGCCCGTTTCTGCTTTTCTTCATTATATATACGTCAGGCGAACAGTCCCAGCCCGCTTGTGCAGCTGACCTGCAAGCCGCATTCCGGTGTGTACAATTTGATGTCGCTCAGAATGCCGCAGTGCGCATCGGCAATTTCCGTGACACCGCCGATGCTGCACAACGCCTGATACTCGCGGCGGTAAATACTCACGCCGCAGCGCCCCAAACGGCGGAAAAGCTCACGCGAATAGTGCCCATCGCGCAGGGCTTTGATGTCCTCGCTGTTTTCAGGTGTCGGAATGTACACCGTCACTGTATCTGTGTCGATAAAGCGGAAATGCTCGGCGGTTTCGCGGAAAGCCAATCTTGCTTCGGATGACAGCGTTTTGCTGGTGTCCAGCAAATCATTTTCGGACGAAACGGGTCGTGAATTCTGCTGATTTTCGCCGCGCTTGAAGAGCAAATCGCAAAAATACGCGTGGATGGCTTTGCGGCTGCCGATGTCCTCCGCATACAGGCGCAGCACTGTGCGGCAGCTTTCGATGTTCGGGCGCATCATGGGCGCAATGGCGTGCTCGGTCTGGTAGATGTGGACGATGCTGTCCTGCGCCGCATTCTTGCCCTCGCGATTGCAACGTCCGGCGGCTTGCAGAATGCTGTCCAGCCCGGCTAATTCGCGGTATACGGTCGGAAAATCCACGTCAACGCCCGCTTCAATCAGGCTGGTGGAGATGACGCGGCAGCACTGCTTATCTTTCAGACGCTTGCGAATCGTCTCGATGGTTTGTTCGCGGTCGATGGCGTTCATCAGCGTGGAGAGGTGGAAACGCCCCTCTTCCGGCAGGGCTTCGTACAGGCTGCGCGCCTGTTTGCGCGAGTTGACGATGCACAGCACGGCATTTTCCTGACGAATCCGCGCGGCTAATTCCTCGTCCGAAAGCATCCCGTCCTGCTGGAAGGTGACGCGGCGAAGGCTGCTGAACAGCGCATCCGGGTCGGGGACAAGCTCTTGAATGCGGGTGCCCGCGGTGAAGCCGCTGAAAATGGACAGCAATTCGGGCTGCGTCGCGGTACAGAGAACGGCGGTGACGCCGTAATGCTGAACCAGCTGGTCGATTACCGAGACGCAGGGGCGCATCAGCGAAATCGGCAGCGTCTGCGCCTCGTCGAAAATCACCACGCTGTTGGCGACGTTGTGGAGTTTGCGGCAGCGGCCGGGTTTGGCGGCGTAGAAGGATTCAAAGAACTGCACGGCGGTCGTGACGATGACGGGGGCATCCCAGTTTTCGCAGGCAAGGCGCTTGCGGAGGGCATCGGGCGTTTCGGCATCCGTATCGGGCAAATCCACCTGACTGTGATGCTCCACCACGTTCTCATCGCCCAGAATATCCCGGAAGACCTTCGCGTTCTGGTCGATGATGCTGGTGTAGGGGATGACGTAGATGATGCGCTTCATCCCATGCTTCACTGCGTGGCTGAGCGCAAAGGCAAGCGACGAAACCGTTTTGCCGCCGCCCGTGGGGACGGTCAGGCTGTACAAGCCCTGCGGATCTTCGCTGCCACGCAGGCAGCGCCGCAGCACCTCGTTGCGCAGCGCGCAGAGGTCGGACTTGGGCTTTTCCAGCCATTTGGCAACGTGCGCTTGCAGCTTTTCCAGCAGCGCGGGCATGGAATCGCCGATGCCGCGCGGCTTTTCTTCCTTGCTGAGCGCGCGCTCCGTATCCAGAAAATCAGCATCCACCAGACAGGAGAACAGCATCCGGATGTACATGGCAGTCAGGCGCACATCATTCCGCGGAAGCCACGGCGGTGTGGGCTGAACGCCTGTTGGCAAGGAAATCTCACTGCGCCACGCGGAGGGATCGTCGCCGCCGGTCAGTTTTTTGTTCAGCCGTGCGCACAATGTGCCATCATCGAGGCTGGAACGGGTTCCCAAGTCGGGCAGACCGCCGTGATGCCCCGCAATGGCAAACGCCGCGGGCATATCGTCCAAATCTGCCGCCGCCTTCGCACCTGCCGTGCTGTGGTCCACCTTGGCGGTGTGTTCCGGGTCACGCTGGCGGCGCTGCCCGTTGGGGCTGTACTTGCCGATGTCGTGCAGCAGGGCTGTTCTTTCGGCGTGAAAACTCGCTCCAAAAGAAGCGGCGAATTTCGCAGAACGCGTCGCTGTGCCTTCCAAATGCTCCTTGAGCGGCTGATAGCTGCCGTCCTCGCGGAGGTGGGTGACGTATTCCATACAGAAAGCCCTCCCGATATAATCAATTTGTGTGTATCAAATGTTAATAATAGTATAGCATCATAATAACCGGCTGTCAAGAAAAATAAAACTATCGAGCACTTGTTGTCAAGCACTTCCGGGAAAAACAATGCGCAAAGCGGGAATATATTTGTGCGCTGCTGCCCTTGCAATGCTGCCGCCAAAATGGTATGATGGAAATGAACAAAAAAATACAGAAAAGGAGTCTTCCACATGGCAAAGAAAACGAAAACCCAGCCGAAAGCGCGTAAAACAATCACCTCCAATAATCTCGCTGATTTATCAAAACTCATTCAAGCACTTGAAATAGACGATGAGAATCCGGAAAATCAGCAAAAGCCATCGGCGCTTGACAAAAAAATCATCTACAATGAGTTCCAGAATTCAACGTACACGCTGGTGTCGCCGATGGCGTACCTCATTGGCATCGACAAAGAAAACTTTGGCGAAGAAAATGCAAGGCCATTTCTGCTGAAAAGCTACGAAGAGCTGGATGCGCACAAAGAGGCGCGCATTATCCGCAATCTGTGCCGCATTCGCACGGCGATGGAACGCAATTATCCAGCCATTGTGAATGAATTTCGCATGAGCTTCCGCAATATCGGCAGCGTACCGAATCTCATTCCATCAGAAGCGGTGGCGCAGCTGGAACAGGACGGCGTCAGAATTTACAAAGCAAAGCCGGATATTGACGAATACATTATCAGCATCAATTGTGAAATCAGCAACCGAATCAATCAAGTGGCGCGCTTTTTCCCGGAATGGGTGAAGTGGGACTATGTGAAACCCATTTTCCTGATGCCGAACGGGACGAAAAAAGATGGTATCAAAAAAGCAGGGGAATACTATAAAAGCGATACCCGCCGCTACCCGTTCCATTGCTGGATTAACTGGGATGCCGTTGCCACAAGCCCGGAGAGCAAGGGCAATATCCTCTATAATGATGAAAAATTCGTAACGATTCTCTATGAGCGCCACGAAGACCGCTTTGAAAACCTGTCGCTGGTGCGCGATGCGGGCAACCACACGATGCGCAATCTGGGCAGGCTGCTGGGGCAATGCAAAAAATGCCTGATTGCGGTGGACTGCGAAAATTCGGATGCCGTGAAGCTCGCGGCGGCGCTGAGCAGCCTCCCGACCGAGCAGCTGGGCAAAATATCCAAGGTGATTCTGTTTGACAGCGAGTATACAACGGCACAATGGAAAACGCTGGTTGACCGCACGCTCTCTACGGCGGTGGATGAAAAAGCGAACCTTGAGCTGGAACATATTAAGGTCGAGCGGCTGAACCAGAACAAATCGCAGTGCGATATGGCGCTGGCGGTGCGGACAAGCCGCGAAGTGTATACCTCCGGCGTGGATGCGGTCATCCTTGTGTCGTCGGACAGCGACTACTGGGCGATGATTCGCCAGCTGGACAGCGTCCGTTTCCTTGTCATGCTGGAGAAGGGCAAAACGGGCATGGCCATCATGGATACCTTGGCGCGGCATGAAATCCCGTTCTGCTTCATTGATGACTTCTGTACGGCGGCATCGTACAACATCAAAACCAGTACGCTGATCAACGCGATTCAGGAGCAAATCAATCAGCAGCTGGCGGGAGAAAGCACGAAACCATTCAACGTTCGCGAGATGATGGAGACGGCGCTGCAAAACTCGTGGATCATGATGACGGACAAGGAGAAGGAAGCGTTTTACAAGCGATACTTGCTGTGCATGAAATTGAATGTCAGCCCGGATGGCGCGGTCAGCATCACGCTGGGATAAAGGGCAGCGCCTTAGCGCTCACGGATGATGATGCTGCTGGAATTTGGCAGGATGTGCAAAAAAGCTGCAAAACTCATTTCTGCAAGTTGAACCCTTGACAGCAACTGCAAAAACATGGTATAATTTGATTACCGACTGCATCCAATTGCATATATAACTGCGATACGGCAGTGCATGATGCACGGAATCCTTGACTTTGAATGGTGGAGCGAAGGAGGGCTTTCCTATGACAAACGCAGGACGTTGGTTGATAATTTGGATTGTGCTGATCATGCTTCTGCTGATGGGAGGCATCATCTGTGCGAACGCGGAAGAAACGATTTCCGATGCAATGACGAATGAAGAAATCATGGAGTGTTACGGTCTGCCGGAAAAAATAGAACTTCATGAGACTGATTTGGTGGCGGACATTGCAAATATCGAAGTGCTTGATGAGCATTTTGTAATGGAATCAGCAGTGCCGCGTGATGGCGCAAGCGGGCTGGTCATCAAGGGTACGTTTGTGGATGATGGAATTGAAGTGAACGTAACAATTAACATTTCGGTAAATGAATATCGGCTTGAAATCGGGAGTTATCAGCCATTCGAAATAAAAGATTTCTACTTTGATACAAGCATGGATGTGCAGGCAGATTTTACAACGGATGCGGAGGAGGATGAGAAACAGCCGACGGAAATAGAACTGATTCGTATCCCGTGGTTTACTGCCTATGCAATGCAAGTATGCACGTTGATCACAGGGGAATTCAAAATGGATGGCAGCGTGGACATTACATTCAAAAATCAAGGCGGTAAATGCAAATTTGCTTATGCCAATGGGCAGTGGAACAATGAATACATAGCAGGCACAAAGTCGTTTGAAATCAATATGGAGGGTAAGGCGGAATTTATAATCAAGGGCGGAATTACGATAACCCCCATCGCGGGATTCTGTGACCTTGTGCGCGTGTCGGTTGTGGAAAAAATCGGCATGAGTGTAAGCAAAAGCTTTGACCCAATGGTTCCCCAAACAGCACTTTGCTCGGATGTGAAACCATACTGGAAGGTGTATCCAGAAGCAAAGATCGGTTTAATTCCAAAGGCCGGGGCAAAAGTACCAGCCTTTATCGGCGATGGCAAATGCTCGATTACAACGACGAGAAATGGAATCCAATTACTGGAAGATAAGGAGTATCATTTTGAAGGGTTCAAAAGAGTGCCGGAGTGCACTTGGCGGACAACAACTGTGAATTTCTTTTCCGAAGATGGTGTATTATATGCAACGAAACGCTTTGCAATCAATGAAACACTAAGCGCTGAAAAAGCGCAGCGACCGCTTATAATGCAGGGGAAAGTCTTTATCGGCTGGCGAGTGACAAAAGAGGATGGTACGTTGGTCTCAGAAAGTTTACCTGTTGTGGTGGGCAAAGAAACACTCAATTGCACAGCGCAGTGGGACGCTGTTTCAGAAAAACCTGGATACACGCTCCCGGAAGACGATGATCAAGGATATGCTGAACGGGTTGGCAAACCTCGTATTTCATCTGTGGATGAGAAAGAAGAAGCCTACCAGATTGTTGGCGCCGAGCAGCAAGGTGCAACGCTGTATTGCAGATTGATTAAACCTGGAAATCCCGATTATCAGAATTATACAAAAGCATATCAGGGCAGTGTTACAAGCACAGGCCCCACTGTGCAGTATGTTGTTTTTGATGACGGCTTTTACGGAACTAGCGGTGTATGTGGCGGAAAATCGCTAATTGGTATTCAGTTCGCCGACTCTATGCGGCATACTGGAAACAACAGCCGAAATTATCGGTTGCAATGGGTGCATTTGCCTGCAAATATGGTGGATTCGCCTTATTTTCCTGAGTGCTATTCGCTGCAGGAAATTTCGATTCCATCAGGGGTAACAAGCATAGCGTCAAGTGCCTTTGATAGATGCTACTCATTAAAGAAAATAGAAATTCCTGATACAGTACAAACGATTGGTCAGAATGCCTTTCGACATTGCTATTCGCTGGAGGAAATAACGATTCCCGAAGGTGTAACACAGATTGGAAAATTGGCATTTGGAGATTGCACGTCTTTGCGTACGTTACATCTCCCGTCGACACTCACCAAATTTGATACGGTTTTGTACAACAATCCGCAGCTTGAGCAGTTGGAACTGCATGTGTCAGGTGATTTGCAATTTGGCAATGCGAACATAGAAAATCTGCGCAAAGTTAATATTAGCGGTAAGAATATTGATATGACGTATGCTATATTCAGCAAAGCTATCGAAACAATTACAATTCAAGGGGAAACAATTCGTATTCCCGACAATGTATTTAAAGAACATCCCAACTTGACTTCTGTTACCCTTATAGCGAATGAAATTTATCTTGGAGAATATTCGTTTGCTGAATGTTATGCATTGCAGGAAGTTACAATTTCTCAATGCTCTAAACTGTATCTTGGAAACAGTGCGTTCTTAAATTGCAAAAACCTGGAGGCGTTTTCGTTTGGCGGGACGGTTTATCCTTATCGGCAGGAAGGGAAAAATCAATCTGAAACATACCTGCTGAATGCTTTTGACGGCACAGCCATTCATCAGCTGAACCTTCATCTGAATGTGGGACGCATAAAGATTACACTAATGCCTTTGCTGGAAAATCTAACGCTGACGGGTTCTGTGGATACGATTATGTCCATTTCCGGAAACATGATGCTGAAAAAGATCGCATTACCGTCAGGGGTAAAAACAATTACAGCAATATGTAACAATCCGATGCTGGAAGAATTGCAGCTGCCATCCAGCATACAAACAATTACCCAAATAAACAACAATGGAAGGCTGAAAGCGCTGGTAATTCCGGAGAATGCAAGCCTTGCGGACTATGCGCTGTCAGATAATCCTTCGCTGGAGACGGTTCATCTTCCGCAATCGCTGAAAATGGTACCGATTGGATTGCTCCAGAATTGTACGTCACTAAAATATGTACAGCTGCCGACACAGCTGGAACAGATTGGCGGAAAAGCATTCTATGGATGCGCATCACTGCAAAACATCACACTTCCTGAATCGCTGCTGCGAGTCGATGACTATGTGTTCACGAACTGTACGGCGCTGACGGAAATGACAATTCCAAGGGCAGTTTGGTGCTTTGGCAATGATTCGCTGACGGGATGTACGAATTTGAAAACCGTATATGTTCTTTCGGACGAGGCGTTTGTTTTCTTCCCTGATGACAACTTCTATGGTGAACGAACCATTTACTGTCCACGGAATCAAGCGACGTGGAGCGTGACGGAGTCTACGCGTGTTGCGATTGATGCACCAGTCTATACGCTGCGCATTCACTACCCGGATGGGCGAGATGATATGGTAAAGACGCGTACAGCTGGCGATACGCTGGTTGAACCGCGGATTTATAGCATGGGAATTAAAAACAGTGACTGTATTCGCTGGTTTAGTGATGCAGAATGGACAAATCAGATTACATTTCCAAGTGTTATGCCAGAGAAAAATTTGGATATTTACTTGGGGTATACCTACAAGCTGTGGGATGATTTTGTCAATTGGGATAAGCTGGATGGTAATTACGATTGGGATGAATACGATCCAGCTACGGGAAATTGGCGGCAGGTACCGAAACTGATTTCTTACAACAACAACCAGCGGTACTTCCACATTCCGGATCAGTTCGAGATAATGTATGCTGATGCAATCCATGAGGGAATCAGATACTTGGAGATTGGCGCATCCATGCGGCAGATTGATCCTGCGGCTTTCCGCTCGGCAGTGGATTTGGAACGCTTTTATGTTGATCCGGCGAATACACATTATTATGCACAGGATGGCGTCCTGTATAGCGCAGATGGAACATTGATAGCTTATCCATACAAAAAGGACAATCAGCAGTTTACAGTGCCAGATGGCGTTACAAGCATTGGAGCGTATGCCTTCGCAATTCCGGAGGGAAAAGAATCGCCGCTGCTTCAAGTGCAATTACCGTGCAGTGTAACAAGCGTGGAAGAAAATGCATTTGCAGGGCATGAACGACCGTTTGCAGTGATGACGGAAAATACGTCATTGAATGCTCAAATCGACGCAGAAGGCGTATTTTGTAATCCGGCGCCGCTTGTACTGATGTCAGAGGACAACATGGTGAGCTTTTATCTGCTTTCCGCAGGGCTACCGCTTCCTGAACTGCCGAATCCAATGAAGGATGGCGCATACTTCATTGGCTGGAGTTTGAAAGAAAATGACGATGTGGCGGATTTGTCAGCGCTGACACTTCCTGCAGATGGAATGGTACTCTACGCGTGCTGGTCAAAGAAGGTGCAGTATCAGACAGCGCTGCCGGCGATGCTGAAAATCATTGAAAGCGAGGCGTTCCTAAATGCGCCGATGGTAAGTGTGCGATGCCCGGATGGATTGACGACGATTGAAAGCCGCGCGTTTGCTGGATGCGATCAGCTGCGAGACATCTATCTGCCTGACAGCGTTCAATACATAGCCGAAGATGCGTTTGCAAACGTGCCGCAACTGACGATTCATACGCCAGCGGGAAGCATTGCGGAAAAATGGGCGAAAAAGCAAGGCATTACGGTTGTGCCTGAGCGGGAAGAACCTTAATTGCCATTTCCGAACATGCGTACGTCCTTTCTCTTCGGGTATAAACAGCATCGGCACAGCGCCAAGTTTTCATTTGGCGCTGTGCCGATGATTTTTTGTGAGTTCGCAAGATGAAAATTTCCTCTTTATACCATTTCCGAATTGGTTCATCACGGAATCGACAAAGAAGGAAAGATGCGGTTTTATCCTCTTTTTCCTTATCCCTTGATATTTCTCACGCTGCCCCTTTCCACAAGGTGCACCGGCAAAATAACCTTCTTCTGCGCAATCTCTTCCTTCCGCAGCTGTGCCAAAATCATCTCCGTCGCCAAAGTGCCTTTCTTCTCCGAATCCTGATGAATCGTCGTCAGCCCCGGAATCGTCAGCTGCGAAATATAATGATCATCAAAGCCCACAATCGACTTATCGCGCGGCACACTTACCCCGCACTCATGCAGCCCGGACATGATGCCTGCCGCCAGAATATCCGCCGAGGCGAAAATCCCCGTGATTTCGGGGCGTGTGCTGAGTTGATGCCCCAGCTTCTTGCCCTCCTGCACGGAAATTTCCTGCGTAAAGACAAGCGCCGGGTCGTACGGCACGCCGTATTCCGCCAAGGCGCGGCGATAGCCCTGCAGGCGCAGTTCGATAACGCCCGCGGGGGAAATCGGCGGCGACGCGAACGCAATCACGCGGTGGCCGTTCTCCAGCAGGTGCTTCGTGGCGAGGTAGCCGCCTTTTTCATCCTCCAAGCCGACGCAGCAGATGTTCGGGTCGTCCACATAGCTGTCGATGAGGACGACGGGAATGCCCAGCTTTGCTACGGCATCGAAGAACGAATCCTGAAACAGCCCCGTCATAATCAGCCCGGAGAGCCGCCAGCTGTGAATCAGCCCTTCCAGCGCGGCGACGCTTTCGGCGGAGCGCAGCATCAGGTAGTAGCCGGCTTCACGGGTGCGCTGCTCGACGCTGGCGGCGACGCAGCTCATGAAGGGGTCGCTGACGGTGCTGCCGGTGGTGCGCGGCGTGATGTAAGTGACCATGGCGATGATGGCGGACTGGTCGTTCGCCAGCGAGCGCGCGGACATGCTGGGAACGTAGTGTTCGCGCTCGATAATCTCCCAGATTTTTGCAACCTTCTTTTCGGAAACGCGGCTTTTGCGGTTATGCACCACGTTGGAAACGGTTGTAATGCTTACGCCTGCTTCGGCGGCAATGTCTTTGAGTGTGACCATGCGATGCTCCATATTTCATAGAAATGGCAATATGCGCAGAAAACCATGTCCGCAGACGTGAAACGAAAACGGACGAAGTCCGCGTGCGCATCATAAAAAGTATACCAGTCTTTGAAGTTGTTCGCAAGCGGTTTCTGGGAAAAAATCCGTAAAAGAAGGGGGAGACAGCCGAAACTGTCCCCCCTTTTTGAACGTTTTGGAATTATTCCAGTTCAGCCAGATAGTCCTTAATCGGCAGGTCGCCGGGCTTGCCGGTTTCCGGCGCGGTCAGACCAGCCTGAATGGTTTCGGAGCTGGTAGCGTCGATGGGCGCAACGGCTTCAGAGAAGGTGATTTCGTCCAGGTAGATGACGCACTTGGCGAACGCGCGGATGTGCAGGGCGTTGGTCATGCCCGGGAAGCCGGACGCTTCGAGGTCGATGACGAGATCCTGCCATTCGGTGGTGATGACCGGGTGCGTGCCGTCCGCCAGCACAAGGTCAGAGAAGCGCGCCGCGTAGAACTTGGCGTCTTCCGGATGCCAGTCCATGATCAGCTTGTTCTCTTCGCCGCCTTCCGCGCCCTTGATGCGGATGGTCAGATACTTGCAGTAGGAAACGCCGTCCAGACCCCACATGTCAATGGCTTCGCCCCAGTTCGCCATCCAGTCGGCGGCATGGGCGTAGTAGTCGTCTTCGCTGTCGTAGTCTTCCGGGTCATACGCCTTGGGGCGCATGTCGAGCTTCAACGCGCCGTCCTCATTCTTTGCGCGCAGGTTCGCCCAGTTGTCCCACCAGAGGTGCACGCCGTTGGGCGCAAGCTCAGGCTTGGCATTCGGGTCACGGTCGTCAAAGTTGTCCCACAGGTAGGTTTCGCCTTCAGCGAACGCAACGGCTGCCATCGCGAACACCATCGTCAGGGCGAGCAGGAAAGCAAGGAACTTCTTCATGGGGATACCTCCTTTATGATGTTGACGGTGGATAGGTTTAGCGTTAAACCTATCGTTGACATGATTATAACATACCATTTGCCACATGTCAAGAGGGGAAAAGAGGATTTTTCTGAAAATTTTATCTTCAGGCATATTGCACATTTCCAAATTTCCTGCTATAATCATGGTACAGGTTTAGCGCTAAACTAAATGCGGATGATTTCCATACGCTGGAAACGCCGCGGCGAACAAGGAGGAAATGAACGATGAAGAGAACCACCCCCATCCTGATGCTTGTGCTGATGCTTGTGCTGACTGCGTGGGTGATGCCCGCGACTGCCGAAGCGAATCCGACGCTGCTGACCCTCTACGAAGGCCCGAAGACGATGACGACCTCCGCGACGGCGAAAGTCACCGCGAACGGCAACGACCTGTTCGTCTATGACGTAATGGTCAACCACGAACACATCTGGAATGCCAACACCCAGCCGACGACCACGCCTATGACCTATTTCGACTTCGAGGGCAAAGTGCGCATCGAGGTTGAAATGCCCGGTCTGCCGGACAAAGTGGAGAGCGCCGCCGTCATTCCGCAGTCGTGGGGGATTACGCCCGAAGTCAAGGACGGCAAAGTTTCCTTCATAATTACGGAGCCGGGGCAGTACACCGTTGTCTTTAACGATAACGTCAACAAGGCGCTGCACATCTTCGCCAATCCGCTGGAAACCGATGTCCCTGACCCCGACGACCCGAACGTCTACTATATCCCCTCCGGCGAGTGGGTCATGGACGCCATCACGCTGGAAGACGGGCAGACGCTCTATATCTCCGGCGGCGCGGTGCTGCATACCATTATCTCCGTCAATAACGCCAAGAACGTCCGCATCTGCGGGCGCGGCATCATCGACGGCAGCGACTACGACGCGTGGAATCAGCCCGGCTCGTATGCGCGCGTCCCGATTGATCTCAATCACGCAAAGGATGTCACCATCGACGGCATTATCGTCGCCAATTCCAACTGCTGGAACGTCAATTCTTACTCCTCCAAGCATGTGGAAATCAATAACGTCAAGGTCATTTCCGGCCGTCAAAATGGCGACGGCTTCACCTTCCAGTCCTGCACCGACCACACCGTGACGAACAGCTTCGCCCGCACATGGGATGACAGCCTCGTCATCAAGAACTACTCCGGCTCCACCAAGGGCATCACCTTCCGCAACATGCAGGTATGGACGGACCTCGCCCAGTCGATGGAAATCGGCTACGAAACCGACAAGGGCTGGACGCTTGACCCCGAAATCAGCGATGTGCTGTTTGAGAACATCACTGTGCTGTATAACTTCCACAAGCCCGTTATCAGCATCCATAACAGCGACGATGCGTATGTGCACGCCATCGTCTACCGCAACATCGTCGTCGAAAACGCCTTCATGCAGGGTGATAACGGCAATAATAAGGAATTGATTGAGATGACGCTGCAAAATTCGGCGTGGTCGACGGTCAAGGATGAGTTTGGGTCGATTGATGATGTGCTGATTGATGGCATGACGGTGCTTCGGACGCTGGATGGGAAAGTGCCGGCATCGAGATTGTCGGGGTATGGGGAGGATAATCGGATTACGAATGTGACCTTGCGGAATGTGACGATTCTGGGGGAGAAGATGACGAATTTGAAGCAGATGAAGCTGCGGTATGATGATTATTGTGAGGGGATAGTGGTGGAGTAAGGAAAAAAGAGGATAAACACGCGGAAGAAGTAAGGGAAAAGCGCTCAATTCAATCGCGCGAAGGGGTCAAGGGGGGATGGTAGATTGTCAAGCAAGTGCAACACCGAAAAAGACC
>ENA-OYWG01000256-OYWG01000256.1-human-gut-metagenome-genome-assembly--contig:-NODE-256-length-19907-cov-11.780375_pt1 | contig 19907 bp, 10 predicted proteins | sample MGYA00244811_ERZ653398 | MGnify/ENA primary metagenome ERZ653398 (study PRJEB26926, sample SAMN06165162) | human gut metagenome | biome: ENVO:00009003; feature: ENVO:2100002; material: ENVO:00002003...
GGAGATGTGTATAAGAGACAGGAGAGGGGCAGTTCGTAATTCTTCCTGCGCCTTGCACACATCATCGGCACGGTTTTCAATGCTGTCCCGGATCACATCCATGTAGCCGGTCTCCAGCTTTTCAAAATAACGGTACACATCAGCCAGCGGCGAGGGGGAATCCAAAAGCGCCTGTGCCTGTGCGTCGGTCAGCTCCAGCTGCTCCATCGCCATCACGATGTCCTCCCGGACCGTGTACTCATAGGTGTGGTGCAGGATTTCCTCCGGGGGCTGGCTTTTCAGCCAGTCCCGGAATTTATCCTGTTCATCAGACATTTTCTCAAAAAGAGCTGTATTCCAATCTGTTGCATTCATAATCATCGTACCTCCTCGTGTTGTTTTGGTTTCTTTTCAAGGCTGCGTGGCGGCACAGGGCGTTTCAGGCTGTCCAGCACCGAAGTCCGTGTGCTTTTGGCAACAACAGACTCGGTGTGTGCCTGCCCCTTTCCGTCGATGTTGAGCAGGGTATCCAGCTCCACCAGACGGGCGTTTTTGCTTCTCAGTTCTTCTTCATAAAGGAATGGCTTTCCGACTTCCTCCTTTGCGGCAGCCTGCTGCTGATAGAGGTTATCCAGCTGGGCCTTTGCCGCCTCCAGACGCTGGGGCATCTGGGCGAGGGCATTGTCGATACGGGTAAGATTTCCGCGAGGGTCTGTACCAAGGGTTGCCCGGTGGGTCATCTGTCCTTTCAGCAGGAGCGTATACTCCTGTTTCCAAGCGGAAAATTCCACGGATATGGCATAGCCCCGGTAGCTGCCGATCTGCACCGGATCGGAGGTTTTGACCTCCTTGCAGGCATCCAAAAGGGCAGCACCGGCGTTCTCCTTATCGGTCAGCAGATCTCCACGAATCTCCATACCGGCAAAGCCGTCCTCCGGGTGCGGGTGAGCTGCCAAAACCTCCAGGTCAGATTCAAAGCCCTTGATAAAGCCCTTGTGCTTTTCAATCTCCTCCGGGAAATATTTGAGCAACTGATCCTCCAAGCGGTACTGCTTACTCTGGTGGTCGGCTTTCATCAGCTTCAGGCGGGATACCTCCACATCCAAATCCATACGCTCTTTGATACGGGGGTCTCCGGCACACAGAGCCTTGATCTCAGCAAAACTGAGGGCGGTTTCATCCACATCATCGCAGGAGCGCACCGGCGATTTAGAAGTCATGATCTGGCTGATGAATTTCTGCTTATTCTCCACCGTCTGCCAGAGGTATGCGTCAAAGGTTCCTTCGGTCACATAGCGGTACACATGGACAAGAGGATTCTGGTTGCCCTGGCGCTCGATACGGCCCTTGCGCTGGGCAAGGTCTCCCGGTCTCCACGGACAGTCCAGGTCATGAAGTGCCACCAGACGGTCCTGCACATTGGTGCCTGCGCCCATCTTGGCGGTGCTGCCCATAAGCACACGCACCTGACCGGTACGAACTTTAGAGAACAGCTCCTTTTTCCGCACTTCGGTGTTAGCTTCATGGATAAAAGCGATCTGGTCGGCAGGCATCCCCTGAGCATTGAGTTTCTGACGAATATCGTCATATACCGTAAAGGCCGGTTCCTGCTCCGGCAGGGGTACAGCGCCTTCCAGTGCGTGAAGCAGTGGATTATCCAGCGTTTTCGCCGCCTTGCTTGCAGGAGCTTTTGCCTGCGGGGTAGAAATGTCGCAGAATACCAGCTGGGTCAGCTTGTCAGCTTCGCCATCCCGCCAGATCTGCATGATGTTGTCCACGCACTGATTGACCTTTGTGCCGGGTTCGTCCGGCAGCATCTGGTTGACGATCCTCTGGTCCAGCCCCAGCTTGCGGCCATCCGAGGTAATCTTGAGCATATTGTCCTGGGACGGGTCAACGGTTCCGCTGTGTACCAGCGATGCGCGCTCCGAAAGGGCCTTGACCATTTCCTGCTGATGTTCGGTAGGCTGCGCCACGATGTTGTGGTATTCCACTTCCGGGGTAGGCAGATTTAGCTGGTCGGCAGTCTTAATGTCGGCCACTTCTTTGAACAGGTTCATCAGCTCCGGCAGGTTAAAGAACTTACTGAATCTCGTTCTTGCCCGGTAGCCGGTGCCTTCCGGTGCCAGCTCCAATGCTGTGACGGTCTCCCCAAATCGGGAAGCCCAGCAGTCGAAGTGGGTCATGTTCAGTTCTTGCAGGCGTTCATACTGAAGGTAACGCTGCATGGTGTAAAGCTCGGTCATGGAGTTGCTGACCGGGGTGCCGGTGGCAAAAATCACGCCACGGTTTCCGGTGATCTCATCCATATAGCGGCACTTGGCAAACATATCGGAGGATTTCTGCGCGTCCGATGTGGAAAGACCAGCCACATTCCGCATTTTTGTGTATAGAAACAATGTGCAGCACCTCTGCGGCTGCGAAGCAGTCCGCAGAGTAGTCTGCTTTGTTGTGATAGGTAACTTTTTGAAGTAATCTCCAAGTTTTCCCCCACCTCACGCCGGGCGTGCACCTTTCAGCGCACCCGGCGTACCATCAAATCGATTTACTTTCTTCCTTCAGATTTCAACACTGCTGTGTTCTCACGGACACAGAGTGGTTGTAAATTTCACAGTTTAAGTTTTTCGCGGTATTTCATGATTTTGCCTACCGTCTTTGCATCAAGTTCAGGCGGTATTGGACTGTTGTGAACCATGCGGTGGCATGGTTCACACAGCCAAACCAGATTTGGCACTTTATTGATTCTATCAAGTGGAAGCTTGTTTTTAACGTGGTGACAATGCTTTTGAAGCACGGGTGAGAAGGCATTTCCACAGCATTTACATTTTCCTTTGTCCCTGCTGTAAGCATACTCCCGGTTCATATAATACTCAAAATTCATCCTTCCCTTTGCGTATGCTGACATTGCAATATCGTTCGGGGAGTTAACGGATGGACGGTCACATGGCAGTGGCTTGTGCTTAGCACGATAGCTCACATACCGTCTGCGCCCTTCCACTGTATACGGCGTCATTTTCTGGTCAAATGGCTTGGGTTCATAGTGACTATGCGTGATGAACGCATAAGTTATACCAAACCATTTTCCTTCGACCCATACAGCAAATGTCTTACTGTCGTAGCCCTTGTGTCGGTCAGGAAGATTGCAAAGCACCTTCAGCGGCACCTGCATGGAGTTGTACCGTTTGGGGTACAGCTTTTTCCATACAGTCAGTGCAGCGTTGTTTACTCTGCGGTCTATCGCATGGTAGGCATGAGAGCAGATGGATGTCTGCAAGTACTGTGCCATACCCATAATGACAGAGTTGACGTACTGAATTTGCGCAGCCTGCACATTGACTTTTTGACAAAGTTCTATGCGGTGCACTTCTTCGAGCAGTTTCTTAATCTTCTTTCCTAACCGTTCCATATCCGGCAGCGGCTTTCCAACCAGATGTTTCGTCCATGTTGCCGGGTCAGGAGTTTTCCGTTTTCGTTCGGCCTTTACCACAAAGCCAAGAAAGTGTATACCGTTTGTCCGCAGGTCTGTTACATAGGTCTTTTCCTGCGACAATTCGAGTTTCATTCTGTTCCGAAAATATTTTGTCAATACACGTTTCAAGCGGAGTGCTTCCTTCTCCGTTGACGTCAGAATCACCCAATCATCGGCGTAGCGATAATTGTACTTTGGCGTTACACCAGCCCATTTCAAACGCCTTGTGTCGTTGCCTTTATGCTTGCACTGTCTGTGCGGCTCCATATACATACGACCAACATACCAATCGAAATCGTTGAGATAAACATTGGATAAAAGCGGTGAGAGGATTCCTCCCTGCGGTGTACCAAGCTCTGTTGCATGAAACAGGTCATTTTCCATATATCCAGCTTTTAGCATCTGACTGATAATTTTCAGCACACGCTTGTCATGGATACCGATTCTCCAGAGTTTTTGGAGCAGCAGGCGGTGATTGATATTGTCGAAGCATCCCTTGATGTCACCCTCAATAGCCCACACGGGTTGGTCGGGCGATTTACATCCAGCATTTATGACATTGATGATACCCCGGATTGCGTGTTTCTGTGCCCGATAGGGGCGAAAGCCGTAGCTTTGCGGATAAAATCTCGCTTCACAGATCGGCTCGATAATGATACGCACGCACTCCTGTATGATCCTGTCCAATACAGTGGGGATACCCAGCGGTCTTTTCTTTCCGTTACTCTTTTCGATATATTCACGGCGGGCTGGTTTGGGGCGGTAGTTGCGAAAACTCGATTGAATCAATAAAATAAGCTCATCTTTGGGCATTTGAAGGTATTTGTCCATTTTTATCTTATCCACGCCAGCAGTTCTGCTGCCTTTGTTGGACTTGATATTGTGGACGGCAGTTACAATGGTCACTTCATTAGCCATCGCTTCCACCAGACCGGTGAACGATACTCCTTGACCGGACTTCTCATAGAGAAAATCCTGAATCTTTTTAAGTTCCGTTTCCGTTGAAAATCTGACGTTCAAATGCACAAGGTTTTCACCTCGCAGTTCGTCACCCATCTTTCAGGGAGTTATAGGATTTTCGTTTTGTGAAATTTACAAATCGATTTGACTCGTATCCTTCGCCATGGAATATTTCAATTCCGTATGACTGGCATTACCCAGCCCAGACTACTATGATACGGCTGACTTCCTGTTGTTTTCAATGCGCTGTAACGCTCCAACAATAGGCTCTCAAACGTTCCCTAATCTCTATCCTTATTCTGAAACCCTTAGGCCGCTACCTTACACCGGGAAAATCTAACCGTGCTTTGAACCACAGTTGCTGCACGGTTCCTGATGGGGATTTCATCCCACAGGGCGTGTACGGAAAAACCAGCCACACACACTTTTTCCAAGGTTCACCCTTTCGGATGGAGTCAACTCTTACGATGCTGCATAGCTTTCCCTAACGGATAGCCATGGGTTTCGGAAGCCCGCACCATTATTGTCCATGCCTCTTTGCAGAGGTTTAGGTTTTCAGGTTACGCCTTCACCACGCTCTGTACAATGCACACTTACAGGTGGCAACGCACAGTGGAGTATTAGCTCTCGTACTGTCTTGAATTTTGACCTATTCTCTGGAACTTTGTTCCTCGACATTGGTTCTGTACGGCAGAGGAATTTCACCCCTGATTTTGAGATTAAAGTTCTCTGTGATATTTTCTTATTGCTAAGTGCAATCACATGGTGCTTTTCGTCCTTGCTGTCAACAAGGGCTTATGCACAACGTTTCGCACGGTTTTTATAGTTGTGGGCCTCGTCCACGAACAATCGGTCTACACCCAGCTGCTCGAAGGTTACCACATCGTCTTTTCGCCCCTCGGCTTGCAGCTTTTCCAGTCTGGCTTCCAGAGACTTTCTGGTACGCTCCAGCTGCTTGACGGTAAAACGCTCACCGCCGCTGGCCTGCACCTCTGCGATACCCTCGGTGATCTCGTCGATCTGCTCATAGAGAAGCCTTTCCTGACGCTCCCGGCTGATGGGGATACGCTCAAACTGGCTGTGTCCCATGATGATGGCATCATAATCACCCGTCGCAATACGAGCGCAGAACTTCTTTCGGTTATGAGTCTCAAAGTCCTTTTTTGTGGTGACTAAGATATTGGCGGAAGGATAGAGACGCAGAAACTCCGACGCCCACTGCTCGGTCAGATGGTTTGGAACCACAAAGAGAGATTTCTGGCACAGTCCCAGGCGTTTGGCTTCCATCGAAGCAGCTACCATTTCAAAAGTTTTGCCTGCGCCTACTTCATGTGCCAACAAGGTATTTCCTCCATACAGCACATGGGCAATGGCGCTTTTCTGGTGTTCCCGCAGGGTAATGGCCGGGTTCATCCCTCCAAAAGTGATGTGGCTGCCATCATACTCGCGGGGACGGGTAGAGTTCATTTCTTCGTTGTACTGGCGCACCAAAGTCTGGCGGCGCTCCGGGTCTCTCCAGATCCAGTCCCTAAAGGCTTCCCGGATCGCCTGCTGTTTTTGAGCTGCCAGGGTGGTCTCCTTGGCGTTCAGAACCCGGCGCTCTTTTCCGTCTGCGTCCTCTATGGTGTCATAGATGCGGACATCCCGCAGGTTCAGGCTGTCCTCTAAAATCTTGTATGCATTGGCACGACTGGTCCCATAGGTGGTATAAGCTGCCACATCGTTGTAGGATACAGAAGATTTCCCCTTGATCTGCCATTCAGCGGTAAAGGACGAATAGTTGACCCCAATACTGCGCTGGAGATAAAACGGGGTATTAAAGGTCTCATACATAAATTGCTGGATATATTCCTTGTCAATCCAGGTAGCGCCCAGACGCACCTCAATCTCCGACGCATCCAGGTCTTTGGGCTGGGCGGCGGTAAGAGCTTCCACATTGACTGCATAAATCGGGTCCTGCTGTGCGGCCCGTTGCGCCTGACGCAGTTTGCGGCGTACATTGCCGGAGAGGTATTCATCAGCAGTCACATAATGGGGTGTGCCGTCTTTCTCCAGCTGTCCCGGTACACGGAAGATTACGCCTTGCAGCTCTCCGGCCAGTTCTTCTTTTGTTTTTCCGGTAAGCTGGCTCATATAGTCCATATCCACGCAGGCTTTTTCCGAGATGGACACCGCCAGTGCTTCACTTGCCGTATCCACCACAGCCACCGCCTGATGGGGCTTGATGGTCCGCTTGGTGAACATATCTGCCTTGCGTTCCAGCTTTCCGTCCTCGTCGATGACTTCCAGCGCACAGAGCAGGTAATAGGAAGAATCGTCTGCATAGGCCAGACGGTTTGCACGGTCATTGATGAGACCGTATTTGGAAGAAAAGCTGTCATAGAGACTGTTCAGTTCCGCCTGCTTCTCCCGAATGGTGCTGTCCGGAACCGCTGCATCCATCTGAAGGTCGATCAGTTCCTGCACACAATCACGCAGTCCCACAAGACCTTTTACACGGGCTTCGGCGGTGGCGTTGAGGTCAGGGCGCACCATACGGCTGTTTTCCCGGTAGTACACCTGCCCGTCTACAATGGCATAGGAATAGTTCTTCACATTGGGGTCGGCAGGAATGGAGGTGTCAATGGCTTCGCCTTCACCCAGCTCCGGCAGCTCTGCCTCCTGATAAGTGCCATGAATATACTTCACCGCATCATGCAGCTGGTCGGAAAGCTCCAATCCCTCGATAGGGTTTACGGTGTAGTCCATACCATGAGCAGTGCTTACCGGCTCCTGTCTGCCCAGCACCATTTCCGGGTGGTCGATAAAATACCGGTTGATGGCAAATCCGTCCTCCGTCTGTCCGGTTTGAGTCCATTCCGGCACGATGTCCAGCGGGCGGTCCCGCTTTTGGAGGAAGATGATGTCCGATACCACCTCGGCACCGGCATTCTTTTTGAACGCGTCATTAGGCAGACGGATGGCTCCCAGCAGCTCGGCGCGTTGGGAAAGATACCGGCGCACGGTGGAATCCTTGGCGTCCATCGTATAGCGGCTGGTGACAAAGGCCACCACGCCGCCGGGACGCACCTGGTCGAGTGCTTTGGCAAAAAAGTAGTTGTGGATGCTGAAATTCAGCTTGTCATAGGCTTTGTCATTGACCTGATACTGACCGAAAGGTACATTGCCGATGGCAAGGTCAAAGAAGTCACGCCTATCGGTGGTCTCAAAGCCGCCTACTGTGATGTCCGCCTTGGGATAGAGCTGCTTTGCGATGCGCCCGGAAACAGGGTCCAGCTCCACGCCGTACAGACGGCTGTTTCGCATTTTCTCCGGCAGCATACCAAAGAAATTGCCCACACCCATAGACGGCTCCAGAATATTTCCGGTCTCAAATCCCATACGGTTCACCGCTTCATAGATGGCCTGAATGACCGTAGGGCTGGTGTAATGGGCGTTGAGGGTAGAGCTTCTGGCGGCGGCATATTCCTCCGGGGTCAGCAGTTCTTTTAGCTGGGCATACTCTAAAGCCCATGCCGGTTTCTCCGGGTCAAACGCATCAGAGAGACCGCCCCAGCCCACGTATCGAGAAAGAACCTCCTGCTGTTCGGGGCTTGCCTGCTGTCCGGCAGCTTCCAGCTCTTTCAGCAAACGAATCGCATTGACATTTGCCTGGAACTTGGCTTTCGGACCGCCCTCACCCAAATGCTCATCGGTAATGCGGAAGTTTTTTGCATTGCGGCGCAGGTTAGCCTTGTATTCCTCATAGGAGGCTTCCTCGGCAGCTTTGGCATTGGGGAAGGTCTGCCACTGGCCATTGACCTGAATGGAAACCGGGTGTTCATCCAACACTTCCTCAAAGGTTTTCTCCGGCTCTGTCACAGGCGCTGGTGGCTCCGGCTCCTCGATATGCAGTCGTTCCACCACCACATCATAAGGCAGATTGTTCTTATCGCCCGGATAGACGGCCATGGTCTCGGAATGGAAGGTCGGGGATTCGGTAGCCGGTTGGGGCTGTTCCTGTCCAAAACCGTCCTGCTGACGGGCATACATCCCGCGCAGCAAAGGCGCAACTTCATCCCAGCGGAAATACAGCATAGCCAGACGCTTTTCCTCTGCATCCATGACTTCCAGTTCTATGCCCTGTGCCGTGGTACGGTAATCGGCAATATCGCCGGTCTCCAGATTCAGTGTCTCGATCTCACCGGAATAGGCTCTGCTCAGCCAGTAGGCGATCTCGCTGTTGCTCCTGCCGGATTGCAGCAGCGTGAAAATCTGCTTTTTATCCGCTTCATCCATCAGTCCATGAGCCAATACATCCCGCAAGTCCTGATCTGCCTTGTCCGGGTCAATAGGAAGAAACTCGGTATAGTAAGCATTGCGGCGGTCTGCCCGAAGCAGCTGCTCGAACTGTTCTTTGCGCTCTGCCCGGTAGATGGGATATACCATCCCGGTGGGCAGAAGCTGTACGGTGTCCTCCCGCAGCTCTGTGATCTGATAGGCGTCATCCTCGATATACACGGTATCGCCCACGGCATAGACCGGGGCGGCTGGGTCATAGGAGGTTCTTTGCGGAATTGGGCGGCGAACTGCGTCATATTCCTCATCGGAAATGGAAACTTCGGAAGTCTGCTCTGTCTCGGCATCTGCGATCTGCTCTGCATCTGACATCACCTGTTGGATAAATGGGTCATTGTCCAGTTTTTCCGGGTCTGCCACCTGTCCGTTGACAATCCCTCTTTCCTCCAGGGCTTCCCGGATGGCGATGGGGTCGATGTTGTCAAAACGTTCCTGTTCTTCTTCGGTATAGAACCGGTCCTCCTGAATCAGCTGGGCAAGCCTGCGCTGTACCTTCGGCCAGGGCAGCTGCGTTTCCTCCGGGCTGCCGGCACGGACAACGAACAGGCTGTTGCTGTTACTGCCGCCGTATTCCTGAGCCAGCCATGCGGCGGTATCTTTTTCTCTTGCATGGTCTTTCATATAGCGGACAACAGCGTGTTTACTCTCGATATTGCCGTTCCATGCACAAAGGGCAGTATCAATATCTTCCTGAGAAAGAGGGCGCAGAAGTTCATGGAGCTTTGGATAGGTTTCGTCGATCACTTCCCGGTGCAGTCGCTGTCGGAACTCCGGCACATCCGAATAGAGGCGAATCAGCTCCATATCCTTAGAACCAAGGACCGCACGGCGCACAGCGGCATTGCCCTCGATGACAGCATTTTCACGGTCAGAATGCCCGCAGGCATTGCGGTATGCGGCATCCTCGGAAATGGCGGCAGTCACCACAGTCTTATACTGCTCAAACTGCTCCCGAAGGGTAGGCTTTGGCGTTTCTTCCTCCACCTCCGGCTGCTGGGCTTGGATGGCATCTTCTTCGGCCAGTTCCTTTTCAGCCTGGATTTTGTCATACTGCGCCTGTTCCTGTTCGGTAAGATAGCGGCCTTTCTGAACAAGAGAGGTAATGCGCTTGGCAACCTTTTCCCAGTTCAAGTGAACATCCGGGCAGTCCTGCTTTTTATAGTGCAGTCCTTTCCCATCGTGATCTTCGCCGCTGTGTGTTGCGCCGGACAGGGCATGAGAGCGTCCGCCAATGCCATACTCGTCTTTGAGGAATCTCACTTTTTCCTTATCCGTATGGTTTTCCATGAAGAACGCATAGATACGGCCTTTTCCTCCGGCAAAACTGCTGCCGCCGGTCATGGCGGCGTCGATCTCATCCTCGGTAATGAAGTGCTGGACGGTTGGCACTTGAGAAAGGTCCGAAGAAAAAGTCCTGTGGGGCAGGTCAAGGTCTTTCAGGTTCTCCCAGATTTCCCTTGGCCTATGGTAGTGAAAGCGCAACAGGTCACGATCCTGCTGATAGGCAGTCCAGAAGGCGGCGTATTCTTCCTTGAGGGTCTGACGGAAGGCCGGGTCATTCAGCTGCTCCGTCAGGCGGCGGGTCTCCTCCGGGAACCCATTGCCTTTGATCTCTGACAGGCAGGACAAATATCTGGCTTCTCTGGCGTCCTCGCTGAGATCGTGATACAGATACCAGAGCTTTTCTGAAAGGAGGGAGCGTTCATAGCCTGCCGCTTCTGCAAGCTCCACATTGGAGGCAAACTGGCCGCTCTCCAAAAGCTCCCCGATACGCTCTGCGGCGCTCTCCCAGGAAATGACCTGGGCAGACCTATCATAACGGACAGACTTCCCATGAGAAAGATGGATACCATCCTCGGCATACCATGCGCTCACACTGCCAAGGCCGTTGCCGCCGTGGTACAGCGTTTTCAGTATCTCGGCAATCTCAGCGGTGGTTTTCTGCTTTTCAAAGGCTGCAACCACACGCTCCCTCTGGCGGTCTGTATTGCCGCCCAAACGCAGCACATGGTCGATGTCATTTTGGGCAAAAGAAAAAGCAGAGGATGTATGCGCTACATTCTCTGCTTCATCTATGGATTGGATCTGTTCCGCTTCGGAGAGGAACAGGTTTAGGGTCAGCTGTTGATAAGCTCCGCCATCAGGATCTCCTCGGCTTGGGCTTTGCAGGTGTTCATCAGCCCCACCCACTTCATGGGATCGCTGGCTTTCAGTTCCTCGGTGGCTCCCGCTTCCTTCGCCAGCTGGGGCATCATCTGCTCCAGTCTGTTCTGGGCGGTCTCGTCGATCTCCAGAAGGTGCGGGTACAGCTTCTCGCTCAGCAACATCTGGTTGTAGAGGATGGGACGGTGTTCCTTCAGGTAGGTTTTCCTCATCCTGCCGTACTTGCCCAGGGGTTTCTCCGGCTGCTGGCTCAGCTTCAGGTCGGGAATCAGATAGTCTCCGTTCTGGATATAGGTCATGGGATTGTTCATCTTGTTTGCTCCTTTCTTGGTTGGCTTCGCGCTCTGCATTTCGGACGGTGACGCCGATCTGCCGCAGCACCTGCTGGTTGATCTGGCTGACCGCTGTTCCCAGCGCCCCGATGGTGGACGGGGTGTTGAAATCAAAGATCGCCATGAAATCTTCGTGGTCGAAGTAGCGTTCCGGCTCCAGTCCGCAGCGGGACATCAAAGCGTAAGTGATACTGACGGTGGCTGCTGCCTTGAACTGTACTCCGATGTTAAACTCATCATATTCCTCCAAAAAGGAACCGTCAACGATATAGAAGAAGTCCTGCTGATGCTCCGTCCAGTATTCCTCAGCCAGTTTTCCGGCTACCTCGGTGAGCTGTCCGGCAAGGTCATCACCGGAAACATCATAGGTGCGCTCAAGCATGGCCTGCACCGAATCCAAATGGCTCTCCTCCAGCTGCCACAGCCAGGGAGTGCGGGAATGTTCACGGGTTCCGGTGTCGGAAATATCAAAAACATAGCGCAGGCGGGGCCTGTCCCCGGAATCGTCCACCAGAGCAATTCCCTTGGAGCCGCGCCTTACATACCGGCCCATCTTTTCATTCCACAAATCGTACTCTGCACAGGCGGTGGCGTCCGGACGCTGGGCGTAGATCATCAACTGCTCATGGAACGGGTACTTGTAAAGGCGGGAAGCAGTGGTGAGAAACCCTGCCCATTCCTGCCAGCTCCCCGTGAGCTGCGTTGTTACCTTCTCCGCCATCTGTGCATATAGTTCAGCTTTGGTTGGCATAGTGTTCTGTCCTCCTTTCGGTTTTGGGGTAAAGAGGTGGGGTGGCAATTTGCCACCCCATCCCTGCGGTTATGGTGTTTACTGGTCAAAATCCGGATACAGCTCCAACTGGGCAAAGTCCTCATCGGTCATCGCACAGAGCTTCGTAAGGGCGCTGTCGGTCAGCTCCCTCAGTTCCGTTTCCTCCGGTGATAGCTCGCCGCGCATCTCACGCAGGCTGTCGATCAATCCGGTGCGGTTGCCGGTATTGTAAATGCACATCAGGTTCATTTCCTCAAAAGTAAAGTTTCCCATATCAAATCTCCCTTTCCGTACTCTTTTTGGGTGCTGTCTTTTTGTGTTCTGCTTTGGGCTGGCTTTTCAGCTGATCCACAACGGACTTTTTCTTTTCCCGTTCCTCCCGATGAACGGCATCAGCCAAGTCCATCAGGGAAATGGGCTGACCGCTTCGGGCCTGCTGTTCCAGCTCTGCCACCGTAGGCTCTTTTGCACCATTGTTGATGATACCGTCGATCATGCCGTAATCGTCCTCCACGGCCATCTCCGCATTTTTCAGTGGATTTTGCGAAAAGAATCCAGGGATCTGGGTAAAACCAACGCTGTCACAGTAATGACAGGATACCTTACCGTCCTGCTTGATCGCAACGATGTCACTGACGCTCATGGAGGGGCTGTGAAAGTCCACGGGTTTTTCCAGATTGAATTGCTGATAGAGTTTTTCCAGCTGCTCCGGCACAGTGCTAGACTCACTCAGCGGAGCGGTGTAGATTAGGTCATAATTGCTGCGGTCTATGGAAATATCAAGGGACTTTAGCCAGTCCAGATTCATAAAGCGCACATTCTGCGGATCGTCACGGCTCACCTGATAGATGGCAAAGCAATCTCTATTCTGGGAGAGAAATGCCTGTTCTCGTTCCTGCTGATGTTCCTGACGCTCCATGACCTTTTCATGGAACTGAGGGCTTTTCTCCCATTCCTCACGGTCCACACCGCAAAGACCGCCATGCTCCATGATCTCCTGTGGGTCAAACACCATGCTCTCCGTATTGTCCTCATGCAGCACATAGACAGTCAAACCGGCGGCATCCAGTTCCAGCGCCCGTTCTCTGGTAACAGGGAGCATCCCATCATAGGAGTATCCGTATTCCTGCATATCCGGTGTGGAGACCTGCTCATCGGGCATGGGGTATTCATCCAGTGCCTGCTCCTGTGCTTCCGGCAGTTGGGAAGAAGTAGCCATCTGACTGGCCTCTGCCTGCATCTGCTGATAGGCAGCTTCCTGCAAGGTCTCGATCATGAACAACGGTGCGTATTTTACCGAGTCTTTGCCCAAATCGTTGTCATCACAAATCTGAAGAACTGCCTTCATGCGGGAAAGCTCCGGCATATCCAGCTGACCGCCATCCAGCTCTTTCATGGATGCAACATCGTAAAGGGTGTAGTCCCAGCCGCTGTCACAGGGCTGGATATGAAGATAGGTGGCATCGTCGATCAGAAACAAAGCCTCCTGCTGGTTGGCGTCCGCCCCCAGCACCTCCATTTCCGGCATGGCCGCAGCCAGTTCCTTTACCGCTTTCTGTACCAGCGGATTGTCACGGTAATAGTCGATTGCCTGGATGGTATCCAGGTCAATGGTCTGCCCGGTCAAAATCGGAAACGGTCCTTCATAGTCGCTTCCGTCTTTCAGCTCAAAACCAATTCCTTTGATCCCGTTCATTCGCTCTGCCGGAATTTCCTGATAAATGCGAACCGCTTCCTCCAAAGACAGGTTATCGTGGTATTCTCCGAGGTTTGGAAACTCCATGCACTCTGCTACATAGTAGGTTAGATTGCCGGTCGGCTGCTCTATCGGGGCGGTTTCCGGCTCTGCCTTTGCATTGGGGTCAATTCCACGCTCTTTGCAGATTTCCTTATAGTGGCGCTCAATGTCGGAGATCAAAGTGCCGGAGGTTTTGTTGATGGTCTCCAAACTGGCTCTCAGCTCTTTCAGTTCCTTGCCCTGACTCCAACTGGCAATATAGCCAAAGCTGTTTTCTCCTGTCTCAATTCCAAAATATTTGCAGACTGCATAGGAGATGCTTTCAGCCTCCACTTCTTCCGTGTGACGGTTTTTGATTGCCTGTTTTTCTGCGGTTGCATCTTCCTCAACTGCAAGACGCCATTCAAACTGATTTTCGTCCACATAGCGCCAATCCATATCAGAAGCAAACTGTTCGGCTTCTTTTTCTGTGGCAAAATCCAGCTTGAAATCATGCTTGGTTCCACCTTCACTCTCCAGCACAACCTTCCATGACGGTAGCATTTCATATTTTTTAGGGTCATGGAGCTTGCTGTGAGCAATCTCGTGAACCGTGGCCGAAACCGTCTGCACCTCGCTCATGCCCTGACGAATGGCAATTTTCTGATGATCAGCAGAAAAATAGCCGTCCGTATCGGCGACCATTGCTTCAAAAGTAATCGGTACCGGTGCACTGCGGCGCAGGGCCTCCATGAATGCCTCATAATTTGGCACATTGCCGGAAAGGGAGGAAGCAAGCTCCGGCAAAGGTTTCCCGTCGGTCTGACTCACATCAAAGACCTTGACAGGGCGAAACATGGGAATCTCGATTTCTTTTTCCTCTGTGACGATCTTTCCGTCTTTATCCAGAATCGGAGCCTTGGTATCTGGGTCCAGCTTCTGCTCCTCGATTTTCTTCTTGTACGGTGTTGGGGCGATGATGGTAATGCCATGCTCGCCCTTTTTTACATGACGCTCAAACTGGTCTTTCCACTTATTGTATCCGGCTACCAAAGTGGCGTCCGGCTTCTGCATATAGATGAGCATAGTGTTGTTTACCGAATAGCGGTGAAATCGGGACATGACGGACAGATAACGCATATACTTTTCGCTTTCAAACAATTCTTTGATACCCTGCTCGATGCCATCTGTGATTTCCCTTAGCCGTTCTCGATTGGTGGGTTTGTTCTCAGCCATGATTTTCAATCTCCTTTCCAAGTGTGTGATTTCTGCTGTGTGTTCTGCAATCCATGCCTTTTGTTCTTCTTCACTTTCATAAAGGAAAAGGTCCAGCAGGTACTCTACATAGGCTTTCTTCTGGATTGCTTCCACAAAACGGGGGTGCGGTTCTTCCTCCGGTGTCCTGGGAGAACGGTCGGCTTCCCATTTTTTCAGCAGATAGTAGTAATCGGACAGTACGCGGTAACAGCGCTGTCGATCCTCCCGAAACTTCTGTGCCTCGGTTTTTTGCCGGACATATCTCCTGCGGGGCGGGGCCTGACTGTCATAGATCAGGCCAAAATCCTGTGCCAGTTTCTCTGCCGCTTCTTTTGGGGAGAGGTTAAAGAGCTTTGCGATAAAGTCGATCACATCCCCATCTGCACCACAGCCAAAGCAGTGGAACCGCTGGTCTACCTTCATGCTGGGGTTCTTATCATCGTGAAAGGGACAGCAGGCCATGCCAGTTCGACTGACTTTTATCCCGTAAAACTCTGCCGCTTCTCTGGTGCTGACCGACTGCTTGACCGCTTCAAATACATTCTCTGCCATGTGCCTTTAACTGCCGGACTTTCTCACAGGGGGCTGGTATCCGGCGGCTTTCGCCCGTTCACTGGCAGCTTTGCGACGCTCGGCGCTGTATGGCTCCCGGACTGATACACACCGCTTGGGGACGGTAAAGTTATGGGCGTCCTTTCGGGTGATCTGGTCGGGGTGCTTTTTTGCCAGCAGTTCCAGCTTCTCCATCAGACGGGGATCGTGGGTGTAGACCTCAGCCATTGGTTCTGCCTGGTTATAGAGGAGAATGGTTTCCCGTTCCACTAAAGAGAGCTTCATCGGCTGCCTCCTTTCCGCTGGTCAAATTCCAGCTTGAAGTTGGCATACTGTCCATCGTCCTCCAAAACCACAGTGGCATCGTAGGTCTTGCCGGTTTTCTCCGAATATAGCCCCGTCACACGGACACAGCCATCGTTCAGCAGCGCAGACACCACAGCTTTGGTCGGCTGTTTTTTCTTGGCAGCCCACCATTTGTTGTTTTTCCAGATTGCAAATTTGCAAGAATCATTCTGACAGAAGAAGCCTTTTTGCAGTTCTGCAACTTCACCGCCGCAGCGAGGGCATTTGCCCACCACCTCGTGGGGCGGAGTGAACAGGTACTCAGTTCCCTTGATGACCTGATAAGTTCCCACCAGGTCTCCCAGCATAGTGCTGATCCCGTCCAGAAACTCCTCCGGGGCAAGCTGCCCGCGCTCGATCTCGCCCAGGCGGTACTCCCACTCGGCAGTCAAAAGCGGCGATTGCAGCTGTTCCGGCAGAACGGTGATCAGGGAGACTGCATCGTGGGAAGGGAGAAGCTGCACCGTTTTCCTGCTCTTTTTTCGTTCCAGAAAACCGGCAGATACCAGCTTTTCCAAAATACCGGCACGGGTGGCCGGTGTCCCCAGACCTTTTCTCTCGGCATCCTCCGGCATATCCTCTTTTCCGGCAGTCTCCATCGCGGACAATAGGGTGTCCTCCGTAAAGTGCTGAGGCGGACTGCTTTTGCCTTCTTTGATGATTGCAGCAGCAACCGAAAGGGTCTGTCCTTCAGTCAGCTCCGGCAGGGCTTTCTCTGCGCCCTCTTTTTTCGGCTCTGCATCCTTCATTTTGGCACGGTAAGCGTCCTCCAGAGCCTTCCATCCGGGATGCTTCACCGTTTTTCCTTTGGCGGTAAACTCCCCACCGGCACACGCTGCAATCACAACGGTTTCCGAATAGATATGGGGCTGGGCTACGGCGCACAGCAGACGCAGGGCCACCAGCTCCAGCACCGCTTTTTCTCCCGCAGGAAGGGCAGAAAGGTCTGCATCCTTGAGATTTCTGGTAGGGATTACTGCGTGGTGGTCGGTTACTTTCTTATCGTTGATGACCGTCTGCGAATCACAGGTAATGGCGATCCCTTTGCGAAACGGCATAGCATTGGCAACCAGATTCACCAGCACCGGCAGGCTGTCTGCCATATCACCGGTCAGATAGTGGCTGTCAGTACGGGGATAGGTGCAGAGCTTCTTTTCATACAGGCTTTGCAGATAGTCCAGGGTCTGCTGGGCTGTAAATCCAAGCAGGCGGTTGGCATCTCTTTGCAGAGTAGTCAGGTCATAGAGGGCAGGCGGCTTTTCGGACTTTTCCTTGCACTCCACCTTTTTGATTGTGACAGCTGCACCCTGACAGGCTTCTTTCAGCTGCTCGGCAGCGGTCTTATCCGCCATGCGCTCCCCGGATACGGTAAGACCGGGCAGCTCCAGCGCCACGGTATAAAAGGGAACCGGCTTAAAGGTGTCGATCTCAGCTTCTCGCTGGACAATGAGCGCCAGCGTTGGGGACATAACGCGCCCGATGTTGAGGGTGCGGTGATACAGCACAGAAAAAAGCCTTGTGGCATTGATCCCCACCAGCCAGTCGGCCTTGGCACGGCAGAGGGCAGCATCCCGAAGCCCGTCATAGTCTGCACCGGGGCGCAGGTTTGCAAAGCCCTCCCTTATGGCGGAGTCCTCCATCGAAGAAATCCAGAGCCTTTTCATAGGCTTTTGGCAGCCTGCCAGCTCATAGACGCTGCGGAAGATCAGCTCGCCCTCGCGTCCGGCATCACAGGCATTTACCACCTCCGTCACATCCGGGGCGTTCATCAGCTTTTTGAGAATATCAAACTGCTTTTTCTTATCCTTTCCCACCACCATCTGCCAATGCTCCGGCAGAATAGGCAGGTCATCATATCGCCACTTGGCATACTTGGGGTCATAGCTGTCTGCATCTGCAAGACCGGCCAGATGGCCCACGCACCAGCTGACACGCCAGCCGTTGCCCTCCAGATACCCGTCCTTACGGGCGGTTGCACCGATTACCGCAGCCAAACTTTGTGCAACCGATGGTTTTTCAGCAATCACCAGCTTCATATTCTTCAACCTCCCATTCTTCCCGCACAGGCGTGTGCAGTTTTTTCTCTATGCTGTTTTCCTCATCCAGAAGCAGGTTATAGCCAAACCGGTAGTCATAGCGGTACAGTTTCCCCAGCAGGTCATTGATGATGATGCGGCAAGCCAAAATGACACGGGTTTTATCCACCTGCATCAGCTGGTAGCGTTGATAATTGCTGTAATATTCTTCATGGCGGTGGGTATTGCGGACAGCATCTTCAAGCAAACTTTCTACTGCATCCTGACAACCATCCTCTTTTTCACCCTCCATACAGTTCAGAAGTTCCATTACCATAGGAAAGCTCTGTTCATCCATAGGAGCTTCTGCTGCAAGAAAACCGATCAGGGCAGATAAGAGCAGACGGGCTGCTGTCTGTTCCTGGTGTGTCAAAACAGCCATCGTTTTCTCCGCATTTGGCAGAATCTTATCTTCCACAAAATCTGCCGCATCGCCGGAACAGAGCTGACGAATGGAATCTATGGATAATGAAACTGTCATGGCATTCTGGGAGAAATCAAAGAAATCTTCCTGCTTCGGTTTTCTCCGAAGTTTGTTTAACATGGTAGAAAGAATGTCACCGCCAAAATACACGGCGATCACCAGCAGGTCAAAAACAGCAATCAGTTTGATAAATGTAATCAGAACACTCATTTTTTTCGTTTCCTTTCTTTGATCCAGCGTTCCATCTCACGATGGCAGACGCCTACGCAGGGACTTCCATAATTCCCGCAGCCATAACAGGGGTGGCTTTGGGGTAAAGAGGGAGGACGGGAAGTTTCCTTCCCGCCCTCCGGCCTGCGTGTCATCATGCGTTCATAGGGACTGTCTGTGAAACGGGTCATTTCACGCTGTCCTCGTCATCTTCTTCTGCGCTGCCCCCGTCAGCGTCAGGCTCGTCCGACTCCTCATCCTCGGTTTCCCATTCCTCGGAATCTTCCTCGCCATAATCATAATCGTCCAGACTATCATTGCCCTTGGTCTTAGGCTTATTCTTAACGAGCTTCAAGTAGGCAAATACGCCACCGCCTCCCAGCAGAGCCAGCAGAAGGATCAGGGCAGCCGGGTTCAGTCCGGCAGGCTTCTCTTTTTCTGGCTCCGGTGTTTCTGCCGGAGATTCCGGTGCTTTTCCCGTACATTTACTCTTATCAGTTACACAGACCGGACAGGTCGTATTGACTGCCCCTGCTTCACATTTCTTTGTGCAGCTGCACACAGCAGGTGGCTCCTCTTTGGCATTTCCATCTTCCATCAGCGCCATCAGGTCCGCTTCATCCACCTGATTCAGAAAGTGAACAGCAGTCTTTTTATCCTCGTTGGCCCTGTCGATCAGGATATAAAAATAGTTGCCAGCCTTGGTGGTAACAGTAATGAGCTGTTTATTGCCTCCAAAATCATCCACCAGAGCGGCGTTGCCATCCGGGGTCAGCGGAGGTGCTTTTTCCGTTTCTTCCACCACTACATTGCTGTCATTGGTGGTATCCTCTGCCGGAGGCGGCGCTGCGCCCTGGGCAAAAGCGGGAATGGTAAAGCCCGATGCCAGAACCAGCGTCAGGCAAAGGGCGGAAAGTGTTCGGAGCAATCGTTTATTCCTCATAGCTGTTTTCCTCCTGTTCGTTGTTGTCATCCACCATACTACCGGGAATTGTGCCGCCGGACAGCATGGCGCTCAGCTGAGCCGGGGTCATACGCAGGGCGCGCACCATCTGGACGATCTCCAGATTTTCCGCCTCGGTTTTCTGTGCCTCCAGCGCCTTGAGCTTTTCCTGATACTCTGCGATCTTCTCGCGGACCTTTGTAATCTCCTGGTCAATGCGTTCAATTTTGTTCTTTGCCATCGTCTATCACTCCTTCTAAAAAATCTCTGTTACCAGTTCATTAGGCCGTAGCCCTTGATACTTTGATAATTCAGATCATAACTTTTGATCTTGCAGGCATCGCCGGAATTTCCCTCCACGGTATAAACAC
>ENA-OYWG01000265-OYWG01000265.1-human-gut-metagenome-genome-assembly--contig:-NODE-265-length-19582-cov-6.765504_pt1 | contig 19582 bp, 15 predicted proteins | sample MGYA00244811_ERZ653398 | MGnify/ENA primary metagenome ERZ653398 (study PRJEB26926, sample SAMN06165162) | human gut metagenome | biome: ENVO:00009003; feature: ENVO:2100002; material: ENVO:00002003...
CTCGTGGGCTCGGAGATGGGTATAAGAGACAGAGGGCATTGCGGTCGCCCTCTGGACTCCTTCGCATTGCACTCCCATGTTTCTTGATTTTTCATGTTACAGGGGGTATCGCGCCTGCGGGCGCGATAAGAGCGCAACAAAACAGGACGTCCCCTTTCGAGAACGCCCTGCCTTGATGATAGGATTAGTCTTCCAGATGCGCCGCCGCGTAAGCGCCAGCGTCACGACCGGAGACGAAGCAGTAGGACTGCGCGCAGCCGCCATAGTTGGTATACGCCTTGTCCTCGTTGAACAGAACGCCCATGCTGTCCGTGCCGCAGGCGAACAGACCCGGAATCACGTTGCCATTCGTGTCCAGAACTTGCAGGTTCTCGTTCACGTCCAGACCGCCGCAGGTGCTGTAAATGTACGGCGCGCCGGTGAAGGCGACGTAGTATTCCGAATCCGCCGCGACCGTGCCCAGACGCTCGAACTTGCTAGCATCCTTGCCGAATGCGTCGTTCTCCGGGTTGTAGCCCGCGACAGACGCTTTCAGCGCATCAGCAGAGAAGTCTCCGCCAATCTGCGCCGCCAGCTCGTCCAAGGAAGACGCCTTGTAGATGAAGCCCGCTTCGATGCCTGCGTCAATCACGGTGTCGATGTTCGTCAGCGGAACGTCCGCCTTGATGCCGCCCTGCGTCAGATAACGGCCAGACGCATTCGCGCTCAAGCCCTGCGCACGCAGGATGTCAATCTGCTCCTTGCTGTACACATAGTAGAAGTGATTTCCCTGATAGAAAGCGTTCATGGCGATGGACGATTCGTTGATGAAGCGCTCGCCCTTCATGTTGACCGCCATTCCCTCCGCCGTGCAGACCAACCCATAGGGAATGTCGTTGTCCTCGGCAGAGAACTGCGTGGTGATGACCGTCGGCGCAACGAAGTGAGACATCGGGTACATGCCGATGGCGCGGGTCGCCGCACCGTTTTCGATGGCAGACTCAATCATCTTGCCGTCGTTGGTGGACATGCCGAAGAGCTTGTACACCTGACCGATGTACTTCTCCTGCATTTCGTCGCTGCCAGCGAAGCCGCCCGTGCAGAGGATGACCGCCTTGGCGTTGATGGTCACGCTCGTGCCGTCCGCCTTGATCGCGCGCACGCCGACTGCCTTGCCGTCCTGCATAATCAGCTCGGTTGCTTCCGTTTCCAGCAGGTACTGACCGCCCATCTCGGTGTAGCGGTCATACGCCTTGGCGAAGAAGCTCTCCGTCAGCTGCTTCTGACCGACATAAGAGGAGAAAATCGCCCACTTGCCGCCGACGAAGCCGACCGCCGGGGTGAACTCGAAGCCATAGCTTTGCAGCCAGTCGCAGGTCTCGCCGCTTTCATAGATGACCTTGGCAATCAGCTCCGGCTTCGCGCCCTGCGCGCCGTCCACCGTCGTGTAGTCCGTCCACGTCGCATAGAGAGCATCCGCATCCACCAGTTGCTCGCCAGCGGCCTTGGTGTGAACGCCATTAATCGGGTCTTTCCAATCCACAATTTCGCTCGCGACCTGACTGGGCGCGTTGACGTTCGCAGGGCCGGAAGTCGTTACACCCGTGCCGCCCCACTTGCCAGCCTTGTCGATGGCCAGCACGTTCGCGCCGGATTCCGCCGCTGCCAGCGCCGCCGTCGTGCCGGACGAACCCATGCCGACGACCACGATATCAACATTATATTCTTCTGCAGCGTTGACTTTCGGAATCGCCTTGTACATTCCAGACACATCCATGCCCGCGCTCTCCAGCGCATTGACGACCGCCGCGCGGACGCCATTGGAGCTCGCCGTCGCGCCGCAGATGGCGTCTACCGCAAGGCTCTGATTCTCCACCACGCGCGGAATCCACTTCTCCTCCACCGCGGCGATCATGCCCATCGTTTCGCCATTGTCGCCCACGGTCACGGACACGATTTTGCCGTCCTTGATTTCGACCGTCACCTGCACTTTCTGCGTCAGGTTGAAACCGCGTCCCTCGCCGGTATACACGCCATCCACCAGGGCAGTTTCCGTCTTCTCTTCGCCTGCCGCCTGACGGAGGCAGTCCGCCAGCGCCGTCTTGACCGCATTCGACGTCACCGTCGCGCTCGCCACCGCGTCCACCTCATCGGCAGAGGACACGCCAATCAGCTTTTCGGTCAGCGTCTTGATGGCGGCGCCGCCAATCGTCTCGGTCTCCTTGTCGCCGGTGATGGTAGCCGCTGTGACTTTGCCATCCGTGACCGTGACCTTCACTGTCACCGCGCCGCCGAAGCCCTGACCGGTCGCCTCATAGTTGCCGGACGCAAGCTTCCCTTCCGCCGAAGCCATCGGCAGCATCATCGCCGCACCAACGAGGAACGCCAGAACCCGTTTCGTGTTCTTCATGGTTCTTTTCCTTCTTTCCTGCGGACATTTTTTGTCTGCATATCATGATAATTATATAACAATATACTGTGCTCGTCAATAGCTTTTCGCTAAATTGGGCAATTCCCCTTGTTTTTTTCGCATCGCAACCACTGGTTGCGCCATTTTCCAATCATAATTGGTTGCCCTCGCAGACCGTTTGTGCTATCATGAAATCATCCGGAAGGGAAAATCCGGAGAAAGGAGCGGTCTATGAAGCTGAACGAAAAAATCGCCTTTTATCGTCGGAAGCTCGGCTATTCGCAGCAGACCTTGGCGGACGCCATGAGCGTGTCGCGTCAGTCGGTGAGTAAATGGGAAACGGGTGAAAGCCTGCCGGAGGTAACGAAGCTGCCGCAGCTTGCCGCGCTCTTCGGCGTGACGACGGATTTTCTGCTGTCAGAGGACGCGCCTGCGGAGGACAGTGCCCCGCCGCAGCCGGAGAAGTCCGCCGAGGTGGAGGATTTCGCGCCGGAGCGTCATACGGAATCCGGCGGCAGCACGGCGGATTTCGTGCGCGCTGTGCCGGATGCGGTGGATGCAATTGCCGACCGCCTGCCGCACTTTCTGGGGAAGCTCGTGCGGCTCTACGGGTGGGTTGCGGGGCTTCGCATTGCCGTCGCGGGCGTGATGGCCATTGTCTTTGCGGTGCTCTGCGTGGTGCTGAGCAGCAGCTTTGACCAGACGCTGGCGGACATGAACGGCTTCGGTTCGCCCGAAGTGAAGTATTACAACGCCGACGGCACGGAAATGAAGAATGTACCGAAAGCGCTTCGCGACTACATAGCGGGCAGCGATACAGCATCATCGGGCTGGTCGATCGACACGTCGGACATGAGTGCGCCGTTTATGCCGTTTTTCCTCATCATCGGCGGGATTGGGGTGGTGCTGCTGATTGGCGGGCTGGCGCTGGCGTTCTACTTGAAGCCGCATTTTCCGGCTCACTGAAATCTTGTTTTTTCTTCCACTTGAACTTTTGGGGTTGTCCTTACTTGATTTTCTTGTTGCAGAGGATTTCGCCTCTGCGGAGGCGAGGAGGGGGCAATGAAAACAGACGAAGTCTGCGGTCGCCCCCTCCACCCCTTCGCAGCGCATTCCCATGTTTCTGATTTGTATTGTTGCTTGGGGAATCACGTCTGCGGAAATGACCGTATGCAAAATGAAAATAGTATAGCTTGAAACAGGCTTCTGTTCGTGGTACAATGGATTTGAATCTACGAACAGGAGTTTTTTTGTATGGCAAAGCAGGAGAACCGCAATACCCTCAGTACCGGCGTCCTTGTCCGGCGCTTCCTCCCCTACTTCCGCAAGTACCGCAAGACCATGGCGTTCGACCTGTGCTGCGCGGCGCTGACGACCATCTGCGAGCTGGTGCTGCCGCTGATTGTCCGCACAATTACGACCCGCGCGACCTACGACGTCGCGTCGCTGACGGTGCCGTTCGTGCTGATGATGGGCGGCGTCTACATGCTGCTGCGCATCATCGACGCGGCGGCGAACTACTACATGCAGTCCATCGGGCATATCATGGGCAGCCAGCTGGAAACGGACATGCGCCACGACCTCTTCCACCACCTGCAGGAGCTGTCCTTCGGCTACTACTCGGACACGAAAGTCGGGCAGATCATGGCGCGCATCACGTCCGACCTGTTTGAAATCACCGAATTTGCGCACCACTGCCCGGAGGAATTTCTGATTGCGGGCGTGAAGATTCTCGTGTCCTTCATCATCCTCTGCACGATGAATATCCCCATGACGCTGATGATGTTCGCCGTGCTGCCGTTCATGCTCTACTTCGCCAAGCGCTTCAACACCAAGATGCGGCAGATTTTCAAGGAGCGCAACAAGCAGGTGGGCGAAATCAACGCGCAGGTGGAAGATTCGCTGCTGGGCATCCGCGTGGTGAAGTCGTTCGCAAATGAGGAAATTGAGGAAAAGAAGTTTGCTGACGGCAACGCGAAGTTCCTTGATCTTAAGGCGCAGTCGTACCGCGTGATGGCGCAGTTCGGCACGTCGAACCGCATTTTTGACGGGCTGATGTACATCGTGATCGTCGTCGGCGGGGCACTGTTCATCAAGGCGGGGCGGCTCAGCGCGGCGGACTTCATGGCGTATCTGCTGTATGCGAACGTGCTGCTGAACTCCATCCGCCGCATCGTTGAATTCACCGAGCAGTTCCAGCGCGGCATGACCGGCATCGACCGTTTCCTTGAAATCATGGACGCCCCGGCGGAGATTGTGGACGTGCCGGACGCGAAGGTGCTGACGGATGTCCGGGGCGAAGTCGCGTTCGACCACGTTTCCTTCCACTATCAGGACGACGATGCCGAAGTCATCCACAACCTGAACATGACCGTCCGTCCGGGGCAGTCGATTGCCTTGGTCGGGCCGTCCGGCGCGGGCAAAACCACGCTGTGCAACCTGATTCCGCGCTTCTATGACGTGACGGGCGGCTGCATCCGCATCGACGGGCAGGACATCCGCACGCTGACGCAGAAGAGCCTGCGCGAAGCCATCGGCATGGTGCAGCAGGAGGTCTACCTGTTCGCCGGGTCGGTGCTGGAGAATATCGCATACGGCAAGCCCGGCGCATCCCGCGCGGAAGTCGAAGAAGCCGCGAAACTGGCGGGCGCGCACGAGTTCATCTCCGCCCTGCCTCACGGCTATGACACTTATGTCGGCGAACGCGGCGTCCGGCTTTCCGGCGGACAGAAGCAGCGCATTTCCATCGCGCGCGTGTTCCTGAAAAATCCGCCGATTCTGATTCTGGACGAAGCGACCTCCGCGCTGGACAACGAGAGCGAGCACATCGTCCAGCAGTCGCTCGAAAAGCTGGCGAAGGGGCGCACCGTGTTCACCATTGCGCACCGCCTGACGACCATCAAGGGTGCCGACTGCATCTGGGTGCTGACGGAGAAAGGCGTAGAAGAGCAGGGCAGCCACACGGAGCTGATTGCAAAAGGCGGGCTGTATGCGCATCTGTTCGCCATGTACACCAGCGACCGATAATTTCTTGACAAGCGATACTATTCCAAATGAGAATGTGCCAAGATGCGCCGCGAATTTTTCGCGCTGGCTAACGGGAGTGAAATGCAGCGTAGCAGCGCTACGCTAAATGGAACGAACGGACGCCAGCGCGGAAAAGGCGCAAGCAGATGGCACAGGCGAATGCAGGAATAGTATGGGCAAGAAAAAGCGGTTTTCAGCCGTTATCTCTTGTAAAAGCAATTTCATTCTACTATTCCATTTTAAGGAGGAGCACTATTATGCTGCTTACCCGTGGTCTTACGTCCGATTTCGATTCCATCTGCGTCCTGTACGCGCGCGTCACCAGTGCCATGCACGAAAAGGGCATTGCCCAGTGGAACTGGGGAACGTACCCCAACGCTGACCAGATTCACAAGAGTATCGACGCCGGGACGCTCTACGTCGTGCGCGAAGGGAACACCGTCGTCGCCGCCGTCACCCTCGATTCGACCTTTGAACCCGCTTACGACGCCGTCAACTGGCTCTTCGGCGGCAAGCCCGGCACGTTCCACCGCCTGTGCATCGCACCGGAGAAGCAGCGGCAGGGGCTGGGGCGCGGCATGATGGGTGAAATGCTCGCCATTCTGCGTTCTCAAGGCTGCACCGCGCTGCGCTGCGACACGCTGGTAAACAACAGTGCCGCTCTCACCCTCTACCAGAAAATCGGGATGCGCATCGCGGGGCATATCCGTTATTCGTCCCTGCCTGACCTGCGGTTCGCCGCGCTGGAAATGCGCCTGACGAACGACTGCCCGCTGCTGCCGCTGAAAATGCACCCGGCGTTCCGCGGCGGCAAGCTGACCCCGTGGGGCGGCGAGAAGCTGCGCACGGTGTACGGCAAGGACATCCGCGAAGTGCCGACAGGCGAAAGTCTGGAGGTTTCGTGCATTCCGGGGCTGGAATCGACCGACGACGCGGGCGTAAAGCTGCCTGACCTGATTGCCGCTTACGGCGAAGCGTTCGCGGGCGAGTACGCCAAGAAGCCCTTCCCGCTGCTGCTGAAGCTGATTGATGCCGCCGAACCGCTGTCCGTGCAGGTGCATCCGAACGACGATTACGCTGCACGCGTGGAGAACGGCAAGCTCGGCAAGACCGAGGCATGGCTGATTCTGGACGCACCGGAAGGCAGTCAGCTCGTCTACGGCATCAAGCCCGGCACAACGCTTGACACCCTGCGCGCCGCGTGCGAACAGGGCGCGGCAGTCGAGCCGCTCCTGCGCCGCGTGACGGTGCATCCGGGCGACGTGTGTTTCATTCCGGCGGGCTGCGTCCACGCCATCGGCGCGGGCATCATGCTCTACGAAATCCAACAGTCGTCCGACATCACCTACCGCTTCTACGACTGGGATCGCGTGGACAAGAACGGCAACCGTCGCGAACTGCACCTACAGAAGGCGCTGGACGTGACCGACCTGACCTTCTCCCTCGACCCGATTCCCGCGCCCGATAAGCCCGTTGCGCGCGTGCTGGATGAAAAATATTTCACGCTGGACTTGGTGAATGTGCAGGGCGAAGCGGTGCTGCCCGCCGTGACGGCGTTCGGGCTTTTGACGGCGCTCGACGGCGACTTGAACGTGCGTTTCGCGGGTGGTCAACTGACGCTGCGCAAGGGCGAAAGCGCGTACATCCCGCACACCGCGCCCGTGCTGACACTGCACGGCAAGGGACGCGCTGCGCTGTCCATGCCGCGGTAAATGAAAATCCGGAGGTGAAGCATGAAAAAATACTGCTTCCACCCGCCAAAGAATATCATCGTCGGAACGCTGGCGGCGATTCTCTGGGTCGCCGTCTTCCCGTTCTGGCTGCTGGGCGAGAGTACGCCGCTGAACGCGCTGGTGTCGGGCGAGGTTCCGCTGTGGGATACCCTCACTTGCCTGACGATGCAGGATTACAGCAACATCACCCGCGCAAAGTGGGACGGAATGCTGATTTTCACCATGCTGACCCTCCTGCTGACGATTCCGACCCTCTTCCACCGGGAAAAGCGCCGAAAACTGCCGCTAATGCTGATGCTGCTCTTCCTGCTCTGGACAGGATTGTCCTGCTTCTTCGGCAGTCACGCAGGGGAAATGAATGTCTGGGACGTGCCGACCGTATTGTGGGGTTCGGGGCGGTATGAGGGCTTCGTGACCATCGCGTGCTACGGGCTGATTTTCCTGTGTCTGCGCCGCATGGACGCGAATGTCCCCGCGCTGCTGACGGTTTGCAGCGCTGCTATAACAGGCTATCTCGTCCTCGTGCTGCTGCAATACGCAGGGTTCAATCCCCTGTCGCTCTTTCCGATGGGCAGGAGCATCCGCACAAACTACGAATTTCAAGGCACTATCGGCAATATCGACCTTGTCAGCGCGTGGGTCTGCCTGCTGATGCCGGGGCTGCTGGGCAGCTTCGTCTTGGGGCAAAAACATCATTGGCTGCATCTGCTGGGCGGGCTGTGCGCTATCCTGCTGACGCTGCTGATGGACGTGCAGAGCGGGCTGATTGTGCTGGCGCTGACGCTTCTTGCGCTCATTTGCCTTGCGCTCCGTCAGCCGGAATGTTTGGCGCGCCTGCTGCTGACGCTGGGCTTGACGCTGCTGCTCTTCGCGCTGCGCCAAGCGCTCGTCCTGCCGTGGCTTGACGGCTCGGCGGATATCGAATTCGCGCCGGGGCAGGTCAGCGCAGTCTGCACGCTCCTCGGCGTTGTACTGGTTGCCCTCGCGCCGCTGCTGATGTGCCATTCGCCGCGCCCCCTGCCGCGAAAGGGACTGCTGGCGCTCGTGTGCGCGGGGGTGCTTGTGGCGCTGATACTCGTCGCCTTTCTCCCCATGCCGGAGGGCGGTGCGCTCTGGGAGATGCATGAATTGATGAACGGCCGCGCGCAGGACGCATTCGGCTCGGAGCGAATCGGCGTTTGGCGGATGACGCTGGAAATGACCGCGCAGTCGCCGTGGTTCGGGCTTTCGCCGGATGCGTTCTACGCCGCTTTCCGCGATTATCTTGATGCAACCGGGCAGACGATTCTGCAAAACTTCGATAATCCGCACAATTTCTTCCTGCAAACGATGGTGAATAGCGGGATTCCAGCGGCGCTGCTGCTGATGCTGACGTGCGCCGCGGCGATTGCGGGCGCGCTAAGGAAGCGGGAGACACTGGCGCTGGCGATGATGGCGGTTGGTTTTTTGGCGCAGGGGATGTTTACGTTCAGTATTTGCTTGACATCGCCGATGTTCTATGCGATTTTAGGACTTTGCGCGGCAGGAACACCTAAAGCCGCTGAATAAACCAGTTAAGGAAGCGTACTCAAGCCGGGCAGCCCAAAACGGGTCAAGGGGCAATGCCCCTTGCAGGGTGCAGGGACAGCGTCCCTGCTGGGGCTTGGGGCAACGCCCCAACTGCCGGACGTGTAATCAACTGCGTGAGAAAAGTCAAGTATGCCACCCACGCGCTGAACAGCGAAGCGCTTTCAGCGCAGTACACAAACTTCGCGCGTCCGCAGACGCGCCCCCAGCTCGCTCTACCCACCACTTGCATATTGTCGCGCCCATTGGCGCGACCAGACACCACGAAAGGAGATGCACACCATGCGTTACGCCCGCAAAGATTACCGCAAAGTCGCCCGTCAGATGCTCCGTCAGCACCCGATTTTGCTGCTGCTGACCCTGCTCTGTCAGCTTCCGAGCATGCTGCTGAACATCTTCTGTCTTCCGCAGCCTGACCGTACCGTCAAAGACGTGCTGTCGTATCTTTTTTCGTCCGCAGGGCATTCGTTTTCCCAATACTGGTACATCATCATCCCCTGCGCGCTGGTGGCAGCCGTCACCGTTCCGATGCTGTACAGCGTCTCCCTCGCCGCCGCCAAGGACAGAAACCCCGCCGCAAAGGATTTCACGCTCGGACTGCGCTATGCACCGCGCGCCATTGGACTGCATCTGCTGCTGGCGGTATACGAGTCGCTTCCCACCATCGGCGCAGTCCTGCTCATCGCACTGCTGGGAAGCATCATCAGCTGGCGCGCCTACTGGCTTCGGCAAATCACCGGTGTGATTGTCCTCATTGTCGAGGTTGTCTGGACGGTGCTGATTGCCGTCGGCATCCACGCCGTCCGCTACCGCTTCGTCCTCGACCCGGACAGCGGCGTCTGGAACACCTTCAAGCACGCCCGCGAGGACATGAACGACTGGCGCTTCGACCTGCTGATGACCATCCTGCCGATCGGGCTGTGGTATCTGCTCTGTCTGGCAGGACAGACCGTGCTCGTGCTGTACGCGGGGATGGTCGGGCGCGTCGTCGCGGAGCTGCTGCCCGTGCCGATACTGGCGTATGCCATCATGACCCTGCTGCTCGCGCTGGATGATATTGATACGCCGGAAGAAGCAGAAACCGCCGCACCGAAAGAAGCGTAAAGGAGAGATGCCCATGCGTACTGCCAAGGAATACCGCCGAATCGCGTGGAACGCCATCCGCCCACACTGGCGCGTCATGCTGCTGATTGCCCTCGCTGCGGTTCTGCCGCAGCTCATCGAGTTCTTCCTGCAATTGCTCTTCGGGCTGATTCCGCCGATAGACATGCAGTTTTGGTTCAGCGACCCCAGCCGCTTTCTGGCAGCCTACGATGCGTTCGTCGTGCAGACGCTCGCGCCGAATCTGCTCTTGAACGTGCTGTTCAACTGTCTGTCCGTACCGCTGACGCTGGGGCTGATTGGCACGGCACAGCGGCTTCTGCGCGGGGAAGATGTGCAGACGCGCCATTCGCTGACGTATGTCCCCTATTCGCTCCGCGCGATTGGGCTGGAAATCCGTATCGTGCTCTATGCTTTCTGGCCGCTGCTGGCTCTCGCGGCCGTCACACTCGTCTTGCTGCTTATCTTCCATTCGCACGGCGTTTACCAGCTTTTCCTCCTTGCCTCGCTTGCGGCGATTGCTTTCGGGGTCACGCGGCTGTATTCGATGGCAGCGGCGAAATACCTGATGGCGAAAAAACCTACCCTGCGCGTGTCCGACCTCATGGAAACAAGCCGCACTATCATGGAGGACAGGCGTTTGAACCTCTTCCTGCTGGAATTGTCGTTCGCCGGGTGGTGGCTGCCAATGATCCTCGTCTGCGCGGCGGTGCTCTTGCTGGTGGGCTACAACGCCTACGTCGTCTGCGTCCTCCTGCTGCCGGTGTTCGTGCGGGCGTACATGATCACCGCGCGCGCCGCATTTGTCAATGACTTGGTCGGCAACCTCGTTTCCTCGGCGGATGACACTGCATCCATCACCCCAAAGTCCATATAAAAGGAGAAATGCTTATGCGTACCTCGAAAGAATATCGCCAAACCGCTTGGTCTGCCATCAAGCCTGTTCTGCCCATAATGCTGCTGATTTTCCTCGTGGCGAGCCTTCCGCAGCTTATCTTCATGTTTATCCAAACCGTCTTCGGGCTAATGCCGCCGATGGATACAGACTTGCTTCTCAGCGACCCGGATGCTTTTGTGGCGGCTTACAGCGCCTTCATGTCGTCGAGCAAGGGGATCACTTATTCGCTGCTGAACCTGCTGTTTACGCTGATAACCATTCCGCTGTCGCTGGGCAGCATCGGCGCGGCACAGCGTATTCTCCGCGGCGAGGGCGTGCTGGTGCGCCATTCGCTGGCGTATATTCCCTATACCTTCCGCGCGATTTGGCTGCAGATCTGCACGGCGTTCTACGCTTTCTGGCCGATGCTGCTGGCGTATGTGGTGGCGATTCCAGTGCTGCTGACTGTACCGTCGCCCGATATCGTGCTGTTCACCGCCATTCTGCTTCTCATTGCAGTAATTGCGACGCTGGTGCTCGCCATTATGCGCACCTACTCAATGGTAGCCTCCGATTACCTGCTGGCGCGCAACCCGAACACGAGCGTCTCGGAGATTATGCGCACCAGCCGCACCATCATGAAGGGCAACCGCATGAATTTCTTCCTGCTGGAGTTGTCTTTTATCGGCTGGAATCTGCTGATTGCCGTGCTTGATTCTATCGTGCTCAGTATGGCGGGCTACACGCTTGCAAACGTCTGCTCCATGCTGCTGTCGCTGTTCCTCGGCGTGTACATGACCACCGCAGAAGCAGCGTTTGTCAACGATTTGACCGCTGATACGCCTTCGGATAACGCAAGCGGCAAAATGACGGAATAAAATTTGCATCATGCAAGTCATTTTCCCCGGCATCGCAAGGTGTCGGGGATATTTTTTTGCATTTTGCAGGAAAACCGCAATTTTATGCATTTTTATCGTTTTCCCTATTGCATTTTCGATGTAAACAGGATATAATTAACTTGTTGTGAGCATTCACGCACCATCCGCCGCATCCGTTTCAATGAGGAAACGGATGAAAAAACACTGCGGATTGCATTTCATATTACTTGTTATTGCAGGAGGTAATCCTTATGGCGCTTACGATTTCTCACCGTTGTCAGAATATCGCTCCCTCCCCGACGCTGGCGATTGACGCGCGGGCGAAGGAAATGAAGGCCGCGGGCGTGGACGTCATCGGCTTCGGCGCGGGCGAACCCGACTTTCCGACCCCCGCATACATCTGCGACGCCGCGAAAGAGGCGCTGGACAAGGGCATGACCCGCTATACCCCTGCTGCCGGCACGGTTGCGCTGCGTCAGGCGATTTGCGACAAGCTGGAGCGCGACAACCATCTGCATTATACGCCGTCGGACATTATCGTTTCCTCCGGCGCGAAGCACAGCCTGTACACCATCTTCCAGTGCATCCTCGACCCCGGCGACGAAGTGCTGATTCCCACGCCCTGCTGGGTGTCGTATCCCGAAATGGTGCGCATGGCGGGCGGCGTGCCGGTGTTCATCCCGTCGGATGAGCGCAATAACTTCATCCCCACCAGCCACGATATCGCCGCGCGCGTCACCCGCCGTACCAAGGCGATTATCCTCACCAGTCCGTCGAACCCGAACGGCTCCGTCTGGTCACGGGAGCAGCTGCAATTCGTTGCTGACCTCGCCGTCAGCCACCCGTTCTACGTCGTCAGCGACGAGATCTACGAAAAGCTGATTTACGACGGTCAGAAGCACGTTTCTATCGCCGAGCTGGGCGAAGCCATCAAGAACCAGACGTTCGTGGTCAACGGCATGTCCAAGGCATATGCCATGACCGGCTGGCGCATCGGCTACGTCGCGGGTCCGCGCGTCGAGATTTGCGCCATGACAAGTTTCCAGTCCCACGCGACATCCAACGCGAACTCCATCGCGCAGTACGCCGCGATGAAAGCATTGCAGGGCGATCCGCAGTGCGTGACGGACATGGTGGCGCAGTTTGAGGCGCGCCGCAACGCAATGGTGGAGAAAATCAACAGCATTCCGGGCTTAAGCTGCATGAAGCCGCAGGGTGCATTCTACATTATGCTGAACATCACGGGCGTGATGGGCAAGACGTACAACGGGCGCGTTATTGACAGCAGTCAGACATTCGCGGAGCTGCTGCTGGCGGACAAGCACGTCGCCGTCGTGCCGGGCAACGCCTTTGAGGCAGAGGGCTTCTGCCGTTTGAGCTACGCTGTGGCAATGGAAAGCTGCATGGAGGGTCTGCGCCGCATCGAGGAGTTTGTCAGCGAATTGAAATAATCCATGCCGCAACGACGCGACAGTAAACCGAAAGGCAATACGTTCGCGTACTGCCTTTCTTTGCTATTACCTATTGTATTTATGAAGAAGGAGGCGCATTTTCATGCTCGAATTTGACAAGAAATCGAACCTGCTGATGACCAACCGCTATCAGTACAGCCTGCAAGATGTCGCAGAGCCGAACCTTTATCGCGAACTGTACGACTATGAATCCATCCCGAAGGTTGCATTCAACATGCGCCATGTGCCGGAAAACATGCCGGACGAAATCTGGATGACCGATACCACCTTCCGCGACGGTCAGCAGTCTGTCAGCCCGTTCACGGTCGAGCAGATTGTCCACCTGTATTCGCTGATGCACCGTCTGGGCGGCCCGAAGGGATTGATTCGCCAGTCCGAATTCTTCCTGTACACCGATAAGGACAAGAAGGCGCTCCATGCCTGCCAAGACCTCGGCTACGATTTCCCGGAAATCACGACGTGGATTCGCGCCAACGAGAAGGATTTCGAGCTGGTCAAGCAAGCGGGCGTGAAGGAGACAGGCATCCTCGTCTCCTGCTCGGACTACCACATCTTCAAGAAGATGCACCTGACGCGCAAGCAGGCGATGGACAAGTATCTGGGCATCGTCAAGGCTGCACTTGACCGCGGCATCCGCCCGCGCTGCCACTTCGAGGACATCACCCGCGCTGACTTCTACGGCTTCGTCCTTCCCTTCGCCGAAGAATTGATGTACCTGTCCGAGGAATCCGGGCTGCCGATTAAGATTCGCGCCTGCGACACGATGGGCTACGGCGTGCATTACTATGGCGCTGCCCTGCCGCGCTCCGTCCCCGGTATCATCTACGGTCTGCACCACTATGCGCGCGTGCCGTCGGAACAGCTGGAGTGGCACGGCCACAACGACTTCTACAAGGTCGTCAGCAACGCGGGGACGGCGTGGATGTACGGCTGCTCGTCGGTCAACTGCTCGCTGCTGGGCATCGGCGAACGCACGGGCAACTGCCCGCTGGAAGCCATGGCGATTGAGTACGCCTCCCTGCGCGGTACGCTCGACGGCATGGACTTGACCGCCGTAACCGAAATTGCCGAGTACATGGAGCGCGAAATCGGCATCGAAATCAGCCCGCGTCAGCCGTTCGTCGGCCGCCACTTCAACGTTACCCGCGCGGGCATCCACGCCGACGGTCTGCTGAAGGACGAGGAAATCTACAACATTTTCGACACGGCGAAGATTCTGAACCGTCCGGCGCTTGTCGCGGTGGATGCGACCTCCGGCACGGCAGGCGTGGCGCACTGGCTGAACAGCTACTTCCGCCTGAAGGGCGACGAGGTCATCCCGAAGACCGACCCGCTGGTCACGGCGCTGCGCGACTTGGTCGCCGAACTGTACGCGCAGGGCCGCAACACGGTCATGGGCGACGAAGAATTGGAGATTATGGTGCGCACGATTGACACGGAACGGTATGAGCACTTGCTGTTCCATAAGAGCCACTGAAAAAAAGGGAGCCGGGCAAGTGATGTCCGACTCCCTTTTTATGCTATTCATTGCAGGAATTTAAGTATGGTTACTTTTTTCCTGCGTCTGCCGCGCGATGTCGTCGCGAATGAGTTGTTTTAAGTAGCCTTGCACATTCGTAATGCCTGCAAGATACTCAAATATATCCGCATCGGTATGCTTGTTTAACTTCATACCTATGCGTTTCGTATTTTGCTTATCCCATTGCAAATCATACTTGCGCTTGTCAAACGTTTCATTGGTTTCAGCAGTGTTTTTGCTCTTCATATGTAGACGCTCCTTTTATTCAAGTAACGAAGGAGTTTTTAGCTGTCCGCTTAGCATTGTCCCTTCAGTATCAGCCTCTCCATCAGCCTCACCCCCATCTCCGTCCGGAAAGTCTTCTCCCGTCCGCACTGAATCGCCTCCGCCTTCATCCCCTCTTCAATCATATTGACGAGGAAGTCCGCTTCCAGCAGAATCCGCCAGTCCAGCGCATCCACGCCGTCAAGCGTGTGGTGGTGCGCAATCAGGAAGCATACCCGTTCCGTCACATCCGGCGCGAAGCCGAGCGAATCCAGCATCTTCTGGGCTTCGGGCGGGCCGAGGCGCTCTTGCAGCTTGCCGCCGCACTGCCCGTACAGGCGCTCTGCTTCGCGGATGCCAATGTCGTGCATCAGGGCAGCTGCTTCCAGCAGGAACAGCGTGTCCGCGTCCAGCTGCTCCGCAAGCCCGATTTGCCGCGCGTAGGCGTGCACCTTCACGAAGTGGTTGATGCGCGCCGGGTCACCCGCGTAATAGTCGGTCATGGCGGAAAAGAGGGCGAAGAGCTGTTGCGTCTGCTGCGCGGAAAATACGGCGATGCTCATGCGTTTTCCTCCAAGGACTTGCGCCCCTCGTCAATCGCCGCCTGCACCATGTCCGGCGCGGGCGCACCCGGAATCCGCCGCTTCTCGACGCAGGAGAGCATCGACAGGTCGTCAAACACATCCGCCTCAAACGCCGGATGAAACTGTTTGAGTTCCTCCAGCGACAAATCCAGCAGCGCCTTATTCTCGTTCAGGCAATGCGCCACCAGCCGCCCAACGACTGCGTGCGCATCCCGGAACGGCACGCCGCGCTTGACCAAATAATCCGCACAGTCCGTCGCGTTCGTGAAGCCGCCGGACGCGCCCTTCTCCATCACGTCCTTGCGGAAAGTGACGGTACGCAGCATGGCGGTGAACACGGTCAGCCCCTTCACCAGCGTGTCGCGCGCGTCAAAAAACGCTTCCTTATCCTCCTGCATGTCCTTGTTGTACGCCAGCGGCAGCCCTTTCATCGTCGTCAGCAGCCCCATTAAATCGCCATAGACGCGCCCGGTCTTGCCGCGAATCAGCTCCGCGACGTCGGGGTTCTTCTTCTGCGGCATGATGGACGACCCCGTCGCAAAGGCGTCATCCATCTCAACAAAGCGGAACTCGTTCGTGTTCCACAAAATCAGCTCCTCGCAGAAGCGCGAGAGGTGCATCATGCAGATTGACGCCGCCGAAAGGTATTCTAATAGAAAGTCGCGGTCGGACACGCCATCGAGGCTGTTCATGCTGATGCGGGAGAAGCCCAGCAGTTCCGCCACACGCTCACGATTGAGCGGATAGGTCGTGCCCGCCAGCGCACCGCTGCCCAGCGGCATCACATCCGCCGCGTCATAGGCGTGAGCGAAGCGGTCGAGGTCGCGCCGGAACATCTGGAAATACGCCATCATGTGGTGCGCCAAGGTGATGGGCTGCGCCTTCTGCAGGTGGGTGTAGCCGGGCATGATGGTGTGCAGGTTGTCCTGCGCAATGTCCAGCAGGACGCTGAGCAGCTCGCGGAGCATCTCTTGCGTCTCCTGACAGGCAAGTTTGGCGTACATACGGCAATCCAGCGCCACCTGATCGTTGCGGCTGCGCCCGGTATGCAGGCGCTTGCCCGCTTCGCCGATGCGCTCGGTCAGCAGCGCCTCCACGTTCATGTGGATGTCCTCCGCGTCCACCATCCAGTGGACTTTGCCCGCCTTGACGTCCGCCAAAATACCGCGCAGGCCTTCGACAATCTTGTCCGCGTCCGCCTGCGGGATAATGCCCTGTTCGCCCAGCATGGTCGCGTGGGCAATCGAGCCGGTAATATCCTGCTCCGCCAGCCGCTGATCAAAAGAAATGCTGGAATGGAAATCGTCCACCAGCCCGTCGGTTGCCTTGCTGAAGCGTCCTCCCCAGAGTTTCATTGCGTTCCTCCTGATGCGCGGGCAAGTCAGCCGTCCGCGCGAAAAATTTCGATTCAAAAGTATTGTACCGTGTTTCCCGGCGTGTGTAAAGTCCCGCGCGTGTATTTTCTGCGCACTTATAGCAACTTTGGATGCTGTTTCACTGACATTTTCGTAGTTTTCGACAATTTTCGTTAGGAATCCATTTCCTTCTCCATTGACTTTTTGGTACGAAAACGTTATAATAATAGCAAGAGTGCGTAATGTCTGCTGGAAACACGCACAAAATTCTCGCAAAACAAAGGAGGAGTTTTCCCATGAAGCGTCTTTCCCGTCTGGCCGCGCTGCTGCTCACGCTTGCCATGCTGCTGAGTCTGGTCAGCATTGCGCACGCGGAAGAAAAGCAGTCCGCCACCGCGTGGCTGCTGTACTTTGCGTCGAACCATGAAACCGATTCCTCGAAATTCCCGTGGTGGCCGCAGCATAAGTCTGCTGACCAGCCCTCGTCCGAAACGGGCGTGGAAGCCACGAACGCCGAAGTCACCGGTCCCGGCATGTACACGGTCGGTCTCAAGTTCAACTGGCAGAAGGCGGAGGGCGCAATTCAGTTCAACCTCGTGCTGGACAACGCGGAGAGCCTCTTCCCCGGCTACTATGTGAAGATTACAGACATCCGCGTCAACGGCAAGTCCATTGACCACAAGCCGAACCTCTACGGCACCTTCCACGACGACCCGAACGCAGGCTTTGCGCCGATTTACAACAACTACTGGGACAAGAACTTCTCCCCGGATTCCACCGGTCCGGACGGTCTGCGCGCCTTTGACAGTGCGGACGAAGCGACCTACGAAATCATCAACCCCGACGACATCGTTGCGGGCGACACGATTGAGGTAGACTTCATCGTTGCGGCGAACGCGGGCGAAATGCCGGAAGACATCGGCGAAAAGCCCGGCAAGCTGACCTCTCTGGTTGCGCCGCCGCCGGTGCTGGAGGACAGCGCGGAAGCGTGGCTGTTCTATCAGTCCGGCAGTTGGTGGCCTGCCAACACGAAGCCCGAAGGCGACAGCGCAGGTCATGCCAGCAGCACAACGGCAAAGATTACCGGCGACGGGTATTATACCGCCAGCCTCTCCTTTGACCGCGATGGCTGGTCGTCTCCTGTGAACGGCGCGAAGAAGCTGCTGCTGGTCGTCTCTGACGGCACGAAGAAGCTTCCGAACAGCTACCTCAAGATTACCGACATCCGCGTCAACGGCAAGTCCATTAACTTCACCGACGTCGGCTTCGGCGCGCACTACGGTGACCAGTACATCCAGGCGACGGACGATTACTCTATCATTTATGACGACTGGATGGTGGAAAACAACTCCGCCCCGTGGAATCACAAGGACTGGAACGGCAATGTGACCGACAATGTTTCCGCCATCAATCCCGATGACATCAAGAATGGCATGACCATCGACGTAGACTTCTTCATCACCAGCACCGCCGGCAAGGAGCCCGCGAAGGACACCAGCAGCGACCCCATCTGGTTCCCGAACAACACGGCTTCTCTGGCGGGTCTGACGCTGAAGGATCTGGGCATTGCCGACGACTGGCACGCCATCGTTCCCGTTGACCTGAGCAAGACCGGCTGGCAGACTTTCCCGCTGCTGGCGGCGAACTTCAAGCAGGTTGGCACGGCGTATGTCGCGGTGAACAACGGCTCTGTGACCGTCACCTGCGAGTACAACGGCTTCTATGTGTTTGAGAAGAGCCAGTGCATCAAGTGGTTCACGAGCCTCGACCAGATTACGAAAGCCGAGCTGACAGACGTTTCCAACGGTCTTGACTGCGGCAGCGTTGTGAGCATCGCGGATGATTTGGGCGGCGCACAGATGGCGTACCTGTCCATCAACAACAAGATCACTTGGCGCAACCCGGTCGATGATTTCGGCAACAGCTTGCCGGACTACTGGAAGAACCTGCCCCAGTGGAAGGAATACCGCGCGAATCTGATGGAAATGATTAACGCGGCGAACGTGGAATAATTCTGCCTCCCCTGTCCCTTCTGGCGAAAGTCAGAAGGGGCTTTTCGTTTGTCTGCGGATTGGCCGGCGGAAGAGCATACGAATCCTTCTGCACCAAAAAGACCGTCAACTTTTCGCACATTGCGACCAGTCAACGGTCTAATGTTCAGTACAGCAACCTAAAATTTACAAATTGAAGGTTCTCTTAATCAATCTTGCGACTTCATCAGGTTCTATATCAGAATTATCAATCCTCAGGTAGTTATCAAAAGGAATCTCGCCTTCATAACTAACACACCGATGGTTTTTGTCGTCATTGATTAAGCGCTGATTGGAAGCCTCGATATCTCTTTTGGACGCTTTATTTTTTAGTCTGTTTTCAGAAATATTCCTTTTCAGTCTTATCTCCTGCGGCGCAATCAGTTCAACATAATAGAAGTCAGTCCCGTATGGTTCAAAGATGCCTTTGACATGCTCCAGATACGCCCATTCTGATGGCAGATTGAAATCCATCATCATTGTAAAAATCATCCCATCATTATCGGAAGCTGCATAGTTCTTGAAAATAACGTCGCGGATTTCTGCGATTGTCTTGCCCTCGTATCGACCGAAAATCTCTATCACTGGTTCGATGGTCATGTGATTGTGAAAGAGCCTTAAATCCGTTATTTTCATCAATTCCTGTCCAACTGTCATTTTCCCAACAGCTGCATCGCCAATGATAAACAATAGTTTCATAAAGCACCTCAACAAATTCTGTGCAGATTCTAAGGTAACACCGCGCAAATGAGGTGGTCGGCTGGCGAATGGATTTTTCGTCAGATGC
>ENA-OYWG01000283-OYWG01000283.1-human-gut-metagenome-genome-assembly--contig:-NODE-283-length-18568-cov-6.537946_pt1 | contig 18568 bp, 13 predicted proteins | sample MGYA00244811_ERZ653398 | MGnify/ENA primary metagenome ERZ653398 (study PRJEB26926, sample SAMN06165162) | human gut metagenome | biome: ENVO:00009003; feature: ENVO:2100002; material: ENVO:00002003...
CGAGATGTCTTAGGGTCTCGTGGGCTCGGAGATGTGTATAAGAGACAGATCATTGCCTCATTGGCACCGATTGAGAACAAGAATAAACCGATAGAAAATAGAACTGTCTATAAAATTATTTCTACCGTTTTATCAGTAGTGCTATCTGCAATAAGCATCGTATTAATTATAAAAGGTGTAGACTTAGGGCTAATAATTCTGCTGACTTTAGCCTTAGTTTCAATATTAATAATATACGCAAGATTTATAAAAGGGGGGATTTCTTATGAAAATTAAAGTTGCTGTAGCAAAATCAGTCAAGGTATTTGTTGGACATATGGCAAAAGCAGCTTGTGGTTCTGCATCACATTGGGGGGCATATCAACCTAAAGAACCTAGATTAAAAAAGAAAAGAAATAATAGATAATCACAGAATCGTTTAATAATCGGTTTAACCAGTAGCATGGGATAGACAAAGAACTTGTAATATATGGATGCGACTTTGAAGATTACAGTGATGTTATTTCAACTTTATATGCTGGTGAATATCAGGTCGATATAGTTTTTACAGGCTTTGGCGATGAAAATAACGAAAGCGGAACATATAAAGCTTTTATTGATAATGAAATGCTTGTCCCAATAAATGATTATTTAAAAAATGATTATGGAAAGAGTTTGTCTGAGATTTACAGCAGAGCATATTTTGACAGCGTAACAGTTGATGGGAATATCTACGGACTTTCGTCCAAGGATATAACAGGCTATGGCATTTCAGCGGTATTCAATAAAAGCATATGCGAAAAATATGGCATTGATCCCGATGATTTCAACGGCGACTGGAATTGGCTGGCTCAACAATGCGAAAAGGTATCCGATGAAGACATCGATCTGATAGATTTTCAGATCGACTGTAACGGAATGAAACAGTTGGCAGGCTTTGAATATGATCCCGAGTTCTTTTCAGTTGGAATGGGTGTGAAAGAAGGATCGTCAGACAATAAGGCTGTAAATATCTACTCAGAAAGCACGCAGTTTTTGCAGAATATGAAAGCTCTTCACGATAGCGGATATATTGTTTCAGAGCCAACGGGAAATGACTACTTTGTTAAGTTTGTGAACACAGACTGTAACGCACTTGGCATAATGCAGGGCGACAATTATACCAATGACGGTTCTGAGGAATACGAAATAACAATGTGCGAACCGTATGCCTATAAAATACTTAATGCGGTCAGCGGTGTTTCATCAAAATCAAACAATCCTGAGGAAGCATTTGACGTTCTTGCGCTTATCAACTCAGATCCTGAAATTGCAGATCTTATAGAATATGGCCCTCAAAGGTATGAAAAAAGGCGACGCAAAACCGCAGATAGAAAAGCTACTCAAACTTGTCAATTTGCAGGACGGCCAAAACAAGCGCCTTGGCGGTTTTTCGGGCGGTATGAAACAGCGTGCCCTTATCGCTCAGGCAATGCTCGGCGAGCCGAAAGTCATTATCCTTGACGAGCCCACCGCAGGTCTTGACCCGAAAGAGCGTATCCGTATAAGAAATCTGGTGGCACAAATAGCTTTCGATAAGATCGTCATAATAGCCACCCACGTCGTTTCGGACATCGAGTTCATCGCAAAAGAAGTCCTGCTGATGAAAAGGGGCGAGATAATCGACAGCGGCGCACCGCATATCCTCTTCGAAAAGATCGACGGCAAAGTGTTCGAGATAACCGCCGACGAGAGTATGCTGAATGATATTTCCGCAAAATACAAGGTGGGAAATATCTCAAAGGACGAGAAAAATATCTACGTCCGTGTTATCAGCGAACAGCCGCCGAAAGACTTTGAGTACAAGCTCTGTAAGCCCGACCTCGAGGACCTCTACCTCTATTATTTCGACCAGGGGGCGAGCCGATGATCTTCATAAACGAACTGATAAAAGCGTTCTGCAAGCGCACAACTATTGCAATTTTCGCCGTTCTGCTGATTCTCAACGGCGTTTTGCTGTATATAAACGAGACAAAACAGACGCTTGAATACACCCCTGAACAGTACAAAGCCGCCTATCAGACCCTCGAGGGGCTTGACACACACGCCGCTTTTAAGCAAATTTCTCAGAAAAAAACGGAGCTTGAGTTGATACAAAGGCTGTCATTTGGAGAGGATATTTCGCAGGAAAACTGCAATGCTGAGGAACTTTTGAAAAGCTATAAAAACAAGGACTATCTTGAATTTACAAACGATATCTACCCCGAAATAGAGCTGACCGACCGCATTTACGAGGAGGTCGCCGCCTGCGAAAATTACGACAGCTACCTTGAAAATATCGACAGCACCGCGCGAAAAATGACGGGCATTTCGCTTTTCGCCGACCCCGATAGTTTCAGCTACAAAAATATCGCACAAACGCCTGCGGACTTCGCCTACCTCAAAGGCTCAAAGCTCACCGCCGCACCCTCAAAGGGTATTTCAATGGCAACAGGTTTCCTCGCCACCGACCTTATCGCAATGCTGATGATAATGACCGTGGTGATGACCATAGTCACCCGTGAAAAAGAGCTTGACCAGATAACACTTTCAAGAACAACATACAAAGGCAGAATGCCCCTTGGTATCACAAAGATTTTCACCTGTTTTGCGGCGGCGATTGTGGCGGAAATGTTGCTTTACGGAGTAAATTTTGCAGTTTCATATATTACATATGGTTTCGGCGATCTGTCAAGGCAGATACAGTCGGTATACGAGTTTAACGGCAGTAACTTGAAAATATCCGTACTGCAATACTTTGCACTTTTCCTTGCGGCAAAACTTGCGGTTTACTGCGTATTTGCGGCGATGATCTACCTTGTTACTGTGGTATCAAACACCGCTGTAAAGGTCTACGGCATACTGATAATTACCATAGCGGCGGAAGCCGTGCTCTACTACACCATACCGAGCACAAGCTATCTTTGTCCGCTAAAATACATTAATATTCTTGCATACGCCAACACAAAAGACCTCTTCGCGAGCTATCTGAACCTCAATATTTTTGGAAAACCTGTGAACTATATGGCTGTGTTTGTCGGCTCGGCGATAGTATTGCTGCTCATATTGTCCATACTCTCCGTGCTGATTTTTTCAAAGCAAAGGGTTATTAAAAGCCGTACAAGAAAATTCAGCCTTGCAAAGTTCAGTATTTTCAAAGGCAGGACAACAAATCTCTTTTTGCAAGAGTGCTACAAGGTCTTTATCGGCGGCAAGGCTCTGCTGATTTTGATAGCATTTGCTGTCATCACCGCAGTTTCATATTCTCCTATCAGCGAGAGCTTTTCATCAGCGGACGAGGTTTATTACAAGCAGTATATGTTGAAATTTGAGGGCGAGTACACCGCCGAAAAGCAGAAAATGATAGACGCTGAGGCGCAGAAATTTGCCGACGCGCAGATGAAAATGTCGGAGGAAATGGCAAATTCAGATGGTGACGGTGTTTTCATAATGATGAAGTATCAGGATATACTTGCTCCGCAGTACGCCTTTGACGAGGTGAAACAGCACGCCGAATATTTGCAGACAACAGAGGATGGGCAGTTCGTTTATGACAGCGGCTACAAGCTGCTGACAGGCGGCGAAACCGCAGGAAACAAGGACTTAACGCTGGGTCTGACGGCAATGACAATGGTGATACTTTGCCTGACTTACGTTTACGCCGTGGAGTATCAGACGGGTGCGAACGTGCTGTTAAAAACCTCTGCCCGTGGCAGGGAGGACACCTTTCTTTGCAAGTTCGGCATTGGCGTTATCATTGTGACGATCATTTTCGCTCTGACCTATACGCCCTACTTTTACAACGTTATCAGCGCATACGGCACAAGAGGGATAAACGCCCCAGCCTGCTCGATAGAATCACTTTCAACTTTTGATATTTCTATCAAAGAATATCTCATTCTTATAAGCCTTGGGCGGTATCTCGCTTTGCTCTGCGCAATGCTCATCATCTATTTTCTGTCGGCAAAGCTCAAGAGTGTTATCTCGACATTCCTTGCGGCGACGGCGGTGCTTATTTTGCCGATATTGCTGGCTCTGCTGGGGATAGGCGTGTTTGAGTATGTCTTGCTGGATCCTATTTTGGTGGGGAATTTGTAAAGGGTAATATCTTGATAAAAATATTTATTAATTTAAAACCACGCATCCAATACAAGCTTTATCTAAAATGACAATGCTTGTATAATTCAAAGTGATAAAGACCTGCAAATAAAAGTCAAGCCCCAATCAAGTGAATTTACAAACAATTCACAAAGATAAAAAAGTGCATGGCTAAAAGACCGCATCAAAATCTTTTTTTTGAAGCAGTCTGATTAAAAAATATTTGTTTAGAAATCAGTTCAGAGCCTGCATGACCCGAGCATTGTAAATGCGCAGGAACTTGTGCACAGCGTTTCAAGAGTGGAATTAAGCATCACAGCCGCTTCTGTAATAATCTTAATGACGGAATCCGTCATAGGTAATACGCTTATCTGTGTTTTGCAATATGAGTGGATATCAGCAACTTTTTTATCACTATAGTTGTAATTGTTCTTTCTGCACCAGCTTTGATACTTTACCTTAAAAGCTGATAAGGAAAGCTTTGAAATAGAATGAATATGAGGAAACTTCAACACGAAATCGACCCATTTTTCGTGACCGTCAGACTCTCTGCGAGGTGAAGTGAATAATGTGTTGGCATTTGGAAAGCAGGAATCAAGCAGGCTGATAAGATTGTTTTTCTGCATAACAAGAATTTTATTATATTGAACATACTGCCTGTTAAGGATCTTAAGCGTTTTGCGAATATCATTGGCAGGTATGTACTCACGAAGGTCAAGCCATTTATCGATAGCAAACGAGGCTATTTTTAGAGAATCTTTCTTATCGGTCTTGACCTTTCTAACACGATTTGTGCCATAGTCATCGATCAACAAAGGATTGACTACGGATACAAATATACCCTGGTTGTGGAGTGCATTGGCGATCGGTTCATAATATGCACCTGTGTATTCCATAACAACCTTTGTTTCACCTGAAAGTGATTTGATGAGCTGCACAAGCTTATTGAGATCACTTTCTGTGTGAGACACATCAAATGGTTCAGCTATGACAACTCCAAATCCATTATATATCGTAATATTATTACAACGTTTTAATCATATTTTTAAACTATTGACGACTATTAAATGAAATTGTTTCCTCTGTAAAAAAACAGACCCCTATTTAAAACAGGGGCCTGATAAATTTAGCATTTTTCTTTCTTTTTGAACTTTGTCAGATTGATTATCAACGCAAAAAGTGCCATAAAAAGAACTGCCACTATGAGAGTAACTGTCGATAATTTAATAAGGCTGTCAGTTAAGCCATACATGGATCTTGTGAGTGCATTATACACAGTGTCATTATGTATCGCAAGCCCGTCATAATATTTTGTACCCTTTAGGATAGCACACGGAACAAGAATGAGCATTGATGAACAGAAAAGTGAAGTGCCTACCCAATAAAGCAAACCGCTTATATGCTTTCTGTTTACTGCTGCCATAACGCCTATAAATATAACAGCCGTTGCAATAAGGACTATCCTTATTTTTCTCGCAAGCACAAGCAGATCTTTAAGCTTTGTGGAAATGCCGTTAGGTTTATTTATATGGCTCAAAAGCATAACGTCAAGGTCGGATTCAATTGCCTGTTCCACATTTTTTATTGTCTTCTGCTTTATGTCTTCAAGTTCATGAGTATATTTAACGCCTTCTTTTTCAGCCCATTTTGTATAATCGTCTGAGATATTCTTTTCAAGAAGCGTAAAGTCTGCCTTAAACTCAGGAAGTTCGCTCTTTTTGCCAAGAATATAACTGAAAGTATCTTCAACATAGCTATAAATAGCGTTTGATACATCAGTTTTGTTAATCGACTTCTTCAGGGTATCAGCTTCAACACCAGTGTAGGCATATTGTTGTTCACAATATGTCTGTATCTCCTGGAAAGCCGTGTCCTCGATTTTTATCTTGTGCATACTGTTCGTATAGGTTGTCGGTTCAAAGAAAATATTGTCTGCCGCAAACAGAAGTGACAGCGCAAGGAATATAAACGCCAAAAACAGCGAGATTATCAGATTAGGCAGGTAGTTGTATAGTTTTTTGTTTTTCACAGATCTTACCCTCCTAATTCTTATATTCTTTGCTTACGACTTTGCAGATAACATAAAGCCTCTGATCTGAAAGACCCATATATCCATTGTTCCAGCACGTATAGAGTATCAGATCATCTACAGGTGGATCTGCGGTCACGTCATAATACAAAAGGGAAGTATCTGTATCTGGAAGTACCTTAGTTTCTGTGACCTCATAAGTAAATTTGCCATAATCTGTTTTTAGTATCACTTGATCTCCAACTAGAATATTAGGTAAATATCTGAAATAAGTGTGGTTATGTGCCGCAAGGACAACTCTGCCTGTAGCACCTATATATGCAGAATAGTTAGATTGCACAACCCCTTTTGCTAGGAGATCATCAGAGTCTCCCCAGTAAACAGGCTCTTTGTCAATGCCTGCCTTATCATTCTTTACGGTTAGCTCGGCATATTTGTCGCCGTAATACGGATAGATTATCTCATGCTGTTCCGTCTTATTTTCAGAATCTGGCACTGTGACTTTTGTTAATCCCTTCATAGGCAGTGCGTCTGCATTTCTGTATTTATTATCCTCTGATGGGTTTTTCAAATGAGCGTTCTCATTGAACGCTATTGCTGCATATCCTTGCAGCTCTATGAATTTTTTATAACTTACCAGCGTCATGATAGACAAACAAAGAGCCAAAACTAAAAGAGGCGTCAAGACCATTACAGCCACTGACGTCCTCTTATTTTTTTTCAGTTTGTTTGCGTCAGACGAGGAAGCTTTAACCTCTTTCCTGACCATATCTTAGCACTCTTTGTTCTTCTTAACAGCTACTGTAATACCAAATGCACTAAGAGCAAGTGTAAGAACCGCAGCAACCTGAACAGCTGTCATGCTGTTTGCACCAGTATTAAGTGAACCGTTACCTGTGTTTGTTCCTATGTTTGTATTGCCATCTGAATCAACAACCTGAACGTTCCAATCCTTGCTTGTAAGCTCGTCTACCTTGATAGTAACACCAAAGTGTTTACCTGTAGCTACGCAAGCATCAGCAATAGCCTTTCTGCTATCCTCGCCCATTTCCTTAAACACCTGTCTAAGCTGATCGTTTGTTAGTGAAGCAAGATCTGTTCCTGCACCAAAAAGCTTGTCAGCAACAGGCTGAACATATGTAGCACCACAATCAGAGAGAGCCTTTACCATGTAATCATAGTCAGCAGAGCTGAACTTTGAAGCGTGAGAATCAAGGTAGTTCTTAAGCTCTGATACGTGGTTAGAAGGAACACCTGCTGATTTAGCTGCAGAAACAACATCGGCAGAAGAAGCTGCTGATGCGCTTACAACCATTGTTGAAGCAATGATGAACGCAGTAACAGAAGCCGAAATTGACTTAAATATCTTTTTCATAACACCTATCACCTTTCGTAATATTTTCTTATAACAATATTATACACTATTAAAATTCGATTGTCAATATTATTATTGGTATTTTTTTCAGAAAAAAGCAAATATTTTTACGTTAATTTGAAATAGTTATGTATAAGTGCGTATATGCGCTATTTCATGTGATTGTATATTGTTGGAAAATGTAAAAGATCCTCGGCATTCTCAAACAAAAGACTTATAACATTACTGTATTGGTGCTTTTATGATTTGTGTCAAAGCTGATCTCAAAGCATATAGATATAATTTCTACATTAATTATTATAATTATACGCCTTGACACGACATCATGCTATGGTGTATAATTTTCGTGTATTATATAATTAATGTAATGTGCAAGGAGGATATATGAAAAATTATCTCAATGAAAGCCTTTCAGCTCAGGAAAGAGCTGAAGCACTTGTAAATGAAATGACCGTAGAGGAGGCGGCTTCACAGCTTAGATATGACGCTCCTGCTGTTGAGCGGCTCGGCATTCCTGCCTATAACTGGTGGAATGAGGGTATTCATGGGCTTGCACGAAGCGGTGTTGCCACCATGTTTCCACAGGCAATAGGTCTTGCGGCTATGTTTGACACCGACCTTGTGTTCAAAGTGGCAGATATAACCTCTACAGAAGCTCGTGCCAAGTATAATGAGTATTCAAAGCGTGATGACAGGGATATATACAAAGGTCTTACCCTTTGGGCACCTAATATAAATATTTTCAGAGATCCACGCTGGGGCAGAGGTCATGAGACTTACGGTGAAGACCCTTATCTTACCGCAGAGTGCGGCAAGGCATATGTAAAAGGCTTGCAGGGCAGTGGCAACATACTGAAAACTGCCGCTTGTGCAAAGCATTTTGCAGTACATAGCGGACCTGAGGCTGTTCGCCATGAATTTAATGCGGAGGTTAATTGGAAAGACCTTGAAGAGACCTATCTTTATGCCTTTGAGGAGCTTGTGAAAAAAGCAAAGGTCGAGGGTGTAATGGGTGCGTATAATCGTGTGAATGGCGAGCCGTCATGTGCTAGTGAGTTTCTAATGGGCAAGCTCGACAAATGGGGTTTTGATGGCTATTTTGTTTCTGATTGCTGGGCAATAAGGGATTTCCACGAACACCATTTGGTGACGTCTTCTCCTGTAGAGTCGGCCGCAATGGCACTTAAAGCAGGCTGTAATGTGAACTGCGGTTGTACATATGTACACCTGCTTTCTGCTCTTGACAAGGGGCTTGTGACAGAAGATGAAATCCGGGCTTCCTGTGTTGCTCTTATGAGAACTCGCATAAGACTTGGTATGTTTGACAAGTCAACGGAATATGACAACATACCATACAGCGTTGTTTCTTGCCCTGAGCATAAAGCAGTATCCTACCAGTGTGCAGTGAAGTCCATGGTGCTGCTCAAAAACAAGGGTATTCTTCCACTTGACAAAAAATCAATATCAACTATCGCTGTAATAGGTCCAAATGCGGACAGCAGAGCGGCTCTCGAGGGCAATTATAACGGCACAGCCGACAGGTATGTTACTTTCCTTGAGGGTATTGAGGACGCATTTGATGGCAGGGTGCTTTATGCTGAAGGCTGTCACTTGTATAAGGACAGAGTATCGGGTCTTGCACAGGCAGGAGATAGATACGCCGAAGCTGAGGCGGCAGCGGCAAATTCTGATGTTGTGATACTTTGCGTTGGTCTTGACGCCACTATTGAGGGCGAGGAGGGCGACACAGGTAATGAGTTTTCATCAGGTGACAAGAACGATCTAAGACTTCCTGAAAGTCAGCGTGAGCTTATAAAGCGTGTCGCAAAGATCGGCAAGCCTATGATAGTGGTATGTGCGGCAGGAAGCTCAATAAATATCGAGCATGATTGTGACGCTCTTATCCACGCATGGTATCCAGGTTCAGAGGGCGGCAAGGCTATTGCGGATATTATTTTTGGCAAAGTGTCGCCATCAGGAAAACTGCCTGTTACATTCTATAATAGCGCCGACAAGCTACCTTGCTTTACTGATTATGCTATGTCTGATAGAACATATAGGTACACGAGAGATAACATTCTTTATCCATTTGGCTATGGTCTTACTTATGGAGATGTTGTTGTTACATCGCTTAGTTATGACGATGGCAAAGTCAATGTAGAGGTAGAAAATAACGGTGCCGATACATGTGATGTTATCGAACTTTACATTAAATCACATTGTGATAATGCTCCGGCTTATCCTGTGCTGTGCGGCTTCAAGAGGATTTTTGTCAAAAAAGGTGAAAAGCTTGATGTTGAAATCGAAGTACCTGACAAAGCTTTCACAACAGTGTCAGATATCGGCGAGAGAAAACAGTTTGCAAAGGAATTCACCCTCTATGTTGGTACGCATCAGCCTGATGAACTTAGTTGTCAGCTTAGTGGTACAAACTGTATGAGTATCGAGATAGAACGATAATGAAAAGAGATCTTACAAACGGCAGTATCATAAGCTTGCTTCTTGCTTTTTCAAGCCCGATGATACTGTGAAATCTGCTCCAGCAGGTGTATAACATCGCCGACACATTTATTGTTGGCAGATTTCGTGGCTAAAACGCCCTTGCGGCTGTGGGCGGCACATACACCCTCACGACTTTTCTTTATTCGATCATAATAGGTCTGTGCATGGGCAGTGGCTCGCTTGTTTCTTATTGTTTCGGTGAAATAAATGAACGCCGCCTGAAAGGCTGTCTGAACATATCATTTCTGATCATAGGCTCTGTTACTTTGGTGACAGAGCCTATCACATTGTGCTTTTCCAATGAGATTTTGAAACTTTTGCATACTCCAATGAAAATAATGTTGTTGACATCTGATCATGTTAGAATTATCCTGGCAGGTGTGGGACTTTGCTTTTACACTCTCGCCAAAGAACCTCTTTTGCGACTATCCTTCAAGAAAAAATCTTGGAAGGATTGCAGCTTTTGTGAAGTGGTGCGAATGTCGACCGCTGCCTCAGTTCAGCAATCTGTCATGAATTTCGGCATACTTATGATACAAGGACTGGAAAATAGTTTTGGAACGACTGTAATGGCGGCTTTTACAGTAGCCGTTCGTAATTGTTAAATTAAGCTGTCAGCTTATATGATTTTCCAACAAATACTTGGCTGATTTTGTTTATCTTATTGTATGTTATAACAAAAAACCATTTTTTTGTTGAAATACAAAAAAACGTATCGTTTAAAGTTGACTTTTTGAATAGAATGTGATAAAATTATTATTGTACGGTTTATTTTTTGGAAAAATAACGAAAATATCAACAATAGGGTGAATAATTCAAATGAAAAAAAATTACACTATCAAGGATCTTCTGGTACTTCTTCTCGGAAAGGTTTGGTATATCGTTGCCGCTTCAATAGTGTGTGCGATACTGGCCCTTTTCGTATCAAAATTTGTTATGAGTAAGCAGTATCAGTCACACGTTTCAATGTATGTTAAAAGTGCTGATAATCAATCAACGGGTCAGGATAAGACTAATGTTGACTTACAGGACATTGACGCTTCAAAGTCATTGGTACAGACCTACATTGTTATACTTACTGATGACCCGGTAATGAACGAGGTAAGCGATAAGCTTCTTGAGATGTATACTCCTGAACAGCTTGCTCCTTATTTTACTGTAACAAGCGGCAGGGTTTCAAATGACGACCTGAGAAATGCTTATAGCATGATCGCTGTAAATCAGACAGAGGTACTTCAGATAACTGCCACAACAACCAATGCAAAGCTTTCTTCTGACCTTTGTAACATCATGGCTGACGTCGCTCCGAGCTTTCTTATAAGAGTTATCGGTGCAGGCTCAGTTGAAAAGATAGGTGATGCTGAGGTTTACAATACACCTGTTTCTCCTAACACCACTAAAAATGTTGCCCTTGGCTTTGTTGGTGGCTTGATGGTGGCTGTTCTAGTGATACTTGTTATTGACTTCTTTGACAACACTGTAAAGAATTCTGATGAGCTTGGCGACATTTATCAGAAGCCTATCGTTGGTGAGATAATGAATATTGGCGGAAAGACTTCTAAAAAGGATGAAGGTTCTTCTGCTGACAGAAAAAAACAGCTTCTGTTCAATAATAAGGATATACCGTTTAATATTGTAGAGAACTACAAAACAATGCGTACAAACCTTATGTTTACACTTTCTACAACACGAAATAAGATAGTTGTCGTTTCTAGCCCTAATCCAAGTGAGGGTAAGTCTGTAACAGTTGCAAACCTTGCAGCTTCAATGGCTGAAACAGAAAATAAGGTTCTTCTTATTGACGCTGATATGAGAAGACCTGTTCAGCACAGAAACTTCAAGTTAAAAAATAATGTCGGACTTTCAACAATACTGAGTGGTGAAAGCACATTTGATAAGTGTGTGCATGAAACCAAGAATGGCAATTTTGCTGTTCTTACATCAGGCGTTTTGCCTCCAAACCCGTCAGAGCTTCTTGCTTCTGAGAAAATGCGTGAATTGCTTGAATATGTTCAGCATAAGTATGATTATGTTATTGTCGACGGAACCCCGTTGCTTCCTGTAACTGACGTAATGAGCCTTGCAGACGAGGTCGCAGGCGTTCTTCTTGTGGCGAGATATGGAAGAACTACATATCAGGAGATAGAGGAGTCTATGAAGAAGCTTGAGATAGGCGATTGCAATCTGCTTGGTTTTGTTCTTAATGATATTTCCGCAAAGAACGGTTCTCATTACGGATACAAGTATAGCTACAAGTATAAATATGACTACAGCTATAAATACGGTGGGAAGGATGCTTCTGCCGAAAGTTAAATGACATGGAGATGTTAGATTGACTACCGATTATCACAGCCACATACTGCCGAATATTGATGACGGCTCTGACAGCATCAAAACATCACTTAAAATGATAAAAATGATGAAACAGCAGGGCATAGGTATAATTGTGGCAACACCGCATTTTTATATGCACAGGGAAGCTTCTTTAGACAGTTATCTTGTCAAACGGCAAAATGCTTATGAGAAGCTCATGGCGGCTGACCCTGCCGTGAAGGATATACATATTGGTGCTGAGGTGACTATAGAAAAGGGCATCAGCGTATTAGGAGAACTTGAAAAGCTGTGTATCAGCGGAACAAGACTTATTCTTCTTGAACCACCATTCACTCAGTATAACAGTTGGATCGTCGAGGAGATAGACGAGATAGCAAATTCTCGAAGGCTTATTCCGATAATCGCCCATGTACATAGATATATGGGCGTTTATTCAAAGTCAGATCTGAAAAGTCTGATGTCTGTGGATGCAGTTTTTCAGATAAATGCAGAAGCTTTTGAGCATTTTTCCACTAGACGTTTTGTTAATAAGCTTATTTCAAGTGGCAGAGATTTTGTCTTTGGAAGCGATGCTCATAATCTTGATGATAGAAAACCTAATTTTGATCTTATAGCTAAAAGATCTGGAAGTGAAAATATAAGACGTTCTGATAAAGTACTCATGTCTGCTATGGCTGACGAAGAAAGAATGTTTGCTTTTTAAGTATAGAAAAAATATTGATGATATTATAAATAGCCTGCACTGTGCCATTGAGGGGTGGCCATGGTGTGATCTTATTCATTGCTTTAATTGAGCGGAGGTATGTTTTATTTATGGAGAAAACAAGTGAAAACACAGTTCAGGTGTGGAAAAACAAAAAGATAAAGCATTGGATGCTTATTGCATTCTTTCTGTGTTTCTATGATATTGTTGCCGTAAATCTATCCTACATTTTCGGACTTTTCATCAGATTTGACCTTACTTTTTCTGCAATACCAAAGGAGTATATGCTTGCCTATGTAAAGTTTGCTCCAATATATACAGCTTTCTGTGTTGTGGTGTTTTTTGTGTTCAAGCTTTATAATAGTTTGTGGAGATTTGCTAGCATTGGCGAACTGTCAAGGATATTTTTGGCCTCGATAGTTACTACCATATTCCAGCCTGTGGGTATAACATTACTCTTCATGAGAATGCCTGTGGCTTACTATATAGTAGGAGCGGGAACTCAGTTCGTGCTTATAACAGCAGTGCGTTTTGCCTATAGATATATCACCCTTTTAAGAGCAAAACATGTAACAAATCAGGTGGCAGTGCATAATGCAATGGTCATTGGTGCAGGTGCTTCTGGTCAGATGATCCTTAAAGAGCTTACGATGTCAGAACGTGCAAATGCAAGACCACTCTGCATAATCGATGATAACCCAAATAAGTGGGGAAGAAATATCGGAGGAGTTCCTATCGTCGGTGGCCGTGATTGCATTATGGAAAGCGTCAAAAAGTATAATATTGATCAGATCCTTTTTGCAATTCCAACTGCATCACCTGAGAACAAAAGGGATATCCTTAATATTTGTAAGGAAACGGGCTGTGAGATGAAACAGCTTCCGGGCGTTTATCAGATAACAAATGGTGAGGTGCTTCTCAGCAAGATGAAGCCTGTTGCAGTCGAGGATCTGCTTGGAAGAGAGCCTATCAGAGTAAACATGGACGAGATATTCCAGCACCTTAAGGGTAAGACCATTTTGGTAACAGGTGGCGGTGGCTCTATCGGAAGCGAGCTTTGCCGACAGATAGCAGGTCATGAGCCTAAACAGCTTATCATATTTGACATTTATGAAAACAATGCTTATGAAATAGAGCAGGAGCTTAAACGTAAATATGGCAGTAAACTCAATCTTGTGACGCTTATCGGCTCTGTTCGTGACAGCAGACGTATCAATGACGTTTTTGAAAAATACAAGCCTGATATCGTTTATCACGCTGCAGCACATAAGCACGTTCCGCTTATGGAAACAAGCCCTAATGAAGCTATCAAAAACAATGTTGTTGGTACATACAAGACAGCCTATGCAGCTTTGAAGCATGGCACAAAGAGGTTTGTGCTTATAAGCACCGATAAGGCTGTAAACCCTACTAATATTATGGGTGCAAGTAAAAGACTCTGCGAAATGGTCATCCAGAGCATGGACGCTATCAGCAAGGCAGGCAGAACTGATCTTCTACCTATGCTCCATGCACACGTTGATGAAATGACAGACGGTATGCTTGAGAACGATCCGATGGACGAGATAGCTGTTGATAATATAGAGAGCAGTGAAGCGATTAAGATCGAAAGCGTTGGCAATAAGGACAGAAATGGCACACAGTTTGTTGCAGTTCGTTTTGGAAACGTTCTTGGAAGCAGCGGCTCTGTGATCCCACTGTTCAAAAAGCAGATAGAAGCAGGCGGTCCTGTTACTGTTACTCATCCTGATATCATAAGATATTTCATGACTATACCTGAGGCTGTGAGCCTTGTTCTTCAGGCAGGCACATACGCATGGGGCGGCGAGATATTTGTCCTTGATATGGGTGCGCCTGTGAAGATAGACACGCTTGCGAGAAATCTTATCAGACTTTCAGGATATAAGCCTGATGTAGATATCAAGATAGTTTACTCAGGTCTGCGTCCTGGCGAGAAGCTTTTTGAGGAGAAGCTTATGGCAGAGGAGGGCATGATGAAAACGGACAATGAGCTTATCCATATCGGAAAGCCTATACCGTTTGACACAGAAACGTTCCTTGGTCAGCTTGGAGAGCTTGCTCGTGCAAGCTATAACAATGACGAAAATATCGTTGAAATGGTCGAAAAGATCGTTCCAACATTCAGTCCTGTAGGTGATAAACCAACAGGTAATGAAAAATATGGCAGAAACGCTGTTGCAGTTTCTACGACAAAATAATAATAGATCCATATTTCAGCACTGCGGGGTTTTCTGCGGTGCTGTTTTTATGCCTAAAATTTCACACTTTTTCTTGATGCTACTTGAAAAAAGGCAGTTTATGTGGTATAATGAATAATGAATGTAAATTTGCGTAAAGGACTATTTCTATATGAAAAAATGGAGAATAAACAGACCTGACCCTGTGAAAACTGCAGAGTTTATGAACAAGTGTGACTTGAAAAGCCTTACCCTAGACGTCATGACTTCAAGGGGTTTCACTGACTTTGACAGCCTTGCTGATTTTTTTAAAGGAGAAGAACTTAGTGATCCTTTTCTTATAAAGGATATGGCTATAGCCGCCGAGGTGATAAACAAGGCGGTTGATCAGTATGACCTTATTTGTATTTACGGTGACTATGACTGCGATGGAGTTACGTCCACCACTATACTTTACAACTATCTTGAAAGCATGGGCGCAAACATTATGTACTATATTCCTGAGCGTGAGGCTGGATATGGCATGAACATGGAAGCTATTGAAATGCTTGCAGAAAAGGGTGTTAAGCTTATCGTCACTGTGGATAACGGCATTTCTGCGGTTGAGGAAGCTGAGCGTATTGCTGAGCTTGATATGGAACTTGTTATCACAGATCACCACCAGCCGCCTGAGAAGCTTCCGAGGGCAAGGGCTATCGTTAATCCGCATCGTGCAGATTGTCCTTCGTCATTCAAAGACCTTGCAGGAGTTGGTGTAGCTTTCAAGCTTTGTGCTGCACTTGACGGCGGCAGTTACGACACTGTTATGGAACAGTATGCCGACATTTGTGCTATCGGTACAGTTGCGGACGTTGTGCCGCTCACAGGGGAAAACAGAACTATTGTTAAGCGTGGTCTTGAATATCTTGCAAACACCGAAATATTGGGACTAAACTATCTTATAGATAAAGCAAAGCTTGATAGAAATGCTCTTGACTCAACAGGCATTGCTTTTAGGATTGCCCCTGTTATAAACGCTTCGGGCAGATTTGGCTCACCACTTACAGCGGTAAAAACACTTCTCAGCGAAGACCCGGAGGACGCTGAAAATTATGTTGACACTCTTTTAAATCTTAACGCCCAGCGCAAGCAGACGGAAACAGAGATAATGACAGAAATAGTAAATCATATAAACGCTCACCCTGAAACTCTTGACCATAGAGTGCTTGTGCTTTCAGGCAAGGGCTGGCACCACGGAGTTATTGGCATTGTTTCTTCACGCATTTTGGAATTTTACGGAAAGCCGAATGTTATAATCTCCATTGATGATGATGGAAACGCACGAGGCTCTGCGAGAAGCGTAAAGGGCTTCAATATATTCAAGTGTTTTCAGCATTGCGGAGAGCTGCTTGATAAATTTGGTGGACATGAGTGTGCAGGAGGTCTGTCGCTGAAGGCTGAGAATATCGAAAAGTTCACTCAAATGGTGTATGAATACAGCGATCCTATGGAGAAATTCCCTAGCGTTGAGCTTATAGCGGATAAGCTTCTTATGCCGCAGGATATCAACCTTGATAATGTAAAGGGTCTTGCCGCAATGGAGCCTTTTGGTGCAGAGAACCCTGCTCCCGTTTTTGCAATGCTTGGAGTAAGAGTAGATAAGATAATACCGCTGTCACAGGGCAAGCATACAAAGATCGAGTTTTCATATGGAAGCTATAGAGGACAGGCTCTTATTTTCTCCCTTGCACCTGAAAAAGCTTGTTTCGCAGTTGGCGATAAGCTTGATATGCTCGTGGAGCTTGGAATAAATGTGTTCAATAACCGTGAGTCCATATCCATAAGAGTTATCGATCATAGATTGAGTGGAGTAAAGCAGGAAAGATATTTTGCGGCAAAGGATTGTTATGAAAAGCTCATGCGCGGGGAACAGCTTCCTGCAAGTTTTATAAGAAAAATAATCCCGACAAGGCAGGAGCTTATCGGTGTATATAAATACATAAGTGCAGTTAAGAATATTACGTTGGATAATCTTTTCATGAAAATATCAGGCGACAGCATGAATTATTGCAAACTGCATATTTGTGTTGATATTTTCCGTGATAAGGGTCTTATCGAGTTCAGACCCGCAACTATGAAAATAAGCTACGTTGTGCCGAAACAAAAGGTAAATCTTGAAGACTCTGAAACTCTTGTTAAGCTGAATGAAATGCTTGGAAAGGCAGGTAACTAAAATGTCAGATAAAGAGAATATTTTGCTTGATCCTGCTGAAATGGATAAGATAGAAAATATGCCTGAGATAAAAACTGTCAGTGAAGAAGATCTTCCTGACGAATCCGAGGTTAAAGAGCAGTTTGAAGAAAAGCCTGCTCCTACAGCTTCTCCTGACTATATCGACGCTGTGCCTGAAGCTTCAAAGCCTGAGCATATAGGTGAGAGGTCGGTGTGTTCCATTGATGCACTTATTCAGAAAATACTTGATGGCGAGAGGCAGTACGATCTGTCAAAAATCGTTTCCGCCTATGAACTTGCTGAAAAGTATCATCACAATCAGAAAAGAGAGTCTGGCGAGCCGTATATAACCCACCCGCTGTCTGTTGCATATATTCTTTTGGAGCTTGGCATGGATACTGATACTATTTGTGCAGCACTTCTTCATGACGTTGTGGAGGACACTCCATGCACTCTTGAAGAATTACAGAAGAATTTTGGCTCAGACGTTGCAATGCTTGTAAATGGCGTTACAAAGCTGAAAAAGGTAGAAACTTTCACCAAAGACGAGCAGAAAGCTGAGAATATCAGAAAAATACTCCTTGCAATGAGCGAGGATATCCGTGTTATTATCATAAAGCTTGCAGATAGACTTCACAATATGCGTACTCTTAATTATTGCAAAGATTCAAAACGCAGAACTATCGCCCATGAAACAATGAACATCTATGCACCGATAGCTCACCGCCTTGGAATACGCTCAATTAAAGATGAATTTGAAGATCTTGCTTTTTACTATCTTGATCCATATGCTTATGCCGAGATTGACGAGCAAATGCAGCTCAGAAAGGGCAGCCGTGAACAGCTTGTTGAAAACATCAAGCACAAGATACATGACAGGCTTGAAAAGGATTTTGACCCTGTTCCCCTTATCGAGGGTCGAGTTAAAAGCAATTATGGTATCTATAAAAAGGTATATCGTGACGGCAAGGAGATAGACCAGATATATGATCGCTATGCCGTAAGAATTATCGTCAATACAGTTACCGAGTGCTATAACGTACTTGGCATAATCCACGATATGTTCAGACCCTGTCTCTTATACACATCTGACGCTGCCGACGAACTCTAGGGTGTAGAT
>ENA-OYWG01000320-OYWG01000320.1-human-gut-metagenome-genome-assembly--contig:-NODE-320-length-17011-cov-8.391130_pt1 | contig 17011 bp, 15 predicted proteins | sample MGYA00244811_ERZ653398 | MGnify/ENA primary metagenome ERZ653398 (study PRJEB26926, sample SAMN06165162) | human gut metagenome | biome: ENVO:00009003; feature: ENVO:2100002; material: ENVO:00002003...
CCCCACAAGCCCTCTAGCGCCGGGCTTGAGCGTGCGCTTTATCTCTCGCTTCGCTCGGTGCTTTATTTTGCTTTATGCTTGCAATTTACTTTGGTCTGCATTGCCCATTCCTCATTCCTCATTCCTCACTCCTCACTTAATCCACTCCTCACTTAACTCTACTGTATCCTAATATTATTCAAACAATCCACCTTACTAGGCGTTGAACAGCTCGTCAATGATATTGCAAACAGCAGGTCTGTGCAACCCACTTCTTTACAAAAATCAATAGCGTTTATATCAAAATATCTGAAATCACAAACATAGATTTTTGAGAATCCATGGGTGAAAAATGGTATCAGAGCATTTCCAAAGCTGTCTTTGAACACCACAAGCACTCTGCCATTGTCCACGCCCGTGTCTATCTCAGCTATCTCCTGATCCACGTTGAGTATCGCAGAATAGCAGTTCACACCCTCTGCATAGTCAAAAAACAGCGTAGACTCCACAGGGTTTTTAAACTCCGTATCATAATACTTTACCGTCAGATCATCATTATTGTCAGGCTTATAGTAAATGAACTTGTCAGGATATTTTTTCAACTCACTGTTGTAATTGCTGTAAGCATACATCGTTCCCACAAAGCCGTCTATCTCCCATTTATCGTAGGTATCAAGGTCCGGAAAATCTATTCCCGATTGATCGGCAAAAACCTGCGCCGCATAATATGCTCCCAAAGGCTGCCAGTGATGATCCGTTCTTGAGTAGATATATTCCTTTGTATGCTCAGCCAGAGCGTCATAAACATCGGTGTTGATTATTCCGTTAAGACCTGCGGCAATGTTGTCGATATTGTCTTTCTGATCTGAAACAGCGTCCTTGAGATTGTTCGGCATATAATAAGCCGCCGAAGTCGGGATAGACATATTGTATACGTTCACGCTGTCCCCAAGGTCAGCCTTCCATTTGTTTATGGTGTTTGCATACTTGTCGCCGTTCTCGAACGTGCCATAGTATGCACCCATTGCACGGACGTTTTCGCCCTTGCCGGATACTATAACGTCACCCTCCCACTGACCGTCGTCAAGATTGTCAGGCACGTCAACTACCTTTTCGCTTTCCGTTGATTTTTTCGTAGTTGTGCTTGTGTCGGTGGTCTTTGTGTCCGCAGTGGTGGTGGTCCTCGAACCTGTAAAAGCCGTTACAGTTGTTGTTTTTGCGATCTTATCCTGATCCAGCTCTTCTTTTTCCACCGTTTTGAAATCGCCAGTTATAACAGTATCGTTGAGCTTTATTCCAAGCATATTCGTGAAATCAGAGCAGAAAGATTTAAGCTTTTCTCTGTTTGGAACAGTGTCGGTAAAATATTCGGTTATTCCGCTTGTGAAGTCACCGTCAAAATATGATGACAGCGAAAATTTCGGAAAAGTCGCAAGGTTTCTGTTTTCTGACTGTATAAAACCGCTTTCACGCTTCATCACAAGCAGTGCCGCAAACACGCCGAAAACAATAAGCAGGCAAACAACAGAATTTATAACATTAAACTCCAGCTCATGAATATTGTTTTTCTTAGCCTTTTCACGTTCCTCACGGCGTTTTTTTGCCTTTTCGATGCCTTTTCTGTAAGCTTCCTCTGCCTTAGCGTCGCTTTCTTCTTTTTCCACAGGCTGAGGCTTCGGCTCAGATTTAGGCTCAGCCTTTTTTTCAGCTTCCCTGACAGGCTCCTGCTCTTTCTGAACAGGCACTCTGACATTTATAGTCGCCTCTACCCTGCTTGGCTTCTGAGCATTCTCAGGCTTTTTCTCAGGGCTTCTCTTGTCGATTATCTCGACCCTTTTTCCTGCGATAACAGGGCCTTTATCCTGCGCTGCTGCGTCATATTCCCTATAGTAGCTGTCAGGGATCTTCAGCACGAAATTCTTCTTATTCGGCAATTTTTTCACAGTTCCGTCTGCTGAAACTGCCACAGATATCTCTTTTTTAGTACCATTTATGTGATTTTTCTCTTTGGAAAATGGGATAATGACCTCATTATCAGAAGCCTTTTCCTCAGCATTTTTACTCTGACCATTCTGAACAGGCTGAGATTTTTCAACTTTTTCGGCTTTTTTCTCCGAAGTTTTCGGGGCTTCTTTTTTATCGTCATCATCATCAGTATTTAGCCACACGCTTTTCTTTGGCTTCAAAACAGGCTCGTCCGTCCAAATGCTGTGGCTGAGAGCCTTGTTTTTTCTGACTATCTTTTCCACTATCTCGTCATGGACAGTGGAGCTTTTCTCCGTTTCGTCAACTTTTGCCATGCTGACAGCTTCAGGCTTTTTCTTTTCCTCGCCTATAGGCTTTCCACCGAAAGTAACGCTGTCAAGATACTCTGTATAGGCTTCTGAAAGAGCCTTTGTATCAGGCAGTTTGAAGTCCTTTTCAAAATCTTTATTATTTGCCATACTCTTTCACCTGCCTAAAATCTGAAATACAAGAACGGATTGTTTGTTGTGTTCACAAGCAGAACACTGCTGAGAACAAGTATCGCCGCATTGCATAGGATACCTGCGGACTGCATAAGATAGGCTGTACCCTTTGCAGAAAGCGCCTTTTCTTTTAGCTTTGGTATAACAGGCATTGTGAAAAGCACTGCCGCCGCAAAAAGCCATATATTGTTCATGAAAAGGTGCTGTGTAACTGTGTCGGTGAGCTTGTTTCCATTTGCTCCAACAAGTGCCTTGAAGAACGTACCCAGCGAGCCAAGGTTCTCAAAATAGAATATTCCGAAGCCTATGAAAATAACAAGCTTTGTATAGATATGTGCAAGGGGTACAGGCATTTTCTTCATGCGCTTTTTGCCTATGAGCATTTCAAAGAATATGAACATTCCATAGTAAAGTCCCCAGAAAACAAAGTTCCAGCTTGCGCCGTGCCAAAGTCCTGTGCAGAACCATACAAGGAAAAGTCCTCCGTATTTTCTTCTTTTGCCGAAGATAGGGAGATAAAGCACATAATCTCTGAAAAATGAGCTAAGGGAGATATGCCACCTCTGCCAGAACTCTGAGATAGTTTTGCAGATAAAAGGATATTTAAAGTTCTCATCAAAGTGGAAGCCGAATATCCTGCCAAGACCGATAGCGATATCTGAATAGCCTGAGAAGTCAAAATAATACCACAGACCCACAAGAATTGCGCCAAGCCATGTGCCTGCCACAGAGAGGGTCTTTATATTTTCATAGCCGTTTGAAGCAGAGCCGAAAAGGGCTGTTACAATGGTGCTGAGATTATTTGCGATAATGACCTTTTTGCCAAGTCCGAGGATTATTCTTGAAAAGCCGTCGGAGATATCCTTGGCGGTGGTCTTTCTTTCGTTTATCTCCTCGCCGATAACGGAGTATCTTACGATAGGTCCTGCAACGAGCTGTGGGAACATGGATACATACAAAAGAAATCTGCCGAAGTTTTTCTGCGGCTTGACCTTGCCCCAATAGCAATCGACGGTATAGGAAATAGTCTGGAACGTATAGAAAGAGATACCGATAGGCAAAACGATATTAGGCACCGGTATGCCTAGACCGAACCAATTGTTGAGATTTTCCACAAAGAACGCCGTATACTTGAAACCGAACAGCACTCCAAGGTTAAAGACAAGCGACCATGCAAGCGCCGCTTTTGCCTGCCAGCCTTCGGGGTGTTTTTCTATCACCCGACCATTTATGTAGTCCACAAGAGAGGAAACTATGAGGATACTCACCCAGACAGGCTCGCCCCATGCGTAAAAGATAAGTGAAAACACCACCAGCACTGCATTTCTTATGGCTGTACTGCGTGTGATAAAATAGCATATCAGGCACACAGGCAGGAAAAAATACAAGAAAAATAGATCTGCAAATACCACAACAAAACTCCTAACAAAAATTGATAAAACAGCCATTGTCGGCTTATTCCGACAAAAGGCGATACACATTTAAGTATATCACTGAACACTCTAAAAGTCAATTAAAACAGAGGCCTGCGGAAAGTTTTTCGATTATGCACAAAAAAAGCCGCACAAATTGTACGGCTTAGAAATATCTAAAAAAATCATGTGCAAGTGACCGATAACGGGCAAACAATGTCCGCCCCTACAGAAAGTCACGCATTTACGCTGTTTAATACTTTATTTTCAGGGTCTTGCCCGGAACGCTCACGCCGTCTGACAGAGTGATAGGGAGCTTTTGCTCCTCAGAGAAGCCGATAGTTTCACCGTCTTTAAGCTCAACGCCCTCAGAAAGCACATACTCGGAGATAGAAAGCAAAAATCCAAGCAGGTCGTTAGGCTGTTTTGGAGAGTCAACTATCTCCATTTCCTCATATCCGAAAAATCTCATGCCTGATGTGAAAGCGCAAAGACCTGTTTTAGCAAGATACATACCTGTGTAGATAAGAATAGGCATCGGATACTCGCCGTCTTTGATAGTTTCAGCAAAGTTCACATAGAAATTCTTCTCATAAACTGTCGGGTCTTTATAGATACCGATAGCGTTATCGAGCTTGAGCAGAGAGCTTGCCACCTTTGCAAAGAGGATAGCCTGCTCAACAGCGCTTGTTTTATTCATTACAGCGAGCATGACATGAGCCTGATGCTTAGCGACCTCGTTTGCGCCCTCTTTCCAGAGAATGTTATACTTTGCCGCATTTTCGGCTTCCTTGTTAGGAACCGGGTTAGGCATAAGTGAGCAAGCGACCACCATATCGCCCACCTTGAACACCATAGCGTTGTCTTTTACATCGTCCTGCGGAACGATGTTCCAATCGTCTTTCAGGAACTTTTTAAATCTGAGCCAATCCATGTTAGCGTCTGTGTAGAGAACGAAGCCTGCAAGGACGTTGCCTTCCTTTTTATCGTCCTTGGTTTCCTGAACGTTTTTGTTTTCTTCTGACATTTTGTTACCTCCATAAGATAAAGTCTGTTGAGGTCATTATAGCACACTTGGGGAGAAAATGCAACAGGGGGAGGTAAATGAGGAATGAGGAGTGAGGAATGAGGAATTATGGTATCGCCTGCGGCGATGATTTTTTTGTCCTTTCTTTATCACCCTTCCCCTAAATAATTTGTATACCATGTACCTGCACAAAAACGCCGTTCCGACTTCTCGTCAGAACGGCGTGGTTATTATTCTGTTACCGCTGTTTCCTCAGCCTGCTGTGTTTCAGGCTCGTTGAAAGGCAGCTTCACTGTTATGGTAGTTCCCTTTTCAAGCTCGCTTTCAAGGGCTATCTCACCGCTGTGATATGCGACTATGTGCTTTACTATAGAAAGCCCTAAGCCTGTGCCTCCTATCTTCTTAGAACGGCTTTTATCAACTCGGTAAAAACGTTCAAAGATTCGGCTTTGATGTTCGTCGGATATGCCTATGCCAGTGTCGCTGAACACTGCAAAAGCTTTGCCGTCCTCTATGCCGACCGTTACTTTCAGGCTTCCGCCCTCATGATTGTACTTTATGGCGTTGTCCATGAGATTTAAAAACAGTTCTGTGATGTAGCTCTGATTGCCGTATATCTGAACAGGTTCGCCCTCAATGGTCATTGTGACCTCTCTATTATCTGCCTTGTGACGGAGTATCTCCTCTACGTCATGGGCGGTTTTCAGCAGATCTATTTTATCAGACAAAACGTGTTCCTGCTCCTCTATCTGGGAAAGCCTGATAATATCGTTTATAAGATACAAAAGTCTTTCGCTTTCACGATATATCATACCGCCGTATTTCTTCACGTCCTCTTCCTTGGTGAAAATGCCGTTTTCAAGAAGCTCGCCAAAGCCTTTTATGGTGGTAAGCGGAGTTTTAAGCTCGTGAGATACGTTGGCTGAGAAGTCACGGCGTATCTGCTCGCTTTGTATCTCCTCTGTTACGTCAACAAAGAAGATTATGATACCAAAATCAAAGGTATTTTCGCTGTAGACCTTATTTGCAAAGGTACGGTAAAAACGGCTTTTTTCTGTGATGATACCTTTTGCTGCACCGCTTTCCTTGGCTTCTTCAAGCAGACCTATTATCTGCTGATCGTTTGTCATATGGTTTATCTTAGTATGCTCCGTAGGGTCAAAGCTGTTGCCGAGAATTTTCAAGGCGCTTTTATTTACCGAAAGCACTGTCATGTCCTCGTCAAGAAGTATCATGCCCTCAACCATATTTTCGGTGATAAGTGATATTTTTTCTCTCTCTGCCTTTATTTTATTCATGTTCTTATGTATTCGTCCCATAAGAACGTCCGCATTTTTTATGATAGGTTCAAGTTCTTCATAAGGCGTTTCAAACTGACCGATATTCTCGTTCCTCAGATCAAGCTGTTTTACAAGGGAATTTATCGGCTTTATCATGCTTTCTGAAAGCTTTATGGAGATTATGGTGGTGATAAAGATTATTCCTCCTGCGAACACCACAAGCATTGGTATCACTGCAAGGAACACCCCTGCAAGGTTTTCCTTATCGGTCGAAAATCTCAGCACGCCGCCGTTATACTTTATGGCATAATAATATGTGGTATATCCAAGGGTTTTGGAAAATCTTGTGAATTCGCCCTCGCCATTTGCCATAGCCTCTTTGAACTCTTCACGGTCTGAGTGGTTTTCCATTTCGGCAGGGTCTGCCTCAGAGTCATATTTTACACTGCCCTGTGCGTCGATGAAGGTGACACGGACATCATATTCTACTGATCTTTCCAAAATATCAGCCATTTCTGAGGGTTTATTGTTTCCTGCGGCAACGAGCTTTGCAGCGGATTTAAGCTCATTTTTAGTGAAACGCTGATAGGTAGAATAGCCAAGAGAGCCTGCTACTAAAAGGAAAAACAGCACTGTACATGAAACAAGTATCGTCATGACTTTATAGAGTTTTTTCTGCATATGCTGTTCCTCCTTATCTGAAAATTTTTATATTTTGTAGCCTATGCCACGGACTGTTTTGATAAGATCCGTACAGCCTGCGGCTTCAAGCTTTTGTCTGAGGGTTTTTATGTGCATATCAACAGTTCTTGTTTCTCCTGCAAACTCATAGCCCCAGACCATTTCCATAAGCTTATCACGGCTCACGGCTATGGACTTATGGCGCATAAGATACATCAAAAGCTCAAATTCCTTATAGGTCAAAACGACCTCCTGACCGTTATATGTACAGATACGTCTTGAAGCGTCAAGGGATACGCCCTGTTCTTCTATGACATCGGCTTCGGCATTCTGCTTGCCTGCACGTCTTAAAACAGCTTTTATTCTTGAAAGCAGTTCCATTACGCCGAACGGCTTTGTTATATAGTCGTCTGCGCCCATTTCAAGACCTGACACCTTATCAAGCTCGCTTGATTTTGCGGTGAGCATTATAACAGGGACGTCCTGAGTGTGGCTGTCTTTTTTGAGCTTTGAAAGTATGGAATATCCGTCCTCGTCAGGAAGCATTATGTCAAGAAGCACCAGCGAAGGCTCTTTGTTTCTTATCTCTTCATAAAACGGTTTTGCTTTTGGAAATGCTTTCACCTCATATCCGCCTGATTTAAGTGCGCAGGATATAAGCTCTCTTATTCCGTCATCGTCTTCTACACAATATATAAGTGCCATAGATCTTACCCCTTTTCGTTAAAACTCTTTAGCAGGCAGAGCGTATTTCTCGCTGTAGCGTTTGACCTGTCCGTCAAAGCCCTCGCCTGAATTTTTAAGCATCTGAACATACTCGTGGACGTCAAAGCTTTCGTCGTTTTCCTGTATAAGACAGACCGCTATATTTGAGCAATGGTCTGAAACTCTTTCCAAATTTGTGAGCAGATCGGAGAACACAAAGCCCATTTCTATGGTACACTCGCCTGTCTGAAGCCTTTTTACATGGCGGTTTTTAAGCTTTGTTCTTATCTTATCCACCACTTCCTCAAGCGGCTCAACTCTTGTGGCAAGCTCCAGATCGTGCTTTTCAAAGGCTTCCATGGCGATATCCAAAACATCTCTTACGGCACTGCACATGACTTTTACTTCGGCTGTTGCCTGTGATGTGAAATTCAGATCCTTCTGCTGTTTTTCCTCGGCAACGGACACCATATTCATGGCGTGGTCGGAGATACGCTCAAAGTCGCCTATAACATGAAGTATAGTTGAAACTGACTGAGAATCCTTTGCAGAAAGATCTCGGCTGGAAAGCTTTACAAGATATGTGCCGAGTCTATCCTCATAGAGGTCGACGGCTGCTTCATTTGCGGCTATCTGCTCTGCCTTTTCCTTATCGAACTTATCGACGCAGATGCTCATTGCCATGTCTATGCTTTCTTTTGCTATCTCGCCCATGCGGTTTGTAAGCTCTCTGCACTTTTCAACTGCAAAAGACGGTGACTGGAGAAATCTTTCGTCAAGAAGCTTGAACTGCTCTTCGATATTGTTCTTATTTCCCTCCCCCTCTTTGTCTTTGACAGTGAGGTAGGCAAGCTTTTCAAGGACTTTGATAAATGGCAGAAGCACGATAGATGTTGACAGGTTGAATATAGTATGCACAATAGCTATCTCCTTTGCGCCCACAACTCCGTCAACGAACGAGAAGCCGATAAAGGCATTGAGCAGATAGAAAACTGTAAGGAAAAGCAGTGTTCCTATTATATTAAAATAGAGGTGGACAACTGCAACACGCTTTGCGTTCTTGCTTGTGCCTATTGATGAAAGCAGTGCTGTTACGCAAGTACCTATATTCTGTCCTAAAATTATAGGAAGCGCTGAACCGAAGGTTATTGCACCTGTGGCTGAGAGAGCCTGGAGGATACCAACAGAAGCAGATGAGGACTGAATGATAGCGGTAAGAAGTGCGCCTGCAAGAACGCCCAGAATAGGGTTTTTGAACCAGAGAAGCACTTCTGCGAACTCAGGAACGTCCTTAAGAGGTGCGACTGCACCGCTCATTGAGTCCATTCCGAACATGAGCACTGCAAAGCCTACGAGTATAGATGCGATATCCTTTTTCTTATCGTTTTTTGAGAACGTCAGCATTGCAACGCCTATTATCGCAAGGACAGGCGAGAACGAGGACGGCTTGAGCATATTGATAATAAAGCTGTCGCCGTTAAGTCCTGACAAAGACAATATCCACGCTGTTACGGTAGTACCGATATTTGCGCCCATTATAACGCCTATGGCGGAATGGAGCTTCATGATGCCTGCGTTTACAAAGCCCACCAGCATTACTGTGGTGGCTGAGGAGGACTGAATGACCGCTGTTACAGAAAGTCCAAGCAACATTGCCTTGATAGGGTTTGAGGTGAGCCTTTCAAATATTTTTTCAAGCTTTCCTCCTGCGAGTTTTTCCAGCCCGTTACCCATTACATTCATTCCGTAAAGGAACATTGCAAGACCGCCTATAAGGGTCAGAACATTAAAAATCGTCATACTGACACTCCCTGATAATAATTTTACACTATTGTTACAATGTTTACAATGAACATTATACAACATAATTGTAAAATAACAAATCAGGCTGAGTAAAATCTGAGTAAAATCGTACAAGAAGAGCAAAAAGGCGGTATTTCCGCCTTTTATAATGATATTTTACATGATTCTTTCTGTTTTATGGACGCCTGTTACGGAGAATACCACCCATTCTGCGATATTTACCGCATGGTCGCCGATACGCTCGAAGTATTTTGCCACCATGAGGGTATCTATAGCTTTTTCGCCGTTTGCTTTATCGGCTGCTATCTCGTCGATTATCTTATCCTTGGTCTTTACAAAAAGCTCGTCTATTTTATCGTCAGAGCTTATGACCTTTCGGGCGAGGTTCTCGTCGTCGTTCACATAGGCGTCGATAGCGTCGTTCACCATTTGTGTGGCGGCTCTTGCCATTTCACTGATGTCGCTAAGATCCCATTTCTGCTTTTTCTTTATAAGCTGGATATTCAGATCTGCAATATCTGCTGACTGATCGCCAACACGCTCGATATCGGTTATCATTTTAAGTGCAGCGGACACACGTCTGAGATCCTCGGCAAAAACAGGCTGCTGCTGCAAGAGCAGGTTAAGACAGATCCTCTCTACCTCACGCTCCGCCTCGTTTATCTTGGCGTCAAACTCCACCGTTTCACGGGCAAGCTTTGTATTCTGCTCTTCAAGAGATTTTATTGACATTGCGATTATCTGCTCTGTCATTGCTGCCATAGAAAGCAGCTTTTTATTAAGCTCGCTGAGCTTATTGTCAAAATTCGCACGCATAGATATTTCTTCCTTTCACCTATATTTCCAAAGCGTTTATCCGAAACGTCCTGTGATATACTCGAGAGTTTTCTGTTCCTTAGGATTGGAGAAGATACGCTGAGTTTCGTCGAACTCGACTATCTCGCCATGGAGGAAGAAAGCTGTTTTATCGGATATACGGGTCGCCTGCTGCATATTATGGGTGACGATAACGATAGTGTAATTCTTTTTAAGCTCTGTGGCAAGCTCCTCTATTTTGATAGTGGAGATAGGGTCAAGGGCTGATGTAGGCTCGTCCATAAGAAGCACCTCCGGCTTTACGGCGAGTGCTCTTGCGATACAGATACGCTGCTGCTGTCCGCCTGACATACCAAGGGCTGACTTTTTAAGTCTGTCCTTTGTTTCGTCCCACACGGAAGCCTGACGGAGAGTTGTTTCGACTATCTCGTCAAGGTCGGCTTTTTTCTTTATGCCGTGAGTTCTTGGGCCGTATGCGATATTATCATATATGGACATCGGGAAGAGGTTTGGTTTCTGGAAAACCATTCCCACACGCTTTCTAAGCTCGGTTATTTCCATATCTTTATAGATATTCTCCCCGTCAAGGGTAAAATCCCCTGTTATCTTACAGCCCTCTACGAGGTCGTTCATACGGTTGAGGGATTTAAGAAGAGTAGATTTTCCGCAACCTGAAGGGCCTATGAATGCGGTTATCTCCTTTTCGGCTATGGACAAGTTTATATTTTTGAGAGCCTGAAAATCTCCATAAAAGAGATCGCAGTTTTTCACCTGCAGTTTTGGCTGTGTCATTTATCAGTTTCCTCCTTTGGAAAGCTTTCTGGCAACAAGGGACGCAAGTCCGTTAAGAAGCAGGACTACTGCCAGCAGGACAACTGCTGTAGCGCTTGCTTCGTTCATATAAAGTCCCTCGTTTGAAAGTGAATACATATGGATAGAAAGGGTACGTCCTGAGTCTGTAAGGCCTGCATACTTGGCGATAGTTCCTGCGGTATAGATAAGGGCGGCTGTTTCGCCGAAAATTCTTCCCATTGCAAGGATAACACCTGAGAGGATACCGCTTATTGAAGGAGGCAGAACGATAACGAAGATAGTTCTGAGCTTTCCTGCGCCAAGTCCGTAGCTGCCCTCACGGAAGCTGTCGTCTACAGATTTCAGCGCTTCCTCGGTAGAACGGATTATGAGCGGAAGCACCATTATCGCCAATGTGCAAGCGCCTGAGAGCATTGAGAGCTTCCAGTTAAGGGCAAGCACAAAAAACATATTTCCGAAAAGTCCGTAGACTATTGACGGGATACCTGAAAGTGTTTCTGTAGTAAGTCTTATGACTCTGACGAATTTATTGCCTTTCTTTGCATACTCAACAAGATATATTGCGCAGAATATGCCCAGAGGTGCGGCTATTGCCAGGGACACCAGAAGCATTTCAAAGGTGTTCACGATAGCGGGGAGCATTGACACGTTCTCGGTGGTATAGGTCTTTGCGAAGAGGGACGGTTTCAGATAAGGAACGCCCTTTATCACCACATAGCCCACGATAAGAACGAACACGCTTATAGTAAGCACAACTGCTATTTTGGTCAGGATATTGAACACCAATGACATGGGGTGTGTCTTATAGGTTTTCATTCTGTCTGACATTTTTATCACCCTTTATCCTTTCTGTTTGTGACAAGGTTAAAGCAAAGGTTCAGAAGAAGAATGAACACGAACAGCACAACGCCTGTTCCGATAAGGGCGTCATAGTGAAGTCCCTCAGCATAGCTCATTTCGATTACGATATTGCCTGTGAGGGTACGGACGCTGTCCATGAGGGAGTGTGGAATGATAGTGGAGTTTCCTGCTATCATGATAACTGCCATTGTTTCGCCTATTGCTCTGCCCACTGCAAGGATAACGCTTGCGAGTATGCCTGACTTTGCGGCAGGGAAAACGACTGTTGCCACTGCTCTTTCGTGTGTTGCGCCAAGGGCGACTGCGCCCTCATAGTAACTGTCAGGAACGGCTTTAAGTGCGCTCACGCTCATGCCCACGATAGTAGGAAGTATCATGATACCGAGGATAATGGAAACTGTAAGCACGCTGTTTCCTGTTCCGCCGAAAAGGTTTCTTATGATAGGAACTACAACTACCATTCCGAAAAAGCCGTATACAATGGACGGTATGCCTGCAAGAAGATTTATTGGAGGCATGAGCCACTTGAAAAGCTTTTTAGGGCAAAACTTTGCCATAAATATCGCTGTTAAAAGTCCGATAGGCACACCGATCATTATTGCTCCTGCGGTGCAATAGAGAGAGCCGACTATCATAGGGAAGATACCATATGAAGCAGGGACGTTTCTAGGACTCCAGTCTGTTCCGAAGAGGAAGTTTCCCACGCCTATTTCGGCGATTGCAGGACAGCCTTTAGCGAACATGAAGATACATATTACTATTACTGCCGCAACTGAAACGCAGGCGCAAAGGAAAAACAATGCTTTCATCGCTTTCTCAAGCAGGTGGGAACTTTGTTTTGCTGTTGGCTTCTGAGCGGCTGTATTCGCTGCCACCGCTGTGTTTTCCGTCAACGTAATTATCACCTCTGAAATTTTTTCACTTGTTTTTTTGCTCAGACAAACGGGGCGACAATTTGCTGTGCCGCCCAAAGTTTTGTCTTGTGCAAATCTTTATGGAGAATTAACTTGATAGCTTATTTGCTTTCGTCAGACCATGTTGTTTTTGAGCCTGTATAGATAGCCTTTATCTCGTCCATTGTGATATCTTCAACTGCGTTATCCTTATTTACGATAACTGCGATAGCGTCCTGAGCGATAGTTACAGACTTGATACCCTGTGAAAGCTCGTCGTCTGAGATATCTCTTGAAGCCATACCGATATCAGATGTGCCGTTGATAGCATCCTTGATACCTGTTGAGGAATCTGACTGCTGAACATCTACTGTTACGTTTGTGTTTGCCTTCTGATATGCTTCTGCAAGCTTTTCCATAACTGGTGTTACTGATGATGAACCGCTGACTACTACCTTGCCGGAAGCGTTGTTTGAAGCGTAAGCTGCTGCGCTCTTGTCGATCTTTATGTAGCCTGCCTTTTCGATGATATCCTGACCCTCGGAGCTGAGGATATAGTTCTCAAAGTCCTGAGCGGCGTCTGAAAGTCCGTCTTTAACTGCGATATTGAAAGGTCTTACTATTTTATAGTCACCGCTTTCGATTGTTGCTGTTGAAGGCTCAACGCCCTCTACTTTAAGAGCCTTTACTGTATCGTTCAGTGAGCCGAATGAGATATAGCCGATAGCGTTCTTATCTCCTGACACCTGAGTAAGCACAACGTCTGTTGACTTACAGATAAGGGCGTCTTTCTTTGTATTATCGGTCTTGTTGCCGTTTGAATCCTTCTCCTCGATACCAGTCAGCTCGATGAATGCACCTCTTGTTCCTGAGCCGTCTTCACGGGAAATAACTGTGATCTTATCTGAGCCTCCTCCGCAGCTTGCGAGCATTGCGGCTGCAAGTGCAACTGATGTAAAGATCGCTGCCAGTTTTGATGTTCTTGTTTTCATGATATAAAACCTCTTTCTTATACTTGCCCTTTGGGCTTTTTGATTTGCACCTTTTCTCTCTGCACCCTGTGTGCAGGTCTTCATGTTATTTCTATTCAGGTGATATACTTATGATACATCAGCATTGTAAAATCAGTAACCGAAGTATAGTAAAGTCATTGTAAGATGTTTGCAAAGGAATTTACACACAAAAAAAGTGCGTTCTCACAAGGAAAACGCACTTTGTAAAATCGGTGATATTCTATTTAAAATCAGTAGTTCTGTTCAAGAACAACTGAGCCGTCTGCCTTATTATATGCAGCGCTGTAGCCGTGACCGTCTTCTGTAAAGAAGTAATAATACAGGAAGCCTGCGTCCTCAGTTCTGTATTCATAAGAAGACACCTTGCCGTCTATCTGAGCTGTGATAGCGGCGACAGCCTTTGCAGAATCTCCGCTCTCAGCTGATGTAGTTGTTGTAGTTTCGTCAGGCTTTGAGTCTGCTGTAGTTGTGGTAGTTGTTGTAGTTTCTGTATTTGAGGCAGTTGTTGTGGTAGTTGTCGTTGTTTCTGTATCAGGTGCAGAGGTTTCGGTGGCTGGTGTTGAGCTTTCGTCAGCCGGCTGTGAGGCAGTGGTATTTGTGTCGGTAGAAACTGCACTGCTCTCGGTATCGACGAACACGCCTCCCTTACTGTCGTCATCATCGGCAACAGTTGTTTTTGGCTTTGCGGTATTAGTGGTCTTATTATTTGTTCCGCCAAAGCCGAAGATCTTATAGCCTGCAACTATAGCAAGAATGACCACCACAAGTATACCCACTGTGATAGTGGCAGTAATTGCAAAGAGCTTCTTTCTGGAAGCGTCATCGTTATCCTCTGTATCATCATCGGAATAATCGTTTTCATCGTCAGAATAACCGCCATTATCATAATTATCCTGATAATTCTCATAGCCGTCATTATTATCATGGCTACCAGCTATTGGTGCGGAAAAAAACTCTGTAGGCTCTTCCGGCTGTTTAGGCACGGTAAAGGCTCTTGTTTTCTCTTCATACTCCTGTGCCTCCTGCTTTGTGAACACTCTTGTTCTGTCGGCATCGTCGGCAGAGGTGAAATTCTGCTCCTCCTGCTTGCTGTCTTCCGTAACAGGTGTGCTTTCGTCTATAAGCAGGTTATGGCAATACTTACAGAGTATTGCTTCTTCGGATATTTCCTTGTGGCAAAAAGGACATTCCTTTGTTTTCATTTTTACTTTCCTCCCGAATATTATCTGTTAAATATAATGATAACACAAACCATTTTAAAAATCAACAGGTTTCACCAAAATATCATCAAATTATACCATTCTTTAAAAAAAGGCGCTTTTATGGACATGATTTTTGATGTTTTCGTATGATATCACGATATGTTTTGTTGAGAAATAACATTTGTAATGCTTTTGAGCAGAGCATAATTGTGCAAGTATACAAAGTGATAAAAAGGCTATTGACAAAATGGGCATTGGGGAGTATAATAATTAAGCTGTCTGATGACGCAGACAAATGCTTCACAGAAACATCTATGAAGCTCAAGGCACACAAAGCTTGGAACTTTTCCGTGGCTGGAGACTTTTCCCCACCGTGTGCAACGTCAACTACGAGGCGTAACTCAGTTTGGTAGAGTGCTTGGTTTGGGACCAAGATGCCGCAGGTTCAAGTCCTGTCGCCTCGACCACTTTATTAAAAAAATGAAAACAAAATAAAAAGTGCTTGACAAGTGCTTGGAGATATGATATAATAGATATCGTCAGTTCGACAGATCAAGCAGTACAAGCTGGTGTAGCTCAGTTGGTAGAGCAGCTGATTTGTAATCAGCAGGTCGGGGGTTCGAGTCCGTCTACCAGCTCCACCTTCTGATAAATTGCATATGGGGGAATTCCCGAGTGGCCAAAGGGGACAGACTGTAAATCTGCTGGCAATGCCTTCGGTGGTTCGAATCCACCATCCCCCACCAAAAATACCGATCAGCCCTTCAGGCGGTCGGTATTTTTATTGTCAACGCCGCGGTATCTATCATGTGCACGCCCCGAGAGAAGCGGCCCAGCCCGCCGCAAAAGAGCACGCTCCGGCGTGCTCTTTTCGTTTTTTGCCGCCCCCTCTGCCGCCGTTTGTATCCACCTCCTCCACGCCACAGCATTCTTGTGACAACCCCCTTTCAAAACCAAGAAACTTGTTGATGACGCTACTGTATCACAAGAAACTTGTGATGTCAAGTCAAAAATCACAAGTTTCTTGTGATTATCCCTTGACAAAACCAAAAATCCAGCGTAGTATACTGTCAAAAGCAGTCTGTATTTGTCGAGGAGGTGCGCGGCGTGTCTTTTGGTGAACAAATGCGGCGGCGGCGGGAGGAGCTGGGGCTGACCCGGCAGGCGCTGGCCGACCGGCTGGGGGTGTCCGTGTCCGCCGTGGGCAACTACGAGACGGGCATCAGCGCCCCCAAGGAGGAGGTGCTCCTGCGGCTGTTTGACGCGCTGGAGGCCGAGCCCAACTATCTGTACCGGGGCAGCTACCGCGCCGTCTCCGGCGGCCACAGTGACGAGGAGCGCCGTCTGCTGGCCAAATACCGGGATCTGCCCCTGTCCGGGCGCCAGACCGTCCACACGCTAATGGACGCCCTGACCGAAATGACTGACGACCTGCGCACCGCCGCACCCGCCGCCGAGAGGCGGGTCATCCCGCTGTACACATCACCCGCCGCCGCGGGCTTTGCCGCCCCGGTGTTCGGCGAGGACTACGAGCTGATACCGGTCACCGGCGACGTACCGCCCGGCGCGGAGCTGGCCGTGCGGATACAGGGCGACTCCATGGCGCCGGTCATCGCCGATGGCGCCGTGGTCTACGTGAACCACGACCCGGTGCAAAGCGGCGACGTGGGCATCTTCTGCGTGGACGGCGATATGCTGTGCAAGCAGTACTACCGGGACCCGCTGGGTATGGTATACCTGTTCTCCCTGAACCGGAAGCGCGCGGATATGGACGTGATATTCCACCGGGGCAGCGGCCGCAGCCTGACCTGCTTCGGCCGGGTGATGCTCCACGCCCAACCCCTCCCGGAGGGACATATATAACGAAGCAGCCCGCCTCTTTCGAGGCGGGCTGCGTTTTCGCGGTCACAATATAAATCCTCCGTCACAGGTGAGCACCTGCCCGGTGATGAACGACGCCTTCTCGCCCGCCAGGAAGCTGACAGCGGCGGCGATGTCCTCCGGCGTGCCCCTGTCTCTTATACACATCTCCGAGCCCACGAGACCCTAAGACATCTC
>ENA-OYWG01000347-OYWG01000347.1-human-gut-metagenome-genome-assembly--contig:-NODE-347-length-16030-cov-7.777465_pt1 | contig 16030 bp, 15 predicted proteins | sample MGYA00244811_ERZ653398 | MGnify/ENA primary metagenome ERZ653398 (study PRJEB26926, sample SAMN06165162) | human gut metagenome | biome: ENVO:00009003; feature: ENVO:2100002; material: ENVO:00002003...
ACAAGAAAAACGCTTCTGGAGTGCTGACCAAAAGCGTTTTGTCTACAGTCTGAAACAACCTGTACACTCCTTAGAGTGCACAGGTTGTTCCTGTCTGCGTTCTGTCATGCTGTTTTATTCCGGGGAATGGAGCGGGAAGATCCTGCTCACGGTGCCATCCAGACACACCGCTTCCCCACGGAAGCTAAGCGGTACCGGGTGGCTGCTCCTGTTATTGACGGTCAGCGCATTCTTCGTTACCTTGATATCCAGGGTGCTTTTCCGGTAACAGATGCGGAATTTCACGCTTTCCCACGCTTCGGGGAGGCAGGGATCAATCCGCAGGGCATCTTCTTCGATCCGTACCCCGCAGAAGCCCTCTACCACACACTGCCAGATGCCGCCCATGCAGGCTGCATAGATTCCTGCCGGTGCATTCTCCCCATCGGAGCTTAAATCCACATCGCAGCACTGGCAAAACAGCGCATAGGCTTCCTGTGTCCTTCCCAGGGAAGCTGCCATCAGGGAATGGGTGGCAAAGCTGTAGGATGCTTCATGGAGCGTGTTTTTTTCATAAAACTCGTAGTTTTTCTCCCGTACCTGCCTGCGCTGTGTCCCACCGGCTTCTTCCGGAAGTTCCGGGAACAGCTGCAGCAGCAGGACGAGGTCTGCCTGTTTATGCACCCGTAATCCCTCAAGCTCCATAACAGTATGTTCCTTCCGTATTTCGGCGGCTGCGTTTTTTCCAAAGCTCTTGTAGTAGCTAAGATCCATCTCCTGCAGCTTCCCGTAACCGGCAAACTGGGGAAGGATGCCATCCTTTCCCACAGGCGGCAGATATATTCCTTCCGCCGCCCTGCGGATCTTTGGCAGCATCTCACAGATCTCCCAGCGGTTATTCAGCTCTTCCAGATATTCCGGATCCTCTTTTTCCAGTCTTTCTGCGATCTGCACCGCCAGGCGGAGGTTATTCCGTGCCATGTAGTTGGTATAGGTATTGTCCGTCACCCGCTGTTTGTACTCATCCGGTCCGATCACATCACGGATATGGCATACCCTGCCATCCTCGTCCCATTCCACACGGTCTGCCCAGAATACTGCAGTAGCCAGAATGATCTCATCGCCCCACTGCTTCATGAACTCTTCATCACCGGTAGCCTGATAATATTTCCATACGGCATGACTGATGTCTGCTGAGATATGCAGTTCCTTTTTCCCGGTATAGATGGAGGTTCTCTCCCCGGTCTGCGGATCTGCCATGCCTCTTTCCGGGGTGGTCTCCCCGTACTCCGGTCTGGCAGCCTCCCAGGGATACATGGCTCCCTTATATCCGTTTCGGTATGCCTTGGTCTTCGCTCCCTGTAAGCCCCTGCCACGGTAGATGAGCAGACGCTTTGCCTCCGCAGGTTCTGTCAGGAGAAAGAAGGGGAGGATACACATCTCGGTATCCCAGAAGCAGTGTCCCCTGAAATCCTCCCCGGTCAGTCCCTTTGCCCCGATGCCTACGGTATCGTCTTCCCGGTCTGCCATGATATTCAGATGGTACAGGGCAAACCGTATGGCAAGCTGGTCATAATCATCCTCCCCACGGATCAGGATATCATTCCTGTTCCAGAACGTTTTCCACTCCTTCTGGCTGCGCTTTTTTAAAACATCATATCCTGCGTCCAGATATTCCTGGGTCTTTTTCCTGCCTCTGCTGCAGGTGTCCCATGCCTTTTCCCCCTCGGCTCCGGGATCCCGGTCGGTAAACACGGTGCAGATCTTATCCACAACAAAGCTCTCTCCCGCAGGCACTTCCGCCTCCGTCTTGATTGCTGCGTACCGCTGGCCGATCAGCGGGGTTTTCTTTGGATGGATGGGACTGCCGTTTAAGGCAAAACGGTGTCCGGAGTACTGCAGCACATGGATCTTCGATTCCCCGGTCACCGTATGGTATTCCATCATCTTCTCTTTGTGCATCCGGGTTTCCACTTCGTGGAAGTGCTGTGTGCCGCTGTTGGTCATTCTCCCGTTGATCCCGCTGATGATCTTCACCTTCACATTCCGGTGATACGGCAGGATCCGGACTCTGGCTGCTATGACGTGTTTATCCGCCAGGGATACGAAACGCTCAAAGAAAAACTCTGCCTCCACACCGTTCCTGCCCTCCCAGCAGACATGGCGGGTGATGACCCCGTCCTTTAAATTCAGCCTTCTGCTGTAAAGCACGGTCTTCCCCTGCACCATGCGGAATTCCTCATCATCCAGAAAGATGCGGATGTTGCAGAAGTCAGCCAGGTTTGGAAGCTCTGTCACTTCCTCTTCCCCGAACCGGTCATAGAGTCCTGCAAGGTACAGTCCCCTGGTTTCCGTACTGTATACCTCCTCCAGTGCTGCCCTCTGTCCAAGGTAGCCGTTTCCCTGGGCAAAGATGGCTTCGATCTTTTTCAGTTCCCTCCGGCTGAACCGGCTTTCCTCGATCACCCAGTTTTTGTCAGACTTCACGCCTTTGTTATAACTTAAGTTTCCACTGCTCTCCATGATGTTTCCTCCCTGCCATTCCTTATTTCTGTATGCTTTCCAGTACCCGGATCAGCTCCCTGCGGGGCTTGCTCTCTATGAAGGACTCCACTCTCCTTAGCTGTCCGGTAATGATCTGCTCCCTGGTGGCCGGATTACGGATCACGCTATCCAGCACCTCTGCGATTTCGTCCGGCTTGCAGGTCGGCAGCAACACGCCGCTCCCGCCCAGCGTTTCCGGTACGGCTCCCGATTCATAGGCAACTACGGGAACGTGATAGAACATTGCCTCCACCAGCGCCATTCCGAAGCCTTCCTCTTCGCTCATACAGACAAAGGCATCGGCAATGCGGTAATAGGCGATCATCTCGTTAAAGGCTACGTGACCGGTCATGATGATCTGGTTCTCCTTATATCCCAGCTTTTTCCGGTATTCCTCCAGATAGGTATAGTATTCCGGTACTTCGCTTATGCTTCCGACGAGGAAGAGTCTGGCATCCGGATCCTTGGTACGGCAGTAGACATCGTACAGCTCCATCAGCCGTTCGATCCTCTTATGCGGGATCATCTGTCCCACATAGAGCAGATTGGTATGGGTATACGGCGGATATTCCTTTAAGACGGATTGTGCCGGCTCAATGCTGTACTCCGCCAGGGAAACTAACGGCGGCAGGATCATGATCGGGCAGGTATACCCCATGCTGCGCAGCTGCTTTCGGTCATGGTCAGACAGTGCCAGTACCTCCGTGGGAATATCCCGGATGGCCTCTGCTTCCTTAAGTCCCCGGCTGCACTGGTCCGCCATGTCTTTGCTGAACGGCTGGAAGTACTGTGCCGGCGTTATGCTGTGATACCGGAAAATGATCTCACAGCCATATTCTTTTTTGATCCTGCGGATATACTCATACATGCCGCTCTCGGTGGTCATGTGGTAGATCACGATATCCTCTTTCCTTAGCTTTGGCAGGTTCAGAAGCGGGGAAACCCTCCTGCTGCTGATCCCGATGCCGATATGCTCTGCATAGATATGGGTCTGGATGCGGTGATCCGCCAGTTCCTTGTAGATCTCCAGGGCATCATTGCTGATCACATCCCCTCTGCAGATCGAAGGCACAATCTGCAGGACCCGCATCGGCGATGCCGCTTCCCCCCTGTTCCTGATCTGGTACTCTGTGAATTTTCCATTATCGTAAATGTATGCCACTTTTCTTTTTTCTCCTTCTGTTTTCCGTAGTTCTCCTGCTGTCTTTTGTAGTTCTCTTTCTGTTTTTTTGTTTCTCTTTCTGTCTTTTCCAGGATTCTCTTCGATTTTCTTTCCGAAGAAATGTTCCTTTTACCATTCATCTAAAACGTTTTAGATAAATGGTAAAAAAATATCCTCTTGGCATTTTATGCATTTGTTCTGTCCATCACACTGTCTCTTCCTGCAATCCGGTACGGAATAAAGCTTTTCTCCGTATCCTTCTTCTGGCGCATTCGTTCATGGAGCCGTTTTGCTGCTGCATACCCACAGTCCAGGGGATCCCACTCTACCGTGGTCAGTGCCGGTTCCATATATTCTCCGATGCTGCTGTCTCCGAATCCGGTCAGGGAAAAATCCTCCGGAATCCGGTATCCTGCCTCCCGGATGGCTCTCTTTATCCCAAATGCCAGGTAATCACTAAAGCAGAGGACAGCCGTATGATGTCCGGTTCCGTAATGGGAAAGGTATTCTTTCATCTTCCGGTATGCCTGCTGTTCCTCCCCGGTGATCGTTGCATCCTCCCCGGCTTCTCCCTGTCCCCAGTCCAGGATATCTTCTTCCTGCAGGGATAGGTTTTCCTGTCCCATTGCGGAAAGCACTCCGATCATGCGGTCAGCCTGTTCCATGCTTCCCTCAGATCCGGCTGCCACAAGGATCTTTCTGTGCCCGTTCTTTAAAAGGTATCTTGTCATGTCTGCCGCTGCGGCGGCATTGTCCATGCCAATGCGCTGTTCCGGAGCCAGACACTCGCTATGCATTGCCACAAAGGGAACGGGAATCTCCATCAGTTCCTGCAGCCTCTGATCCTCTGTTATCATGTCACTAATCAGGATCCCTTCCACTGCATGGCTCTCACAGAACTGCCGGTAGGTCATTTCTTCCGGATCATGGGCATATACCGCAACCTCAAGTCCGTGGCTGCTGCAGTAGCCATACACCCCCTGGATCATGCGGAAGGTGATGTTGTCCTTCCGCTCCCGTTTCAGCAGATCCGGAATGATCAGGGCGATCCGGTTGCTCTTTTTACTGGCAAGGTTACGTCCGTTGACATTCGGCTGATACCCCAGTCTGCGTGCCGTTTCCTGTATTTTTTGTCTTGTTTTTACGGATATATCCGTATACCCGGTCAGGGCGTGGGACACGGTCGCAACACTGACTCCCGCTTCCCTTGCGACGTCACGTATGGTTACTGCCATAAGCTCTCCTCCGGTTATTTTTTTCTTCTGTTTGATACGGTGCCTTCCACTCTTTTGGAATCCAGAAAGCTGTTCATCTGCGCCAGCAGACCGATCATTCCATCCATCTCCTGTTCGGAGAAATTCTTCGTCATGCCTTTCACGTTGCTGCGGATCCGGTTCCGGTAATAGACCACGGCCTCCATCCCCTTGTCCGTAAGAATGAGCCATTGGGATCTGGCATCGTTCGGGTTCGTCATCTTGGTGATATATCCTCTCCGGATGAGGCTGCTGGATGCATGGTGTGCCGTCTGTCTCCCGACACGCAGGTAATCACCGACCTGGGTGATGGTCCTTGGATGGCTCCCTTTTCCTACGGCGGACAAAAACCGCATATCCGAGCTGTTTAAGTCTGCATACCGGTCATTGGCCGCAATACGGTCTTCCATCTCGATAAAGTTATAGAATAAATCTGTTAACTGCTCATTGATAATCTTTGTACGCAACTACTTCTCCTGTCTGTCTTAACGGACCTTCTCAGCATCCCACTCCATTACGGATCCGGTCGATGCATCAATCGTGAATTCGTATTCCGTTCCACCGTAGATGATCTTTCCTTCATATTCCGGGCGTCCGTCATCATAATCAAGCTTCCATTCGTAGAGATCCTTGTCTGTTGCACCGCTTACACGGTCAAGGGCTGTTTTCTTTGCATCTGCCTCACTGACCGTAATGTTCTTGCTGTCTGCTCCCATCGTTTTTTCTTCATATGCGGAGCTGATGATCTCTCCGGTGTCTGTCGCAATCTCATAGTCATACTTGGCACCGCCTGCATACCATTCAATGTCATATACCTGACGTCCGTCTTCATAATCAAGCTTTGACTTGGTGATCGTTGCATCCGCTGCCTTCACTCCGGCATGCTCCAGTGCGATCTTCTGTGCTGCTGCTTCATCCACGGTTCCGGTACCTGTTGCATTCTGTGCCGGTGCAGCGGCTGAGGTCTGTGCCTGGGCTGAGGCTGAACCTGAGGTCTGTGCCGTAGCAGGGACAGTGGAGTCTGCTACCTCCGTCTGCGTCCCGGAAGCCTGTGCATTCTGTTCCTGGCTGCTCATTTCCATGACAGCTCCTGTCTGTGCATTGATCGTGTAGGCGTAGGCATACTCTCCGGAAGTAAATTCCACCTTATAGCAGGCCACTCCCGCCACCTCACTTAAGGTCGTGGCTGAAATGTCTGCATCTGCCGCTTCAATATCCGCTGCTTTTAACGCCGCTTCCTGCGCGTCCTCCATAGGGATCATCTGTGTCTGCTCCTTCGTCTGCTCCTGGCTGCTTGGCTACGGAATACTGGCTGCCGCATTATCTCTGCATCCGGTCAGGGTCATTGCAAGTGCAAATGCCGCTCCGGTAAAAATCCATTTCTTTCTCATACTCTTTCTTATCCTCCTATCAGATTGGAATGCGTAAAGTGTAGCCGATATCCTGCTAGATTACAAGTGAAATTTTTGTGTGCAGGGGAAATTTGTAGAAATTTCCCTATATGGATTATTTATTTTTTGAGAATAAGATTACTGAAAAAAATGGAAGCAGCAAGTCTGCCAGGCAGATCGTTGTGGAAAATGAAATAGGCAGCAATTACTTCTTTAGCTGCCTACACACTAATGGAATATTTGGATTCAGTCATATAAATCTTTCCAGTCTGTCAGCCGTATATTCATCTTATATACGACAATTACAGTATCAATTCCTATTATTAAATTCTGATTTTCTATCTATAGGCGTCCGGGAAAAGGAATTATATAGTAATTACACTGATTTCTGTCTTAGGCAATTTCCGGGATCTGGTAATTCAATATATTATACAAATCTTCTCTCCCAATCACCTTAAACTCTATTTTTTCAACTGTCTCTTCCAAATACTCTTTCTGTTTTTTAACTTTTTCTTTTGTTTCAGAACTTACCAACGCCAAAATGTACTGTATATTGAAATGCTGTTCTAACTCTTTCCACAACATTTCAAACAATCTATAATTTTCTTCTGTAAATCTTTCCGGATTGACTTTGCATTCATAAAATTCTCCGTAAAATAGATCATTTTTCCATCCTGCAACATCAAATGTTTCTTTGTGTTTTGAATTGCCAGTATCATATCCTATTCGTATCCATGTACCATCAATCCTAATTTTACATCCTTTTTGAAAATCCCCCTCTTGAAACCGCTCCTCAACCATAGCTGCCACAACTTCTTCAAACAAGATTCCCCTGTATCTGCCAAGTCGATTTTCTACAAGTTTTAATTTGTGTTTATTACATAAATCCTGATTTGCCTTAAATATTTCTTTTCCAAACTCATCATCCACAATAGTCCAGTACAAATCATATAACTTTTGGCTAAAGTCAGCATAATTTTGCAACTCTGCTTCTGACATATCTTCTTTTTTTAAATTACCGTACAATTTTAGTGCTTTGCTTACATCGTTTGATATATGTTCTGTGTACGTGTCATATGTATTCAAGATCATGCATAAAATCTCCAGATAAGTGGCGGATTTTATAGCTGCCTGTACTACTGGCAGGATGTATTCCTTTACTCCATAATAGTCGTCATCAGTTCGTTTTAAAAAAACATTCATTTTACTCTGCCTTCTCAAGTGTTTTCATCACATCAATTGTAGGAATCATGATTGGATTCGGCAGCATTTTGGACGATATAGTGTATAAATCTTCACGAATATATGACCATAGTATTCTAACTCCCTGCGCTTCTAAAAACAATATTACCTTTTTCTCATCTTCTATCTTTTCGTCGAATTTAAAAATCCCGACTTTTTCTTCTTCTATATAAAATCCCTCAGTCTCGACACGCACTGTTATATGAGTCTCACCGATAAACTCATCTACAATTATGCCGTTTGTTTCTGCTTTTATCCCAAATTTATTTCCTATATTTTCTTTCGCTTCCGCACAGATTTTCATCGTTTTCGTTTCCGTAAGCTGCGCTGGAAATAAAACTATTTCATTGATATTCATACTTTTATATTTGTCCTCCTCTTATTCTGAAAAAGGGAATCTTATCGAAGATTCCCTTTTTCAACATTATATAACTATAATATTTTTGATTCGTACTTGTTTCCTCAATTTGCCATTGTATTGCATAATTTTCTTTTTTAAACTGTTTCATAAACTGCTCTGGAATAAAAAACAGGTAATCAATCAGTTTTTCAATGTCTTCTGATGAACACTGCAACATAAATTCATAAAATTCTATAAATTCAAGTGCCTTTTTTTCATCATCCATACTCATTTTCTGAACAGTATCTGCTATCATCTGATAGCCTTTTATATCCATCCAGCTATCTAATCCTTTGATAACATATTTCTGCTCTTCCGTACACTTTCCTGCTTGTATACAATTCTTCAGATATACCAAACACTCATCACACTTATCCATGAATTGCTCAATGCATGCCCTATACTGTAAAGTGCTGTCATATATAATCTGATGTAACATTGTCTTATTCATTTTTTCACCGTCTTTCTTACAAACAGTATTCCCAAATCTATAGAAACCATCTACAAAAAAGAGCCTTTTGTTATTTATTGTTCACATTTTAACATGTCACAGCTTTTTCGTCAACACTTCCTGATCTCTAAGGCTATCTATCCTCTACTGTAAATGGATTTTTCATCGTCTACATCTCCCTGCTATTCTTTTTAACTTTATTCTGATCCTGCGGATCTCTTCCTTGCCTTTCAGAAACTTCACATTGTTTTGTGCAAAGACGCTCTTTCAACGATGTGCGTCCCTGCTGCAGCTTCTGCTTATCTTCTTTACGATTAAATTTTTCCACACCATTGTTAAGCACATTGTCAATCATGTTATAATTCTGTTCCTCAATCTCCTCGATTTTTGCAAGTGGCTTATATTCTGCCAGCTTTGCAAGCAATTCCTTTGCCTGTCTTTCGATGTCTGCATCTATCCCCTCATCAATAGATGTCTGCAAAAAAATTTGTAATGGCTTTACATTGCCACTTCTTATATCATTTGCAATCATCTGAACCTGTGCTTCCCTGTCCGGCACCGAATCTCTGTATTCAAAAGTGTCAATATCATAGGATAACTGGTCAAGCTCTGCCGCAAGTGTCTGTATCTTCTGCTCTTTTGTTTCCCGGTCATTGACCTCTTTCTCCGGGAATGCCTCTACCAGCTTTTTAATAGCGCCCTGCACGCTCGGATGATCTCTCACATCCGGCATATAGTTGAGAAAATCTACATCAATCGTCTTTCCGGTAAGAAGATCCACCTGGTCATCCTCCAGGCAGTCGGTTCCCTCTACATGAAGATTCACTCCGATTGCCGGAACTCCATTTAACCGTGCCGGATCCATTTTCCGGTAAATCCGGATAGCATCTTCAATGGTTGGAATATCCTCATAATATGCTCCGATGCCATGAAATTCTCCACATTCTGCCACAGTAAATGTGACCGTAAGATCTTCTGCTTTCTCTTCCAGTTCATGCAGAAATTGTGGCAGACCGGTAAATCCGAACGTATCTACAAAATGTGCGCTGTTTTCTCTGTTTTCATGCAGTACCACAATGTCACTGACAGAAAGAGAATGTGCCTTGTAGTCTGCCGGGTGGTCAATATTGAACTTCGTATAGATGGCTTCCAGTGTTTCTCCCTGGGTTCTTCCCCGGAATTCAGACAATTCCCCCATATACACCTGTTCATAATTTTCCGGCACTATGGAATCCAAATTATACTTGGTGATTCCCATACGTTTCAGACTTTCCGTTCCTTCAAAGCGGAACTTATCCAGCTCAGGATTATTCTTTAACTGGTAAATGCTATATTTATCCATACTTCCATGGAGTAACTGTGCAGCCTTTCGTGCATCAGAAGCTTCATGCTGTTCCTGTGATTTATTGATTTCTGTCTCCGAGTCCTGCAATGCATCAATCTGTTTCTGCGCATCCATCATAGTAATCTCCTCCACATCCTTGTCTGTAAATTCCTGTACTTTTTGTTTTTCTGTTTGATTATCTGCCATAGATTACCTCCATTTTTGCATGACAAAAGGCAGCCCACAATGGACTGCCTTGATAAAAGAAAAAGCAGCAAATCATTTACTGATCTACTGCCTGATTCTTTGGTATTTACTTGTTACTTACGCCATTACAGGCTCTTTCTTTATAATTTCTTCAATCTCAGATATGCTCTTCTCTGTTACATCTGCAATCTGTTCCAACGTATAACCCTTTCTATACATATTCATAATAATTTCCGCTTTTGTATCATCTACAATTCCCTGACTCAGATTACACATAACGCTCACATCCTTTCTTAAATCTTCTTCCAATGGAATATCGTACTCTTTCTCAATTATGTTTAACTTCTCACTTTGTGTAAGATTTTTTGAAAGCAATGCCCCCAACAAACGATGTAATTCATGCTTTTCATCCTGACGAGGTAACTCCTTTGCCAATCCAATCAAAACAATATTAAGCATATCCTGCTTGCCTTCCCATATGCAGTTACCTAACACTTTTTTGTTTGCAAGATAATAATAGTCTGTACTATCCTCTGGCATATTCATACAGATCCATATCGTATAAACCCGCTTAATATCATCATATTTTTTGTTGACAAAATCTCTTTCTTTTTGAGATGATACAAGTCGGCACGCATAAAAAATTGCTCTGTTTAAGATATGATATTCTGTTGGCATATCTTTCTGTGCTTCCACATTTACTATAATCTGCGATAATCCGTCTTTCATTCGCACATAAAACACAATATCAAAATTTATTGTTCCTTCATTGATTTCTGTGTTTTCAGTATTTATTCCAACTAAACGTTTACCATCCACATTTGTATTTGTAAGTCCTGGCTCCGTTGGAACAACCCCAATCATCGGCTCTCCTTCGATGTATTTCACTACATCTTTTGGATTCATGCCTTTAAATTCTTCTACCGTATCTACAAGAATATGTGCGAGTATACTTTTATGACCTAATAACCTTTTGGCTCTCTCATCATACTGCGCCCGGTCATTTGCTGCATTCACAGCATTTGTTATTTCTGTATTCAAGTCGGCATCCCTCCTTTTGTACTGTGCATAGCACTTTTCTATTTCCTCAAAAGGCTCTCTGCCTTAATATTATTATAAGCGAGAGTCTGTGCGGAATCAACTGAATTTTCCATAAACATTTTTCTATCGTATCGTTTCATTTCCTCTTGTCTTATCTACTGCATCCCTTCCTGCAGGTGTCCCAGACACCCTTGCCTTCATTTCGGTGAGTCTCCCCTTCAATGAAGTCCGTTCTGCTGGCCGGTCTGCAAGTTTTCTTTCCGGCTCTTCTTGCGTTTCCTCGTCCATGCCAATCGCATCATTCCCCTTTTCATCCATATTCAAAAGAGCGTTCAGTGCTGTCAGACGATCTAGCTTCTCACTAAGCTCCGCTTCCTGTGCAAATGGTTTATTTACCTCCGCTCTCGCTGTTTCAAGCTGATGTTCCACATTGGAAAGTTTCGTCTGTGCTTCCTCAAGCTGTGCCGGCATTGCTTCCAGTGCATTGTTGATACGGGTGATATTGCCCAGCGGATCAGCGCCGACTTCCATCGGATGGCTCATGGCACCTTTGACATTCATCACGAATTTATTGTTGAAAGAATCAAAGGTCACATTCAGCTTAAACCCAAGGTATTCCCCCACATCGGCACTGGCATTGATGCCTTTAATCTCCTTACACATGGCTATGATTGCAGTTCCAGCTTCCTTTTTGTCGGTGTATGATTTTCCACCCACCTGCATAAAGAACTGCTCCTTATCCTCCGGCTTATTTTTCGCATATTTATTCATATCAGCGGTAAAGCCTTCGATACGCTCCTTGAAAATGGCGATCTGATGCGGATAATGTTGTGTGATGTTATCCTCCAGCCTGTACTTCTGACTGGTATGGTTTGCCTTCATCAGTTTCAGCTTCGATACCTGAATATCGAGATCCATTTTTTCTTTTATGTAAGGATTACCTGTGGCAAGTGCCTTGACCTCTGCATAGGAAAGTGCCGCTTCATCCACATCCTCACAGCTTCGTACCGGAGATTTACTGGTCATGATCTGTCCGATGAATTTCTGCTTATTCTCAATGAGCTGCCATGAGTAACTATCAAATGTACCTTCCGTAACATAACGAAATATCTTGACCTTATCATTCTGGTTGCCCTGTCGTAAGATTCTTCCCTCCTGCTGTTCAATATCAGTCGGTCATTTTTTGCGGACAGTTCAATACATGCCTGTCTGTTTCGCTCCCTGCCCCTGCGTTTCGTTTCCGTTCCTTGAACCTTTCTTATCCTTTTCCTGCACTCTGGGCAATACTTTGATATTGCAGAGCGGGGAACATATTCAGCACCGCACACCGTACAATTCTTAGGCTTTAACGCTGTCCACCGCTTTGTGGGTGTGATATGTAATTCACCGACAAAGCCGATGAATTTATAATAAATCTTGATTTCCTGCCGTATTGTTCCGTCTGTAAGTTTCTCACATTCCGAAACAAGTATCTTGTCTATGAGTGCGTTTATGATGGTTGCGTCCAATTCCTTAATTCCTTGATAGTTGCGGATTAAGGAGAGGAAGTCACGGACACCCTGCGATTTCTCATAGCTGTCGTTGAGCGTTTCCGTTACCTCTTTCAGCCTTGCTTCAATTTCAAGCTGCTCTTTCTGGTATTTCCCCGACATCATCTCAAAATTCCGCTCCGTAATACGCTCCATCACCTTATCTTCATAGAGTGAGGAAAACAGCCTGTCCAGTTCTGCAAGGCGTTTGTTCAGCTTTCTCTGCTCCTTTTCCAGTGTCCTTGCCCTGCTCTGGTCTGTTTCCGTGAGCCGCTTTTCAATCACCCTTACCGTCTTTTCATCATTGACCGCCATATCCGCAAATCGGTTGATGTCAGCAAGGACAGCATTGAATAAATCCCTCGCTTCAATGCTGTGTGCGGTACACATAACATTGCCATATCTGCCGTAATTATTGCAGGTGTATTGTACGCAGTCGATGATGTCGGGGCGTTTCCTCCTGTTGGCACTCGCCGCCCGCATCGCATAGCCGCAGTCCGCACATTTGATAACGCCCGAAAAGATATTCTCAAATCCCCCTGCATTCTGCTCCCGCCTGCGGCTCGTCATAAGCTGTTGGACAGTATCAAATTCTTCCTGCGTGACTATCCCCTCATGGGTGTCAGATATCACTTCCCATTCTTCGGGTAGCTTGGATGGTCTTTTCTTGCTTTTCATGTTGGCGGCAATCCGCTTGTAGCCTGCAAGGTTTCCCGCATATATCGGGCTTCTTAAAATGCCCCTTACGCTGTTCTCGCTCCAAATATAACGGTTTTCCTCGTTACCCTCAAAGTACCGTTCATAGCCTGTTTCCCCACGCTCCACCGCATAAGCGGCGGGGCGTAAGATATGTTGTTTGTTGATGTGCTTGCAGATTTTGGCGATTCCGTTGCCTGCTAACGCAAGGTCAAATATTTCCCTTACAACGTGTGCCACTTTATCATCAATCAATAGGTGATTATGGTCGGCAGGGTCTTTGACATATCCGTATGGTGCTGTCGTCCCCATGAATTTCCCCTGCTGAAACCTCGCACGGTACGCCGATTTTATCTTGACCGACACATCGGCAGAATACATTTCGTTTAGGATGTTGCGGAAGGGCGTGATGTCCATCGCCGATTTATTGAGCGTGTCCACGCCGTCATTGACCGCTATATACCTCACGTTATGCTCTGGGAAAAACACTTCCAGATATAAGCCGCAGTCAAGATAGTTCCTCCCCAGACGTGATAAATCTTTCGTAATCACGCAGTTTATCAGTCCGTTTTCAATGTCCTTAATCATGTTCTGGAAACTTGGTCTTTGGAAATTCGTACCAGAGTAACCATCGTCCACATACGTTTTTGCTAAGTGCCATCCCTGCTTTTTCACATAATCCGTGAGGATGGATTTCTGTGTCGCAATGCTCGCACTCTCGTTATCCGTGCCATCGTCCTTTGACAAGCGGCAGTACATGCCGACTTCGTAAACCTTATTCTCCGTTCTTATTCCTGCCATACTGTAAAACCTCCGTATCTGTCCTATCTGTTTTCATGTCCCATTGCGTACATTCTAAGCGGACAGCCCCTCATTGTCGAAGGTGTCGCCCTCGGCAATCTTCTTCCGAATATCCTCGGAGATAATCGGGACAAACGCTTCTGTAACGGTCTGTGTGCCGACATATTCACGGCTGATTATCATCTGCACTGGTGCTTTTGGCACGATACGCTTTCTCTTTTTATCTGCTTTCTTATCCTCGCCCATACTTAAATCTTCCTTTCCAGACAGGGCAGGAGAACGTCTGGAAACGCCCCACCCTGTCAATCAGATACCATCAATCCCCGCTGTTTAATTCTTTCTGTAATGCTTTAAGGAGTGCCGCCGCTTCATCAGCGTTCAATGTGATACCTTTTCCGCACTTCTCACGGTTCGGAGAAAAGCTGCGGATGTCATATTTCGGCTCTCTCCCGTTCCATGAGATAAGATTGATTTCCTTTGTGTAGCCGCTGTCACTCGCAGACAATACGGCGATTTCCTTTACAATCTCATACTGGATTTCTTTCATTCCTTACCTCATTTTCCTTAAAATTCTGTCTTTCTCCTGTTCCAAATTTCTGCATTTACCTACCGAAAAAAGAAGATTAGCGGCTGTCCCTGCCCCGTTTCCTCTGCAACTCACGTTCCAGAAGTCGGATGATGGTTTCCTCCATCTGCTTCGGCGTTGTGTTCTTCGGAAAATACTTTTTCAGCCTGCTTGTGTTGATTTTCAAGGTTTCTTTCTGGTTTCCCTTTTCCTCCGTCATAATCGCAAATATCGTATCCATGTCAAGCCGCCTGCTCTGGCTTAGGCTTTTCATCCGCTGTGCCTGTGAGAGTGAGGGCGTTGCTTCTTCGCTCTCCATCGTGGCAAAGAGGTTTTCCTGCTCGTCTTTCTTCAAAAAGGACAGTTCCACCGCAGGCGTGAGGGCGATTTTCCCCTCGTCCACCATCTGCAAAATCGGCGGTATCAGTTCCGTCAAGCGGATAAAACGCTGCACGGTCATCCTGCCCACGCCGAAGCCCTGTGCCACCTTATCGTCCGTCCGCAACTTCGTCACAACTTGTGACGAGGTTAAATCCGTGCGGAAACCCTGCCGCTTCATGGCTTCGGATTTCATCTTGTAGGCAAACGCCCGCTCGCTCGGCAGGATATTCTCACGCTGCAAATTGCTGTCTACAAGGGTGATGATGGCTCGGTCACGGTCTAAGGGCAGGACAAAAGCGGGGATTGTGTTTATCCCTGCAAGTTCAGACGCACGGACACGCCGCTGTCCCGCAATCACTTCATAGCCGTTCCCGTCCTCTTTCGGGCGTGTGATTATCGGCGTGACAATGCCAAATTCCTTGATGCTTTCCGCTAATTCTGACAGCGTTTCATCTTCCGCCACATGAAACGGATTGTCGGGAAACGGGTACAAGTCTTTGGTCTTTAACACCTTAAAATCCTGTTTCTTCATTCACATATCTACCTTTCTTTCGCTCTGCTTCTATGATTTTTCTGCAATTCTTCCAACACTTCGGGCGGTATTTTTGACAGCAGCCGCCCCATCTGCTCGTTGGTTCTCTGCAATTCAAATATCTTCTGATTCGCTTTCTGCACCTTTAGTTCCTGCTCGTACTTTTCATCACGCATACGCCCCGCATAGTCTGATTCCTGCCCAATTCTCTCTTTCAAACTGTCGATATACGCCTGCTGTTTCCCGATTTCCTTAGAGAATTTCTCCACGTCTGGCAGCCATGCAGAGAGTAAATCTAACGCTTTATCCCTTTTCTTCCCTGCGTTAAAGGCGTTGATGTCGGATAGGGCAGACACGATTTCTTCATACTGTTTATCAAGCCTGCCGCCTAATTTATAGAGCCATGTGGGGACGTGTTTCCGCTTGGTTTCCATTGAGGACTGCCCCCGTTCAAGCTGATTCCACCGTGAGGACATCCGCTCATGGTAGGCGGTCTGCCACTCGGATAATGATTTCTGGTTGCCTAAGATAG